>JAEIGA010013017.1_pt1 | contig 12658 bp, 12 predicted proteins | sample 9270691 | NCBI WGS metagenome assembly JAEIGA01 (sample SAMN17057246, study PRJNA624740) | gut metagenome | biome: biome; isolation source: fecal sample | host: Bos grunniens | place: China: Xizang | collected 2019 | reverse complement strand
CACACTGCTGATGGTGGATGCCCTTGCAATTGTGTTGAACACACCGCTTCCAGACGCTGTGACATCACCATAATAGGTGCCAGACAGGGTGACATTGATTCCGCAGGTTGCAGAAAATGCGCAGGTCTTGGTTCCGTCCGAAGCGTGACTGACTGTCACGGTTTTAGTGTACAGTGTCTTTGTCTGGTTTCCGGACAGTGCTGCTGTGAAGTTGAAGGTGTATTTGGTGCCGTTGATGGTCAGGCTTCCGGACTTGGTTGCACTGGAATTGATGGTATAGGATGAACCAGTTGACACCAGCTGAACCTTTGCGGTGACCGTGGAAGTGTTATTTGCAACGGACTGGGAATCCACAGTCCAAGCAATCTGGATCCTGTAGCCTGTTCTGATGGCTTGTTGAATCGTTCCTGATGTTGCCATGCACATTCACCCCTTCCAACTAGGTGGATTTCTTAAAGCTGAGATTTCCGTTTGCTCTGGGCATGAAAGCAAATCTTCCAAGTTGCAAACTGTGCAGGATTTCAGCATCAGTGACATACAGTTTCCGGTTGCTGAAATAGGCAACTTCGGCACCATCCTGAAGGAAGCTGATCCTGTCATTTGCAATCTTCAATTCCAGTTCATTTCCCACTTCACCAAGCAGGATCTGACCGTCCACAAAGCGGATATACTTCCGGATTTCCTCAAATTCTGCATCTGTTCCAGCAGCCACAGCTTCAATATCCTGGCTGAACTGCGTGAACTGGATTTCAACGCTGTTTTTGGTTTGTTCAATTTCTGTGCTGACAGAAGAAATCAGGGCTTCTGTGTCTTCCTTCAGGTAGTAGTTTTCAGCAACCACAGACCGAATGTTCTGTTCAGACACCTGAATGGATGCCATCAGGTTCTGTTCCACGTTATACACGGCTTCAGAAGCAACCTGTGCATTCTTTTCGACTGTCTGAAGAATAAGACCTTGGCTGTTGGAAATGCCCTTCACGGCTTCAGAAAAGGCCGGGATGACCTTTCCAAGGGTCATTTTGCTTGCACCGGGTTCAAACAGCTTCAAGGAAAGCTTTCCCACTCGGAAGCGTTGATTCAGGCCATGTGGAACACTGTCCACATCAACCATTGTTCCAAGATGGAAAGACATGATGTCCTTGTCCACTGTGGAAAGGTCAGCAGCTGTCAGTTCAATGCTTTCCCACTGGTTGACAGAATCAGAAAGATGTGCTTCACCTTTCGTCTTCAGGTTTTCCGGATCTGTGACATCATCGAAAATGACCGTCTTGACAATGATTCCGAATTGTGCTATTGCATCAGAATCCTGAACAAAATCAACACCGCCATTCACACTTTCGATTGTCAAGCGTCTGTCTGTGTCCTGTCCTTCTTCATCCTTCAGCTTTGCACCCAATGGGATGATAACTGTCGCAATATCTTCCCCTTTTCTGCTGCGCTTCAGGTCAAGAAGGTTCTTGCCAAAGGTGATTTTCTGTGGTGCAAGCAGTGTGGATTCAATCAGATAGTCCAGATAGTTCACACCATCTTCATGACGGACTTGCAGGAAACCGCCAAGCATGTCAATCAACTTGCCGTTGATGACATCCCAGGTGGTCACATAGTCAATGTCAGATCTGACAATGTAGTCATTAGGATCCGTGACAGTGACATTGCCAAGGGTGAACTGCTTTTCAGCATCTGCCTGGGTGTTGTGATTGGAAAGAAGCATCCCCAAAAAATCAGGGATGCTTCCGGTGAAATCATATGGTCTTTGAATGGTGTCCAGCAGGAAGGCAAGTTCACCTTCACAGGTGAATGTCTTTTCATTGTGCCAACCCACTTCTTCATCCAGCACCCTTCCACGGAACAGCAAGAAGTCATCCTGCCAGACTTCAATGATTGACTTCAGCCGTTTCACCATGGAAAAGCGTGGATGGTCAGGATGAAGGGTGAACACAAAGGAACCAGTCTTGTTCAGTTCCAGTTCCACAGATGGGTCAAAGATCTTCAGACCTTCAAGGTTGCTATGGTACAGAAGAATTCCGTCACAGTATACCCTATACATCAAAGACCACCTTCCTGCCAAGTGAAGGTGATGGTGCCACTGCCCTTGACTGCGACATCATTCACACCTTCTTTTAGTTCAATTTCAGGGATCGTGAATGTCCCTGTTCCAACAGAATATGTGTTGCCTTCATGGTAGATTGTGAATGGGCTTGAAGTTGCAATAATCGGAATAGCACGTTTCCTGCCGTTGACAAGTTGCAAGCCACGCATTGTTCCGTCATGGGAAACATACTCGAAATTATCTGCACTTACATTTCCGGGCAATATGGACATTCTAAAAAGCCCCTTGCACTTGCTCCCATTTGCCAATGCTATAAACGAACGGATGAAATATACCGCTGCTGCAATGGTGTCCGCATCCTTAATGGGTGCAGGATACAACGCCCCTGTTTTTCTGCTATGCGTTTCAATTAGTGTGCTGAAACTAGCTGGTGAGAAATAGTCAGGTTGCGCTTCATTGATGCTTGTAAAGAACATTCTAGTGTCTACAATCCCGGAAACAGCAAAGTCCTTCGTTTCCAGTATGATAGTTGTATTCTGGTTTGGTGTGATTTCGCCTTCAAGGTAACGGTCATGGAAGAATGTAATGTATTGCCATGCACCGCTCTTGTTGTCTGCATTGATCTCGAAGAAGTCATCAGGCCTTTTTTTGATAACCGGGCTAACAAGTGTGACTTTGTTGAAATCATAGATGTTGTTTGTGGTGCCATCCAATGTGGCAGTAACCACAGTTTTTTGTATCTTGTACTTGTACGGCTCACAATCACAGTCAATTGTCAACTTGCCAATGTTCCGGTCAGCCTTCCATTCAGAAACGCTGATTCTTCCGTTGTAATACCATTCCGGATCATCATCCAGTGTGATGGTCATCTTCTTTCCATGCAGTGCGTTCTGCACTCTGGAAAACAGGGACATAAATTCTGAAGGGATGACCAAGCTTGAAAACTCAAAGGACAGGTTGCGGTTGTTGTACTTTGTTTCGCCAAAGAATTCCGTCAAATCAAGAACACCATCACCGCCCGGAATGTCAATGGTTTCCGTTTTGGGTGATGGTGTTCCAATGGTTTTGGTTGCCAGTATTAGCTGAAAATCATTGTATGAATGATAGTTTCCAAACTTGATTCCTTTCATAATTATTTCCCCTTATTTGCAGATCTCCCATCCAGTCCCGGTGTCACGGTATGGAACATACTGCTTCCAACCGGATCCGGTGTCAATGTATGGGCTGAAGTGTTTCCATTCAGCGTTGATCTCAATGGTGACCATTCCTTGACGGTCACCCACTACAATGGTTTCGGATGCCGTTGCACTGGGTGTGTCAGCTTCATCTGCTGTGACCCACACAGAAACTGTGGAATCCGCAAAAATTACAATGGATTTTTCACCGGGTTCAGAACTGTGTTGAACAGTAACGGAAACCGGATCCGGGGTTGCCCTTGATGTCCATCCACTGCCACCATTGGTTGTGTCAGTGATTGCCATGACTGCAGTTGCCGTGCTTTCCTCGTTGTCTGCAGCCTTGACCGTGATGTTTGCTGTGGCACTGGTTTTATAACCTGCTAGACCATAATACTGGAAGAAACCTTCAGAAAAGGTGACCGTGGTCTGGTTTGTTTCTGCATTATAGGCACATTCATATTCAATATTGCAAAGGCCAGACCATTCTTCATAGGCTCGGATCGTATAAACAACCTGCAAAGTTGCCATAGCAAATCACCCCTTGAAGAAGATTCTGCCAGGATTGCCGGGTTCAGGCAGTTCGGAACCGTAGTGAACACCTTCAGTCAGAATCAGCATGGAAGTCAGTGTGCCACCAGTGTAGTTTGCACCCCGGACATCAAACAGCTGAACAGGTGCGGAAATCGTTGCACCGGACACAGGAATCCGCCACATTGCAAACTGGTCAGCAGATGCCTTGCCAGACAGCAAATCACCCTGAATCAGTGCAGGATCCGCAGCATCACCGCTTGTTTCTGCACCCTGAATGACAACGAACTTGCCACTTTCAATCTGGGTGGAAGGGTCAAGGGCATACTGGAACACAATCAGGTCATTCCGCTTCATGCCCTGTCCTGCATTAGCAATCAGCAGGTCAACATATTCACCTGCAGGAATGCCAGCTGCTGCACCATTGTCCATCAACTTTCCGTCATACAGTCTGACAGTGTTGTTGCCGATGTATTCAGCCCGGAACCGTTCACCAACAGGAAGGACAAATCTGCCAGTGCCGAAAATACCAGCATTGATGCCCCTGTCATTTTCTGCGGTCACATGGGGTTCGCCCCAGTAACCAGTAATCAAATAGTTGTCAGCCATTTGTCAAATCACCTACCAGTTTTGTATTCGGTGCTGACTACACCGTTGTTGATTTTTACAATTTTTTGTGTTACCGAAGCAGCAACACTGACACCGGACTTGTATTCTGTTGCACCTACAATGTCACCGATGTCATAGAAAAGATCTTCCGTTTCAGGAAGGTCAATTTCCGCTTTGTCATCATCCAGAAGTTCCTTGAAGTGCTTGATGCCATCTTCCTTCAGGCCTTCGGAAAGACTATAGTCATATATTTCCGTGATTTCATCCAGTCCGGTGTAATACTGGACATCACCGATTCTGCCAAACTGGTCAACATACAGATGAATCACTTCACGTTCTGCCAGTTCACCACTGCCCAGACAGATCAGATGATTCACCTTGTGCTTGTTCAGTTCCACAGTCAGTGTTGCCATGTCACCATCAACTGGGTCATCCGTATAGTCCGCAATGGGAACAGCGGACAGATGGACAGCACAGTCTTCCCATGCAATCTTCAACTTGGCACCACGGTCTTTCAGCATTGCCCTGATGCCATCATAGGCTTTGCAGTAGCGGTGGAACTGATAGTCCGATACAGAAATACCGGACAGCCCTTCTGCCACTACAAACAGCCCTGACAGCCCCAGACGGTCAATCAGGAAGGACAGCACTTCATGGGCATCACCTTCCGCAACCAGATAGTCTGCACCTTCATCAGGCTGAATCACCTTGCTGTTCAGGATGCCGTGCCATGTTCTGCCCTTGTAGGTGACAATTTCACCGTCTGTGCTTGTCTTGATGCCACCCACAATGCCACCGTATTCAGTGCCTTCCATGTACACAGCTGCACCAAAGTCAATGGTTGCTTCATCGGATCCCACAGTCAGTTCAAAGTTGTTTTCACTGGAACCAAAGGAAAGGTCAAGCGCATATGCGGACAAAATGCCCTGATCCACTAGGTTTGCATTGGTGAAAATCAAGTCCATTTCGGCTCACTCCGTTTCTCAATGACCGAAAGATCAAAGCCAAATTCACCAGACCATGTGACACCGTTCACACCAGCCGGGATCGGTTCAAAGATGTAATGGTTGCGATTGCGCTTGTTGAACCAGTTGACCTGGCTTCCTGTTGCTGTGGTCAGTGTGATGGTCTTCTTCTGGCTGTCAATCAGAAGCGTTTCACCCTTTCCAACGGTTCCATTGATTGCATATGTGTGACCGCCAATGACAACCGAAGGATTCACAGTTTCACCATAGATCAGAAGCCGAAAGTTGCTGCTTCCGATGGAATCACACACGATTTTTCCGGAAACAAGTGACATTGCGTAATCATACGGATAATCATATGGATAACCTGCACCGCTTTTCATTCATTCACCGCCTTTATGAGAAAAGCACCACCCAGAAGGGCGGTGCTTTTTATGCCCACACAAGGGCTAGATTGTAAAGATGCCACAAATTCACCATCGCAAAAACGATGGCCAAAGGTAAAAGATTGATTCTTTTCCTGAGCCACCAAATGAGCGCACCCATCACGATGGTCTTATAGAACACCATGAATGGGATGCACCGCATAAGGGGATTCAGTTCCACACCACCGTGGCTTATGGCATGGAGGGTAAAGAGTAAATCAAGGATGTTGAGTAGATATAATGTCATGTTTCAAAGTGAAGTTCGGTTACATAGAAATCATTTGTAGGCATTTTGCTAAACCACACACCGGGAGAAAGCGAAGCATCGTAGTACGTTACCCCTTCCTCTAAGACAATCACCGCATACATCAAATTGATTGCGATTAGACCGTCCTCTTCATCGATGTTCCACGAACTATCGTCCGAGGTATACTGTCCCGGTGTTCCGGCATAGTCATAGTAAACGACTTTCGTGTAGTTCTCGGCATATTCGGTAGGCACTTCCTCGGAAACCTTATACAGGTTACCTATCATACCCAATTCAGCGCACTCCAAACCATCGGTATTTCCGTACCACTTGATGTATTCGTCTGTAACTTCGATACCGCCTGTAGTAGATTCAAAGTCAATCGAATCATCCGGCATCAGCGCACCGTAGTCGGTGACATAGATGCCCTTTTCGGGAATATCGATATCCGCATACGTTCCGGCTTGCGGTACAGAGATTACCAAAATTTCTGCGGTATCCGAGCCGAGTGTTGCAATATACACACCGCCGATACATCCGTCGATGTTCTGCGTTCCTTGCAAGGTTGCCGTGAATGTCATGCCACCAGTTATGATGTTGAGTATGTTGTACTTGTTGAAATCGTAGGCATCACCAAAGAGGTTGGAAATTTTGACCATCGGTGTGCCTTGGTAGGTGAACTTCGCTCCGTTGTTGGTCACAGCAAGGCTGTTCCATGCCAGCGGTTCGGTATCGTCATAGATGCCAGTCGGCACATCAGGCTGTTCTACACTGGAAATCAGCACCCACTGTCCGTTCTGCCGTTCGTATGCGGTCTGCTTTACCCACTGCCCATTGATGCGCTTATAGATGGGTTTCAGGTCTGTTGCTGGTTCACTGCCCACAGGAATTGGCTCGGATGCGGCGAGGTAGGTTGTGCCGTCGGTGTTGAGAATGTCGTGGTTTGACCATAGGAAAGATGCTCCTTCATCATACGTAAGATCGTCCGTAGTTTCTTCCTCCGTCGCGAAGCCCCACACACCTACCGGGATTGAAACACCCGTTATATCCCCAAATACGTCGGCAACTTCTTGACTGTCTGCCACACCAAAACTCTTTGACTTGTGAGAACCATCAACGGCATAGCCGCCAGTATAATATCCCTGAACCGATATGAGCAAAAGCATACTCATTTTTTGCCCGGCTAAAGAACTGTCAACCATTCCAGCGTCATAGTAATAAATCACAGCATACGGATAAGTTTCCTTATCCGTCCAAACCTCGTTAATGTCAGGCAGCTCCACTCCGTTGTAAAGGTAGTTCATTTACACACCCCCCACAATTGCAATCGTGCCATCTTCTGCTTCTGTGGGCAAATCGTCCGCTGTGGGTACGTTGATGACCGCAACACCCTGTTCCACTTCTACATTGACAGATGCGTATTGTGTTACATCATATTCACCGTTTTCTGTGATGGAAAGTGTGCCAGTTGGTTCAATGACTTCCGCTTCAACATTGACATCAACCTCTGCATACTGGGTCACATCGTACCGCCCATTTTCAGTGACAGCAAGTGTGCCAGTCGGAACAATGCCACCGCTTCCGGGTTCGTCCGGATCCGTGCCACCACTGCTGGAACCGCCCACACCGAAGGCATACGTTTTTTCGCTATACCATGCAGGATCATCACTGGTCAGGGTCAGTTCGATGTTGCACATCTGCTTGTTGATCAGATAGTTGCTTTTCGAACTGGCTGTGATATATCCGTTGGTGTAATAATCCCCAACAATGACCTTGCCGGGTATCTTTGCTTCAATGTCAGCTTCAGCCAGTTCATGCAATCGGTTCAGAACCGCCACAGCTTCTTCATCAGAACTGCACTTCACAATCAGCGGAATCTTGCGGTTTTTCATGCCCATATAGAACCGGGAAATGCGGTTGTTTATGGTGTCATAACTCCACGAATAATCACGCAGATTGCTATATTTCAGATAGACCCCATTTTCAAGGCCGACAAAGCGCAGTCCAAGATGGTTTTCAAATATGAATTTATCAAGCATACTTTTTCACCAACCTTGCAAATTCTCTTTCGCCAACCTTGAATGTCTGACCAGCAGTCAATGCCTGAAGCATTTCCTGATTGATGTCCAGCATGGCAGACAGGATTCCTGCAATCTGGTCATTCTGCGCGGAACCGTAGTTTCCGCTTCGAAGCATTCTGGCTTCAGCAGCCGGGACAACCATTTCACCCTTGTGAAGTTCTGCAATGTAACCGTCAAAGGGAACATAGTCCAGACCACTTGCATGGGATCCGTCCGTGCCACTGGAAGAAGCATTCACAGACACATTTGCAGACAGGTTGCCAAACAAACCGTCCCAAATGCCCTTGAACCAGCCAACCAGACCATCCCACGCTGCGCTGATGCCCTGTTTGATGTCTTCGATGATTTTCGAACCAACAGAATTTGCATCTGCGAAAACAGCTTTGATGGATTCCCATTTGCCACTGAAGTATGCTTGCCATGTGTCAACGATGCTCATGATTGCATCCCACGCAGCTTGGAAATCACCGGACAGGACAGCTTCCACCACAGAAAAAATGCCTGTGATGGTGTCCATGATTGCACCGAAGTATGCAGGTGCATTGCTCCACACTGTCTGAACCATCACAAGTGCCAGTTCAAACAGACTGCCAAGGATATCCGCAATGGGCGAAAACGCTTCAACAATGGCATCCCACGCACCAAGTGCAGCATCAGCCATTTCACCCCACTTGCTTTTGACCACTGCAATGACTTCACTGACTAATTCACGGATTTCAGAAAAGACCCTGGAACAGGCTTCACCGATTCCGGAAAATGTGGATTCAAAATCTGCCTGTGTGCCCAGCAATTCAACAGCAATGTAGTCCCACACCTGTGCAAACAGACCCCTGATGGTGTCCATCAACACAGGGAACATGGAAGCCAGTGCAGACGCAAACTGTGCAATCACTCCCGGAAGGGCTGCAATCAGAATCTTTGTGATAGATGGTAATGCCTGGACTAAGCCAATTGCCAGTGCTGTTGCACCAGAAATCAGACCGGGAAGCAACTGTTCAAGCATGCCCGGAAGTTCTGCAGCAAGCACCGGAATGATCTGTTCTAGTGCGCTGGAAATGCCACCAAGGATCTGCACAACCCTTGGAACAATGTTGTGGGCTGCAAGGGTCACGCTTTCCACAAGGTCACCAAGCAAGCTGTCCATGTCCTGATTTTCATCTGCAAGGCCTGAAATAAAGTTCTGCCACGATGCCTTCACCATGCTAAGTGAACCCTGAATGGTTCCTGCAGCTTCCATGGAAGCATAACCAGACAGACCTTGCATTTCGATATAGTCAACAAGTGCTGCCTGACAATCTGCCAGATTATCAATCTGATAGTCTGTGGATTTGCCAAGTTCCTTGTTGTATGCGTTGACCTGATCAATCAGGGTTTTGAAGCCTTCCTTGGTGGGTGTGATACCAAGCTGAAGGTTGTCCAGCATGGTGAAGTTGCTTTTCATGATGCCGTTGAAGGCATTCTGAACAGCTTCCTTGGAATTACCTGTGGCAGCAACCACATCCGCTTCTGCCTTGATGATCTTGGAAGCCAGTTCTGCTGCTGCCTGTTCATTACCACCCAAGGCTGTCTTCAGTCCAGTTGCAAAGCCGTTGACCTGTTGCAGATATTCATTCTGGCTCATCTGCACATCTTTGTATGCATTCTTTGCCTGTTCCGCAACATATCCATAGGCATCACCGAACAGCAACTGGGAACCGCCCACAAGCTGTTCATACTGTGCAAATCCATCAATTGATGCCTTTGTCAAGGCACCAACAGCAGTGGCACATGCACCGATTGCAACCGCACCAACCTTCGCAGCAGTTGCAAGTCCCTTGCCAAGGCTTGAAGCAAGGTTGCTGCCCTTTTCCTTTGTTTCACTTATATCTTTATCAAACTGTTCCTTTCCGGAAAGAACAAGTTTACCCATGATTTGAAATACATCCAATGACCTTTCACCTTCTTTCATTGGAATAATAAAAAGGCCATTGGGTGAATGGCCTTTATCTTGTGTTTCCACGCATAGCGTGGGTATATCTGGACGCAAGCCTTCCGTCAATTACCGGAACCAGTTCACCAACCATGGCACCGCTGTCCAGATAGACCTTTAATTCTGCCAGCCTGTCAAGCTGTTCAGAAATGTGATTCAGTAATGCAAACATCCGTGGGTCATTTCCATTTTGGAAAGAACCACTTTTCAGCTGGATTTCATGCAGATCTTCCGCAACTCTGGAAAGCCATGCCTTGTTCCGCTCCAGTGGAACAACAGCTTCAGCACCGGAACCTTCAAGCAAACCAACCTGACCCTTTTCCAGCACACCGCCAGTTGCCAACCTCGGAAGATTGACCTTCGACACGGTGCCAACCTTGATTCCGGGCAGTTTGTTTGCAAGTTTGATTGCACTGTTTATCAACCCAATGCCCTTGTTGATTGCCTTTTCAATGGAGGACAGCACCTTGTTCATGGCAGACTTCACGGAATCACCCATGGACTTGCCAAGGGAAGAACCGATGGATCCGAACTTGGACTTGATTTTTGTCCACAAGCCACCAAAGAAGGAACCCCACCCAGAAAACACGTTCTTGATAGAAGTCCAAGCAGATTTGAACTTGTCACGGAACCAACCAGAAACATTGCTGAATGTTTTGGTTATGGACTTCCAGGAATCAGAAAAGAATTTTGAAATAGCTTTTCCTGCATCGGATGCAATAGACTTGATTTTTTTCCATGCATCAATCCAGAACTTCCGGAAACCTTCAACGTTGTTCCAAAGGTACACGAAAGCCACCACAAGACCTGCTATCACCGCAACAATCAAGGCAATGGGATTGGCAAGCATGGCAGCGTTCATGGCAAGAATAGCCGTTCTGACCACCTTGATGGCATTTGCAGCTGCTGTCATGATTTTTCCCCAACTCAGAATCAAAAGGAATGTTCCAATGGCAGTGCCAGCACCAAGGATCACCGCAACCCATTTGTCAATGGTGTCACCGTTATTCTTCACCCAAGTTGCAATGTCCTTGACCTTGTTGACAAAGTTTTCAAGATGTGGTATGGCAGCAGAAGCCATATCCGCAACTTTATCCTTGATTGCGGTCAGGATGGGTTCACCAATTCTGCCGACCTCTGCAAAGGCATCCGTAAGTTTCTCCTGGGCTTTTTGGGCAGCAATGACATCCTTGTTGGTTTCTTTGTATTGGTCAGACGCACCCTTGTATGTCTTGTTCAGCGTGTCCATGATCAGCTTCTGCCGTTCCTGCTCAGTGGAACAAGCGTCAAGCTTTTCTTGGAACTTTTCTTCACTGATGCCAGCCCAGTTCAGGGCATCTGTCAGGCCACCAGTCAAGATGCCTGTCTTTGCTGTTTCATTGGCTGCTTCCGTCAAGCCTTCTATGGGCAAGGATTCACCAAACGTGGCATAGACACCAGTGCAGATGTCAGTCCATGTCTGAAGATCCTTTTCGCTGTCGGTTAGCTTCGCCAAGTGCTGTGCTGCTTCCACTGCCTGACCGCTATCACCTAGAACAGCATTCAAATCCGAATAGGTCTTCTTTGCCACTTCGGAAGAATGTCCTGCTGTCTGGAATGCGCTGTCAAGCTTGCCCATTTCGGATCTGTATTCTCTGGAACCTTCAATGGCAGCTATCCATGCACCGCCAATGGCTGCACCTGCAACGGCAATTCCCTTGACGATTCCCCCGGCAACCGTGCCAATCTTGTTGAATGCGTCCTGTGTTTCATTGCTTGTGTCAGCAGCCTTTTTCGCTGTTTCGTCAAGTTCTTGTTTCGCTTGTTCGTTGTTGATGATAATGGTGCCAATTAACTTGAATAGTTCCATAGCACCAGACCCCCTTCTTTCAGCTGATTATCCATCAGCCCAGCACCGTGGGATCATCGGTTGGCACTGGAATCCCACAAATCAAGAAGGGAAAAGTTTGCTGACAATGGATTTGATTCCATCGTCCGTCAGATCATCGTCTTTGTTCCTGCGTGTCTTGTCAGAAGCGTTCTTTTGAATAGATTTCTTCCATTCACCAAAAGGCACATCAGAATAGCTGTTGATGTACATCATCCACAGCTTCCATTCATTGTCTTTGTCCGCTTCTTCTTTCCGTCTTTCATATTCCGATTCAAGGAAGCCTGTCACGAACTTTCCAAATCTGCCTTGATTGATGTACATGTTCATCAAGTCCAATGGATTGCTATACGCACGGTATAGCATATCCATGAACTTGACTTCACCAATTAGGACAATTTGGAAAGCACCTTGAAAAAACCGTTGTTCTTTTCGTTGCCCACAATATCCCAGATCATCATGGGTGTGGTGCCAAACTCCATTTCCTTGATTTCTGCTGCCGGGATGCCAGAAACATCAGACAGCAGGTCATAAACTTCATCCTGCACCTTGTCCATATTCTTCAGAACAGCAAGCACCATCTTGACAACTGCCATGGCACCCACTTCCTGCACGGTCTTTTCCTTGGTGGACAGCTGCACAAACACCTTGGACAGTTCATCCGGGAACACCTCGGAAACGATGCCCAGAATGGGGAACAGATCCTTGTCCTTCAGTCTTCGCAGCGTGTAGGGCTTTT
>JAEIGA010013016.1_pt1 | contig 12658 bp, 21 predicted proteins | sample 9270691 | NCBI WGS metagenome assembly JAEIGA01 (sample SAMN17057246, study PRJNA624740) | gut metagenome | biome: biome; isolation source: fecal sample | host: Bos grunniens | place: China: Xizang | collected 2019 | reverse complement strand
CCCAGTCAATACTGACAAGCAATTCCATGATCCCGCATACAGTCTGCCGGAGTACGGCAAAATATCCGGAATTGTATTTGGTATTCCCAAAGTAGAAACCATCGCTTGTCGGCAGCACCTTCTCTGCCATTTCAGGATGAAACAGCACCGTTGTGCAGTCCTTCACCAAATCTTCGAGCTGCTCCTTTTTGACAGGATGAGCGACCGTATCAGCATCTTTGTCATAGCCGGTATGGTCCACAAACCACTGGCGAATCTGGTTTGCTTTTCGCCAGTACAGCGGTTCGATTCTCTCCTCTTCCGGCAAACCTTCCTTGCCCTTCGGTCTTACGTACAAGTACATATCGAGCCCCATTCTTTACACCTCCTTCGATGCCAGATCATCAATGAGCGCAAGAATCCGCGCCTTTTCCGAATCCGGCAGTTCGTGCCGCAGCCTGCGCAAAACCGTATTTTCATGGACGTGTTCCGCATCTGCGATCATCCATACAGTAATACGCATTTCACGCATCTTGTTTCTGATTTCACTGTTCGCTGCCATATAATACCCCCCCTTCGCAGTCAGATCATCGGCAGCACAAGCGGCGGTCGGATATCTGCTTTGATGTAATCGGAAAATTTCAGCTCCGAGCCCATCAGCATTTTGATATCGTCCTCCACTTCTTCGCGATCAATGAAGTAATGCCGTGTCTGACAAAATAGATCGTCTGCGCCGAAATCCCATTTCAATTGAGCTTTCAGCACCGCAAAATCGAAACCGGTAACAGCAAAATAGTGCAACAGTTGGCAGAAATAGTTGTCCGGTATACGGTCTTTCCATTTCAGCAGCCCAGCAGAATTTTGTATGTTTGCGGTCTTGATTTCCAGAATGCCCTTGCGCCCGTGTTCATCGGTCAGCCATCCGTCAAGGCTTGCGTGTGCAAAAGGATATTCACTATTGAGCCACATATTGTGCTCGATATACTCCACTTTGAATCGTGGGAAATCTAGCGCAAAAAGCTCGCGCAGATATCTTTCTGCTTCTGTTCCGTACCTCACATATGGATTGTCTGAGATATCTTCCGGAACGCTCTTTCCGGTTTTCCTCTCCCACAGATCAATATTGTTCGTATACGGATTCAGACCAACAATGCAAGCAGCTTCACTGCCACCGATAAAGCTCTGACGCTTTTCGAGCCATTCTTCACGGCTTCTGAGTTTCAGCATTTGTACTGCCATGTTTCATGACCTCCACAAAAGCCCTTCGGGGAATCTTAACCCGTGAACCGATCAGGATAACCGGAAACGGAAATGAATTTTTCCCCTTTTCTCGATCATCACGAGCCTGAATGTTGATGTGATAAGCAGAGCAACCAAGAATCGGCGCAATGTCTGTTGGGATCAGGCATTCTTTGTCGCTTCTCTCGATTTCATCAAAAGTCATGCTTTCACACCTCCAACAAGTTCTTCGGCGGTCACGTCCAGAGCCTTTGCAATCACTACCCCAAGAGTAACAGACGGCTGGCAAATCCCAGTTTCGTACTGGGAAATCAAGCCCTGACTGACTCCAACAAGCTCTGCAAGCTGGATCTGGCTGACCTTCCGTTCCTCTCTCCGTTTCCGGAGATTCTCAGAAAACCCCATGTTCGCACCTCCAAATCTAAAAAATATTAGAATCTTATTGACATTCCCTAAGAAATATGCTATAATTATGTTGATGATACAGCAGTATAGCACAGAATACTACGGAATATCGCAGGACAATTGCGCTGCATTTGCGCCCGCCCTTATAAGATGCTTATATTATAACCTAATTATTTGTAGATGTCAACCCCTTTTCAAATAAAATGTAGAATTCAGCATTTTCTACATTTATGTATACCCGATGTTAAAAACTAATTATATGAAAGGCGGTGCTATTTATGTTTTGGGATTTCTTTGAAGACCTTTGCTTGTCAGTTGGCAAAAAGCCTAACACAGTGTGCCGTGAGTTGGGGTTTTCCTCAGCAACAGCGACACACTGGAAGAACCAGACAACACCAAACGGAGATGCACTTTGCAGAATAGCAGACTATTTCGGAGTGAGTGTCGATTACCTTCTCGGCAGAGAAATAACCGACTCAGCCGGTAATGGCTGGGTCGGTCATAAGAAAACATATGATGAAGCGCATAGGATTCTTGACAGGCTATATGATGATAATGTCAGAATAGCGCAAGATTTCATGGAGTTCCTTTGCTGGAAACAGGATCACAAAAAATAATAAACCCTGAACGTGTGGTGATACATATGATTTGCAGGAAGTGTCAAAAAGAGATTCCGGACGGTTCAGCCTTCTGCAACCATTGCGGCACGTCTCAGATCATTTGCAAGCCCGTCAAGCAACGTGGCAATGGTCAAGGCTCTGTTTATAAGACAGGCAGCACATGGACGGCAGAAGTCACGCTGGGCTACGTTATCGACCATAACGGGAAAAAGAAACGTGTACGAAAGAGGAAATACGGCTTTGAGCGGAAGAAAGATGCACTTGCATATATAGAGATACTGCGGCAACAGTCAGCACCAAAGACAGCCGCAACAGTTTCAGAGCTTTACACAATGTACCATGCCGATGCTGAAAAAGCCCTATCCCACAGCAAATTGCAATCATATGAGATTGCATGGAAAAAGATTTCTGGCATCATAGCACACAGGAAAATAGAAACGCTGACAGTTCCGGAGTTGCAGCAGATCACCGATGCAGCTTCTTCCAGCTACTACACCGCGCGAGATATAAAGAACCTTCTGAGCCATCTGTACAAGATCGCAATTCGGGATGATATCACAGACAAGAACCGTGCTGAATACATCTCTTTGCCAGATCACGAGACAGCAGAGCGCACCACCTTCACAGAGGACGAAATCGACCTCTTGTGGTCGTACTCAGATCAATATATAGTGCAGCATATCATTGTCATGATTTACACCGGTATGCGACCGGCAGAGCTTCTTGGCATGAAGCTGGAAAACATCCACACAGAAGAACGATATATGACAGGCGGTGTCAAGACCAAAAAATCGAAGGCTCGAAAGATCATCATACACAAACGCATCTGTGAGACCGTTATGCAGCTCGTCAGAGCCGCCGAAGGTACAAAGCTATCAAACTATACCAAGCACTCGTTCTATGACGCTTGGAACGCATTCAGGGCGAAATACGGGCTGCGCTCGGAATTATCCCCATACTGCTGCCGCCATACATACATAACAAGGCTGACAGCCCTTAACGTATCCCCTGCCATGCTGCAAGAATTGGCAGGACATGAGGACTACGAAACCACATTGAATTATACCCATCTATCACTTGCAGACAGGATAGCAGAGATTGACCGGCTACGGTGAAAAGCTATTTCCCTGCCGTTACCCCGTTTCGCAATCCAAATCACGTATTTACAATGAAATCAATGAAGAATCATTGCCCTGCTAAGGGAGTAGGGCTCGAAAGGGTCGCGAGGGTTCAAATCCCTCTTTCTCCGCCAAAAACCGCCTGTTTACTTGAAAAACGGGCGGCTTTCTTTATGCCTATTTCGGTATCAGAATCCTGCCATATTTCAGAAAATTCTGCTGTATTACCCTGCGCGTTACCCTACATTCATTTGCAGCCATTTTGAGAGGGGGTTTCTGCATATACTCCTAATTATACCAGAATCACAGCAGAAAGCCCATACGGGCTTTTGAGGGCTTCGTATGGGCTTTCAGATTCATCTATACCGTTTGAACATTCCTCTGTACTCATTCAGCAATTCCTGCATCGTTTCCAGATCATTACGACTGATTGCGATTTCCAGCCGGTCGCGGTCGTTTTCCAGCTTCTCGTTGCGGTCGTATTCACCTTCCATGAAGCTCTCGAAAGCCGCATTGTCCAGCTTGCACAGCAGCGTGTCGCAATCATCTCGCAAGCTATACGAGATACCGTTCACGGTCGTTGTTCTTCTTGCCATCTTTCAAACCTCCTCTTTGAGCATAATCAGCACGATTGTCTTGTCGCCGTGCGGGATAAGGTCAAACCGCACGACTTCCTTTTCCCATTCCGGAGAAAATCTATACTTGAAATGAAAGTCTCTGGCACACATAGCCGGTTCGCTTTCAGTCAGAGACAGAAGTCTCGGACCATTCATCCTGCATACGAGTTCGTACAGCTTCATTGTTCAGCCCTCCTTAATCAGAAATCATACTGTCCGTTCGTTCTCTCGTCCTCTCTCGCGTGAACCTGACCACGAATCAGAAGTTCGAGAACCACTTCTTTCGGAAGGGAATTGAAGTACTGCTCAATAGCTTCGAGTGCTTCTTCCCGTGTCTCGCAGCTCTCATACATGAGCTGCGAGATTGTTTCTTCGAGATAGTAGTGTTTCATGTTCGTCCCTCCTTCTTCATTTCCACGCTGAGCAGCTCCATAGAGCCGTATGCGCTCCGCTCTGCGATCTCTCTTGCCTTCTTCCTTGCGCTTGCGATCGTCTTTGCTTCGATCTCTCTGGTGGTCTCATACCCGCCATTCGCAAGCTGCGGGTTGCTTCTCCAATAGGTTGCGGTGTACTTCTTCATGGTTGTTACCTCCTTCACGGCATAATATTCACGTAGACGGTCTCGGTGTAGCCTTTCGGCGCGATCTTCTTGATATGCTCCTTGACTTCCTTCTTCGCTTCGGTCAAGGTCTGGCAGCATCTTGCGGTGTACTCATAGCCCTCGAACGAAAACATCCAGCAGCCCCGACCTTTGGGAGCGTGACCGTGTTCAAAGCGGTATTCGCTATCTGTAAATTCGATCTTCATGTTTATGCCCTCCATCACCATGTGAACCCGAGCCGTTCTGCAAGCTCGTCGTAGATTTCCTCGATCTCGTTTTCAGGGAGATTCCGCAGCACCTTGTATGAGTAGATCACTGCCCAAAGGTCAACGCTCTCTCCGATCAGGTTTGCTTTCCTGAATGCCTTCTCGATTGCTGTTTCCTTTTTCATAGCATCCTCGACTTTCTCCGGCAGACCTTGCCGCTGCCGGTCGGCTTTTTAGGTTCAGCTGTACTCTGCGATATCGTCTGCCAGTCTGTACATCTGATCGAGTTTGATTCCGAGCCACATCATGTACTGATCTCCGGTGATCTTGTCAAGGTTGCAAGAGCCAAGCCACTTGAACTGCTTGCATTCATCATCTGTGTACACGATCGCGTTCACTTCATTCTTGCTGATGCTGATATTCATCTGCACCTTGTCCAGATTTTCAAATCTGATTTCGCAGATTTCAATATCATCATACTGCCCTGTTTTGTGGATATTCCAGAAGGAATGCAGCGGGTGATTGTCGATTGCGCTCATGGTCTTTTTGATAAGGTTTGCAGAGTATTTCATAATTTTACCTCCGTTTGTTCCTCATGGGTTTGCTTGGGTTTTCCTTCCCCTTCCTTGATATCATTATAGCACAAACGCGCTATAATGTCAATAGAAATTTCGCATTTTCTGCATTTTCAGCATATAGCACAAACGCGATACAGTGGATTTATTCACTTTGGACAGTTTTGGAAAAGGTCTGCCAAATCAGCAGCCCTGAACCACTTCACGCAGCTTTCAGCGTGTCCAGAATCTTTTTTGCGGTCTGCCGGATAACGTCCATGCTCTCGACAAGCTCTTTGACTTCCTTGCCCTCAGACCATCCGGCAACATATCCGAAGCTGTAGTCGCTTGTGTCAATTCCCAGAGCAGAAAGCACAGTGTATGCAACACTCTCTGCCTGAACCTCTGCCGTTCTCCGTCCAGCTTCTTTCTGTTCTCCATCCTCACCATGCAGCATCGAATGCGCGATCTCATGAACCAGAGTTTTGATTGACTGCTTCTCGCTCATGTTCGGCTGTACCACGATCTTTTTCTCCGTATCGCTGAAATATCCCTTTGCCGGACCTTCAAACGCTTCAAAGGAAACAGGCACAGGCGCAAGCGCGATCAGCTTTGCAACGGTATCTGCGTAACGCTCCACATCTCCGGTGAGATCATCAATGTATCTCGGAATGTCCTCGCCTTCGGTCTGGGAAACATCAAAGACATATGTAGCACGGAATGTTGTATAGTGGATTTCCTTCTCGACCTCATTCCCATTCTCGTCCTTGACCTTCTCCATCTTCTTGTGCGGACACGGTGCGAAAATCTGGATGCCCTTCTCGCCCTTCTTCACATTGCGGTTGAACTTCGTCTGCCATGCCTTGAAACCGGCGACCAGACTTGCGTGCGGCATCTGAGCCCAGATCAGAATGGAGTTGTTCACACTGTAATCGTAGAACTGAGCCACAAAGGCAAGATACTTTGCATAGCGTTCACTGGTGAACACTTCCTTCACGCCCTGTTCCAGCTTCTGGGTGATCTCTTCGAGGGAATCTTTTTTCGTAGTTTTCATTTCAAACCTCTTGACTTTCTCCCGCGCTTGTGTTATAATGTAGCCATACAGGGTGGCGGGCATCCCCCGTATGGCTCTGGTTTCGGAATGAGATCGGCTTACTTGTTCAGGGTGGAGCCGGTCTCGTTTTGTTTCAGCATCTTTTTGACATATTCAATGACCTTTTCAATATCACGAACATCTTTTGCATACTCAATGATCGCAATCAGGACAGCATCGAACTGCTTGTCTGTCATGTCAGGCATCGTCCTCCCTCCTTCCCGCCTTGAAACTGTGATTCATTCCCCCTTTCTATGATTATATTATAGCTCAAACGCGCTATAATGTCAAGCATTTTTACGCATTTACGTGCTTTTCTACATATCGCACAAAAGCGATACGCGAACAAATGTTCGTATTCAGCATATTGTAAAACCCCTGTCAGATCATCCATCTTGACAGGGGTTTCTGCATCATGTGCATTTTTTCAGCATTTCAATGACTTCTTTGTCCGTGATGATATCGCTGATCTTGCAGCCCATAGCAATCGCCAGCTTGCAAAGAGTATCGAGCGACGCTTGGTTTACATCCCTTTGCCCGATCTCATACACCTGAATGAGCCGCTTCTTCACTCCGGAAGCATCCGCAAGTGTTTTCTGCGAAAATCCAGCTTTCAACCGTTCTTCTTGTAGTGCCATACCTTCCACCACCTTCCTGCGGGAATACCGGCAGAGCAGATGCCCTGCCGGTTTCATTCATTCAGATTTCGTTTTCGGGCAGCTCTCCGCGCTCAATCCAGTGGATTTGTCGCTGTCCGGATTTCCTTTGCCCTTGCAAGTATATTATAGCACAAACGCGCTATATTGTCAACCACTATTTTGCTATTCTCCACATTGAACAAAATGTGCATCCTGCTTTGTAGCAAGATGCACATATGAGATATATCAGATATAAAGCTCGGTCTGAGTTTTAGGTCCTGCGATCCCGTCAACATCCAGACCATTTTTGAACTGGAAACAGAGGACAGCACCAAGAGTGATGATGCCAAAATCTCCATCGACTTCGTTGCTCCTGAGATATCCACGTTCCGCAAGGGCTTTCTGCAACGCCTTCACATCTTCCCCGCGATCACCTTCACGCAGGACACGGATTGAGCTTTCAGGCGGCAGGATAAAGCCCAGAAAGCTATATGAAGCAGCTTGCCCCCAGTTCCCGTTGTCCTTCCGAGTAGATGTCCAAAACTCTTTGCTTGCATTCCATCCAGACTCGCTCGTCACAATCGAGCCGGACTTGTTCACAACCTCCACGTTTGCAACGTGTCCTGCTCCGTCTGAACCGTCACCGATTTTGCCTTTTCCCCATACAGCAATCGCACCGAGAGCCGGTTTCTGCGATACGGTGAGCCCCATTTCATTTGCAACAGAAATGAAGTTTTCGGCATTGGTTGAGCGCATCCAGATCCCGCAGACCTCAGCGAATCGACCTACGGTATAGAACACACAGTTTGCAAACCTCAGCTTTGAGCCGGAAGGTTTCGGAATGCAAGGATTCATACCGCCTTCGGATTTGGCAGTATAATATGGGTTGCCCTTTTCAGGGATCACCAAACGTGGCACAAACATTTGTTAGACCTCCTCGTTATCTGATCTATGCTTTCTTGCAATATCTGTAACCAGATCAGCAAGACGCTGAACGACTTTGCCGAGCTCCTTGATTGATTCAGTATTCCCATTGATTGTTTCACGCAGCTTTTCCTGCTGCTCACGGTTGTATTGATCCTGTTTGCTATTCTGCCAGAGCAAAAAACAACAAGCAGCAATCGGGAAACCAACAGTTGAAATTGCAGATACGATTTCGTTCATGATCTTGCCCTCCGATTATTCGTCCTTGAAATACCACACACCGTTTGAAATATAGGCGACCTGATTCAGTGACAGAGTATAAAGACCGGTGTAATCCGATGATGCTGACTGAGATTCATAGGCGAAAAACGCATTGTCACATTTCTTTATAATATTTCCGGGGAAAGCAACTGCAAGACCAGCAAGCGCCGTCAGATAATCAGTTGTAACAACATCAGTGTTGACCGTAATCAGGTACGAATTGATTGCGCAGATTTTGAAACCAGAGAACACACCGCTATTTTCTGTAAGCTCTGTGCTGTCAACATTCAAAAGCACAAGGTTACCGGCTTCGTCAATAGTGAGCGCACAAACTGCTCCAAGTTTACTATTGCCGCTGTCGTTCCAGTTCATCTGGAATACGACACCGTTTTTACAGAAATAGAAAGCATTGAGCTTGATATATCCGTTATGGTTTGTCTTGTTATAGACGTATGAATACGACTGTTTTACTGTTGAACCACTCTTAATAGCAGAATAAACAATTGGGCTGCCCTCACTAATACCGCTAGCGCACTTCATTTCAAAAGTCGCAGTTCCGAGCGTGATTGTCATAGATGTGCTGTCTCCGGAGATAGTAGCACTGCCGAGAAAACTTCCAGACTTGTAGCTGTTCAGGAACGCCGCAGCTTCGGTCAGATCAACGACAGGCGAAGCCGGTGTGTACTTATAGGTTGCCATTTCTTAACCCTCCGTTTCTGTTGCACTTCCGGCAATGAGTGCAGCTTCATAGCCGTTTGCAAGATCATACGCAAGACCAACAAGCCCGCCGCGAATATTTCCGCCGATCAGATTTTTGAGAACGAGGAAATACACGGCATCGCCGTTCTTGAATGTCTTTCCATTCAGCAGCTTGATACCGTCCACATTTTCGTATGTCAGAACAATTTGTTCGTAGTCGATATCTTCTGCAACAAACAAACCATTGATGAATACAAGCAGAATATCCGTCGTTTTGTCATATTCCGGAATACCGATATCAACGGCAGTTGAACCGCCGCCAACATACACTTTGTTCTGATACTTTTTCAGCGAAGTGTCAACAATGAGCTGAGAAGTCATTGTTTCAAACCACGCATTGAACTGCTGCATTTTCAGATTCATATACGCATCGAAACGCGCGTACTGGTCAGCATAGGCGTTCTGCCATTGCAGAAACAATTGCGATGTGTCCACTTGCTGAATGATACCGGTCACCCATCCACAATATGTTGACGGTCTCATGTCCTCAATTGATGCCGGTGAAGATGCACCATTACGGACCAGAACAATTGCAATGTACAGCTCCCACACTGTATCGTCACGTGTGATTTGCGGCATTGACGGAGACATTGCGGGTGTACCCTTCTTCACGGTCAGGGAAATAGACCGTTCGGAGAAATCCAGACGCAGACAGACAGCATCGATTCGCGGATACTGAACATCCGCAGGATCGAGAGTTACGGTTGCATCTGCATCGTTCTTAATCCAGTGCGACCGGATAATTGCGCGACCGCTGCCAACATTCAGAGAAAGCCCAGAACCAGCAGTTACGAGAAATCTGTCACCAACATTCTCGTATACGCCGTCTGAGATCAGCCCCTCGAAATACGTTGACATTTGGTCAGCATCGTACGTTCTGTCACCATTTACACTGTCGAAAAATCCACTTGTGATTGCCATGAATTACGCACCCCCTTGAATCATATCATACAATTGCTGGTTGGTAGGAATATGCGGAACAAATTTATGCGATATATTCCACATGGTTTGCAAGCAGATCATGGGGCTGAATGTAAGCGCCATGTTTGAAATAGCAGCAGTTCCGAACGCGATCTCAATTCTTTGAATCGTTTTTGAAGTAGTTGTAAATGAAGCCCCTTCACCGATATCCTGAGCGAAAACGCTTTGATTATTTATCAGCGCACGCAATTGGTACGTTGAAGATGAACCAAGTGGTGGGCATCCGCTCAAAACATAATTACCGACAGGAAGATCAAAAGGGCTCGTTGCAGGAACGATTCTGAAATTCAATCCGGAAGATGTAGATGGCTTTGAGCCCTCACATGTTATCGTTCCATCGTCATTTACAGAAACAACAATATGAAGATTCCCGCCATCCGAAATAGTGCAGACATTTCCTGACCAGCTATATCCGGCAGATGCATTGCCTGCCTTCATCGCTGCAATATCATACGGCATGACATTTTTTGCCCCAGAGTCAACAACATTCGCAAGGGCTTCTGACAGAACCTTTATCGTATACGGAGTTGCCGCCATTGACTCGGAATCAGAATTGAAAGCAGAGGACAGCATGACCGCGCCTTTTGACGTTTTCGTAGCAGAAGCTGCATTGCTCATGTCAGATTTTGCATATGCAGAAAATTTAGTATTAAGCCCCCCAGAAGTAACAGGGTTTGTGCTGCCGCTTGTTGGCGTAGAATCAAATGTCAACGTATCCTGCTTTGCAGCAATAGCAGCAGCAAGCGAAGCAAGAGCAGCAGCAAGCGAAGGGCTTTGACCTTTTGCTGTTTCTACATCTTCAAGAATGCTGTCTATCTGGTCTGCGGTATAATCCAGATTTTTATATGTATCTGCCATAATATCACCCCTTTACAGTCAGGATAAAACCTGCGCTGTCTTTCAGAACATAATACTCGGAATCTCTCAGAATAATTTTACGAGTAATTGTGTTATCTTCTATGCTGTCAAACTTCGGAATGACTCTGTAGCCGGAATCGTCCCAGCTTTCTGTGATCTGAGAAACCATAGACTTTTTTATGATCCCATAGCCATTTTTTACTGTCACAATATCGCCGAGATTGTAGTCTTGCTTGTAAACATACGTGAGTCGCGGCTCAACCTCAGAATCGAAACTTTCCTGAATTTTCTTTTCCGTGAGTTTTTCTTTGCCGCGCTGATACATCATGTCGCTATAGTCAGAACTAGAAATTTCGCCATCATTTGACGAAATATCCCTTGCATCGACATACAGTTCCCGAAGCTCAAAACCTCTCGGGCGGTCATTCATCGTTGTTAATAATACAGACATCCACTGTCTGTTTATGCCCTCGCCTTCACCGGCAACATACGCCTGATTGTAATGGTTTGACTTATCAAATCTGTACTTCGATGAAAGCAGATTGTCAAATTCCGGTGAAAACTCAATCCCGTTGTCATTCCCTTTGAAAAATGACAGAATAATGTCTGAACCAGACAACGACATTTTCAAACCAATACCAAGAGATTGTGCAACAGACATGATGCCGTTAAACAGCGTTTGACCAGTAAACTGCACCTGCAATACAGCAGCAAATGTTGTTACCGTGTCAACAACCAACCCCGGGATTTGCCGATATGTACGATCATGAGAAGTGCTGTTATGGACTGTTGTGCATTCATGTATCATAGCTTCGGCAAGCTCATTTATCGTTGTGTTGTTAGTCAGACAAAACTGCCGGTTAAAAATCCTTCGCAGTAAAATACTTTTCAGGCATCGCCCTCTGACGATCAGATAATCGCCTGATTCTGCATCTGTTACAGTGTCAAGTGATTCTATCACCATAGCGGATGAATCATCATCACGTATAATGAAATAATCAGGCTGAAATGCATTCAGCGCATCTTCTGTCAGTCTCAGATATAACTCGAAATCTCCGCAGTCATAATAGCACGTTGTCCAGATCAATGAAGTGAAAGCATCGACAACATAAATCGGGTTGTAGGTATCATCCAGCACATACAGTGTCATGAATCACACCCCCCCAAATTTCTGCGTGATTGTTACGGTAGCATCCAAGCTCGAAAGATTCTCCGCAGCATCAATGCTGAGAGTATTCATGCCGGGAATGAACTGAATCCAATCAGACAACGGCTTGCGATCAGAAAGAATGTTTGTGACAATCCCGCCACGTTTTAACATAACAGATTTCTGACCATAATTCGTGTTGATAGTGATAACGTCACCGCTCTGCATTGTAACATTCAGACCAAAGAACTTTTGAGTGGTCAGGTTGTAAAAAATGGGATTTTCCACACCGTTCGCAATCGCTCTGAGCGTTATGATTCCGCCGATCTCAATTTCCCCAACATTCATGAATACTGTTGTCAGTTGGTTCACGCGGGAAAATTCGATGCCCTCAGCAGGAATCGAAAACGGAAACTCAAACAGAGCGATCGAATCAGTGAAATGAATGACGGTATCTTCCTGAGCCATCCAGAACGGCTGAGGACAGATAATGGAAATCTGAGCCACTTGTGATTGTGACCATGCATTGACCTCAATGCTTTCGACATATCCAGAAATATATACGTCTCGAAAATCAGTTTTGTACTTTACCTTTACGATGCCCTTAATTTTGAACAGATCATAAAGCACCTGACGATTGCTTTCAATTGGGTAATGG
>JAEIGA010013015.1_pt1 | contig 12660 bp, 21 predicted proteins | sample 9270691 | NCBI WGS metagenome assembly JAEIGA01 (sample SAMN17057246, study PRJNA624740) | gut metagenome | biome: biome; isolation source: fecal sample | host: Bos grunniens | place: China: Xizang | collected 2019 | reverse complement strand
ATATGTTTGACATGATATACAATTTGCCTGACATACAGATTGGCATACATCTTGGCATGTTGATTGACATACTTCCTGACAAACTAATTGACATTCTGCTTGGCAAGATACTTCGCATCCTACTTGGCATGCTAAATCACAAGTTCCTTGACAATGTTTTTCACAAGTATCTTCACATGTTATTTCACAGCCTACTTGACATGTAAGTTCACACTGAGACTGACAATATTTCTCACAATAACCACATCCTTCATAGTCACCACAACCAGCTTCTTCTCCAAATGCTGGCGGGCATACTCCAGCATTTACACAATCTTTGAATGGTATATCACATGCTTTATATGAAGGAGGACAAGACTCCCAACACATTTCTGGAATGTCATCAGGACCTGGGCATTCTGTCCAGTTAGATTCAGTTACTGTTAGACATTCACCTGTTTCAAATGGTGTATTACATCCGGTTTCTTCTACTGTTGAACATAATGATTCTCCTGGGTAGATACATCCTTCTTCACCCATGAAGATACATCCTTCTTCACCAGTAACTTTACATATAGCTTCTTCGCCTGGCTCTGCACACATTATTTCACCTGCGTACATACAGTTCTTTTCGCCTGGTAATACACAACTGTCCTCACCAGCATAAGCACATGTTTCTTCACCAGTATTTATACAACTTTTTTCTCCAGGTTGTGAACAGTTATCTTGACCTGGTTGTGAACAGAACTTTTCACCAGTAAGTTGGCAGAACTTTTCACCAGTAATAACACAATGTTGTTCACCAGCAGTTCTACACGCATTCATTTCACCAGTAGAAATACAAGAGAACTCTCCAACCTTTGTACACGCTAATTCACCTGGTTGTTGACAGTTAGATTCACCTGGCGTATAGCAATGTAGTTCACCAGATGTATAGCACTCATAACCTTGTTTAGTTGGTGTACAGTCAAATGATTCTGCTTCTGTTTGACACAATCTTTCACAAGTAGACCAACAATCTGACTGACCTAATCCACAACCTTCATCTACACCTACTAACTGGCACGCAGCTTGACAAATCTTTTCACATTCTTCACAACCATAAACACATTCCCATTCACCAGTGGCTTGACAGAACATTTCACATTCTTTGGTACAGGTAGTATCATCCCCACCGCCACCACCACCTTGTGTAGACTTTTCACAATCGCTTTGACAATTAGCGTCACATCCCTGGGACATAGACTCACATATTGTCTGGCAGTTTTTTTCACATTTTTCAGTACATTCACCCTGAGCAGTGCTTTCACATGCAGACTGACAATAAGTCTGACATGGGTTTAGACATTCCCATTCTACCGCAGACTGACATTCTGTTTCACACCCTACAGTACAAGCTTGAACAGAAGTCTGACATGCGTCTTGACAACTTGACTGACATGCCTGTTGACAAGAAGACAAACAAGCACCCTGACAACTCATTTCACATGCTGATGTACACGCTTGGTCTCCTTGTCCACCACCATAACAAGCAGCAAGACATTTTACCTTATCGTCAATGTCGTGTTTGAGGTCTTCCAGTTCTTCTTCTGCGTCATCAAGTACTTCTTTTATACGTTCAAGCTGTTCCCTGCCTTCTGGTGTACATGGTGTGTCATCACCACACTGGTCATATAATGTAACACGCTGTTTTTCTATGTCATCTTTTAGCTCATCTGCTAGGGTGACCAAGTTTTCAAGAAAAGCTTTCAAAGCGTCGAGGTTCATTTGAGACAGTTCAAACTTTGTAACATATTCATCTATTACTGAGCGAGATGACCTATCAAGATTAGATTTATTCATTGTGTCGGCAGTATATAATGTTTTCTGTCCGACTACTGTTTTCTTTATTTCTTTTGTTGGTACGTAAATCATTTGGCTTGTTCCAATGCTCCTTTTTGTATATCAACAAACTTTTGTGTCTTGGTTGTATCAGCCATGTATGCGTCTTGTATAATATTGAAGATAGCATTAGCAGCCCAGTTCAAAGTTGACATAATAGAGTTCATTCGTCGTATGTCTTGATTTATCTGAGCTGCTACCTGTCCTTGTCTAGATGCGTCATTTATAAGTTCCGCAACTATTTCGTTTTCACGATTGACAATAGACTGGAGCCCGAGATTAGTTGTTTCATCTTTATTCTGAGTTGTCGCATTATCGTATCTGTGTAAAACTATCTGTGTTCCAGCCATTATCTTTTCTCCTATCTTTTATTTATTAGACTCTTTATTGCCACAATTGCATGATTTAGGAACTTGTAAATTAGATGTCCTAGATTTCTCATAGCCTGGCAGACCAAGTAACCTAGAAACACCAGTGACAATAGCAGCTCCTGTGTCGATTCTTTCATCTTCTCGTCCTTTCTGATAACCTTGGTTATATGCACCTTTTGCTCTTTGTTCACCAGCCATCTCTTTATTTCTTTTCAATACTTGGTCCATGTATTTTACTTGTTTGAGAAGACCCATCCATCTGTAACGCCATTCACAATCTTCTGTAAAGAGTTCTGAACCACAACCTTGACATTCTGACTGCAAATAGTACTGACAAAGGTGGCACTGTTTTGGTTCTGTTGCACAACCAACATTTGATACATGGTGGTCAGCGTCGATAAGGTTACATTCACAATAACGTCCAGTTGTATCAATTACAAACATTTCAATCTCACCAAAATCATTAGGCTTACACCAGTATTTAGGGTCACCTACTTTTGCAGTAGTCATCTGAAAACGTCTACAAATAGACTGACTTTCGTCACGTGATTTCATTGGTTGCCATCTATTTACCTGCTCAGTAACATAGCTTCTGTATGGACCCCAAGAAGGGTCTTTCTGTACATCTGGGTCTCTCATCATAAGTGCTAACTGTAACCATTCTTCCAGATAATCGTCTAATTCGTGAGCAAACAAATGGTCAAGTTCAAGATTGCCGGAATTGAGGTTCTTCCAGTTATGGTGTCTCATATCTCCAAATGGTTTTCCTTTCAGTTCTTCAAATACTCTTTTATCTGAACCGAAATAACCCCATTTGTTCTTTTTCTGTACATCATAATCACCATCATAAATACGGTTCAGTTTGATGTAGCATTTTTTGAGTTTATCTTCCGGCATGTTGATTGATTTGAAATAGTCGTCATAGTATTTCTTGTTAGCAAATACTGAACCATTGTAGAAGTTGAGACAGTCATTTATCATGTTTAGAATACCGTCTTTGAAAAGCCCCGCAATGTTATCTGCAAGTCTATCATCATAAAGTGGGTCAATGTCCCCAGTTCTCATCCACTGACCACAACCATCGTGGCTAATCTGAAGGGTAATATTATTTTCCCTATAATAGTCTACAATGTCCTTTCTTGCTAATGGAAGACCACCAGTTGATGAAGAAATAGTCAATTTCATTCCATGCTTATTTTCAAAGAAGTCCTTCAAAAAGTCTACCATTTCTTGTGTAGCAAGGTGATTAGTTACTGGGTCTGCTCCCCAAATATCAATGTGTACAGTTGCCTGAACGCCTTGTTTTTCCTGTACTTCTTTTGCTTTTCTAAATCGTGAATTATGTTCTAGTGTCTCTGCTACTTTTGTAAAATCTGCTTTGAACTCACCATAAGTCTTTTCATCAATCTTTTTGAGTGATTCTTCCAATTTAGAAGCAACTACACCTTGTGCATAATTTAGTGTTCTAGCTGCAGAACAGTATACACAACCATGACTGCAAGATTCTACACCATTCATTGTAAATGAATAATTTATCTGATTAGACCTTGGTTTTTGAAATTGATTATCATGGTAATTTCCGCCATAGCTTGACTGGCATTCTTTCAAACAATTTCCATTGCATGTTTCACATTGTTCTCTCATTATCATAAATCTCCTATCTGACTCTTCCTTTATCTACATTATAATTAGTACTATCTTTATGTTTTATTTCAATTCTACCACCATCTGGTGTGAACAATAATACTATATTATCATCTGGTGTCAAAGATTGTAGCTTCTCTATAAGACCTGTATCAACTTCACTCAAAAGCAATACACCACCTTGTTTCTGTGCCATTTCAATCTTTGACAATAGTTGCTTACTTTCTTTTACTAATGCATTAGCCGCTTTTGTTTCTTTTGCTAATTCTACTCGTGATGCTTCTAACTCTTGCTTAGCATTATCCAACTGTAATAACAATTTTCTAAACATTATTTTATCTCCTATCTAACAAAATGTCTTCCACCTTCACCATTACCTATTTCAAGTAAATCAAGGTCTCTATTATCCTCGAATGTTTCATACTTCTGAACCATTTCCTGGGCAGTAGTAACCTCTTTTGCTGGTTTATTGATGTCTACTATATTTAGTACTTCATATGCATATTGTCTTGAAACATACAAAAGTGCCATCAATGCATTAGGGTGCATTTGTTCATCGTCAATTTCATGAAGTATTTCATCAGTTTCATCATCACGTTTCCAAAGAGTGTTTTCGGCTTCTATGTAAAGAATACCATCTTGCTTATTTGGAATAAGTATTTTATCAGTACGCATAAACTCTGCCAGTTGTTCTATTGCCACGTCTTTATCATACTTGTATGCACAGAAAACATTTGGTATTTTATAGGTAGCTTGTAATTCATACGCACCTTCTTTCACGTTGGTATCGGTTAGAACCCAAGGTTGTTGTTTCAATGGCATTTTTTTCAGATTATCATACTGTCTTTTTACTTCTTCACACAGTTTAGAAATAGGTTGGTGTCTTTCTGACCATTGGTCTACAATGTATAATGTTTTGTTATAAACAACGCCACTTATTACGGCTGCTGCGTCTTCAAAACCAAAGTCAACACCTACGTATGCCTTATCGAATGAAACATTTTTTGGTAATTCATTATAAGTTCTATAACCACGGAATACCATAGAGTCTTCATCAATAGCATCCATGTTACCAAAGTATTCACGTTGTATAAATGCTGAATCTTTTGTACATCCGTGTTTTTCACAAATCCTGTCTACTACATTATCTTTATCTGGAATAAAAGGATTATCCATAAATGACCAGTGAAAATGTTTTATTTTTGGATTATTCCATAATTCCCTGGCATAGTTTACCTTATTTCTTGGTGGTGTTCCAGTAAAAATCATTTGAGCTTCCTTACCATAGTCAACCTGACTTGGCTCCAGAACCTCCTCAATCAATACCTTTGGTGAACGCAAGTGTGAGATTTCATCCAAAATTATAAGGCTATAATGTCCACCACGATAACGGTCAATATCACCTTTATTATTATATCCAGACAATGTAATTGTAGAGCCATTATCAAACTCTATGTATCCACTTGATACCTGACCTCTGTGAGGCATGTCTAACTTCATAAGAAGTTCATCTAGTGGTTTACCTAACTGTCTTACTGCATTATCGAATGAACGATTCAAATATAACGCATTATGACCAGGCTCTATAACATCTCTTAGAAGAAGACGCGCATTACACTCTGTTTTTCCGGCACGTCTAGTACAAATCGCTATTATAGTCTGGTCGGTTTTATTATCAAAAAGTTCCTGTTGCTTTTCATACAATGTATTCCTAATTCTGTAAACAAGGAACTCACGGTCTTTTGCCATCTGTTTATTTGCTTCTTCATCAAGGTGTGTAAGTAACTGGTCAGAGAACATAGCAGATGCCAGTAATTGACCACACCTTGAGTTTGGGTCTTCCTTAGCTTCTTTCAAGAATGCTTTTATGAAGGATTTCATGTAATTGGAACTCCCAGTTGGTTTCAGAAGTTCTTCCCTTATGTAGTCTTGTACTTCTGGTGTTACACGCTTACCAGATTTTATTGCTGATGATTTAGTTATTGCTTGTGTTGCAGCTTCTTTGTCCTTGGACTTTTTCCTTCCAGCTTGAGCTTTCTTTTGAACATCATTATTACTCTCAAACTGACTTCCTTTTGTATGAACTGGGTTTGGATTACTCATAGTTATCTTCTATCTCCATATCTACTTCTCTATAATTGTCCTCTGGCATTTGTGTTATGTTTTTATCATGCCACTGTCTTTTAGGGTCGTCTATTATGTGTCTGCACCTCAAATAGCAAAAGCTTCTTAGAGCTCTTGGAAGATAAATCTTGCCTTTTCTGTTATTGCCAAGAATGAACCTCATAGTATACTCAGTAGAGTCAATTATTACTTCATCCAGGTCTTGAACTATAACGTGCCTTTCTTTATAGATTTTTTTACAAAGATTGGCACACGTATAGTAAACACACCACCACATTTTATCAGTCTGTTGCTTATAAAAAGCACTGGGATGTCTGGTTACATCAGTATGCCAATATAAATCTAATGCTATCTGAAAATCTTTTTCAATTTGTTGTATATCTTTATTAGATGTTTCTGGAAGTAAGTCTTTCATCAAGCATTTTATCTCCACTTTAGCTGATAGCTATTAGCCTCTGTCCAGTCCTGGGTTTTTACTTGATTTATGTATTTTTGAAGCAAGAATGCTGAGTTATTTTCCACAGCGTCCCAAAGTTTATCAAGTAAACAGTATGTTCCGTTTACATTTACCAAGATAGGCGAGCCTTTCATAAGCTCTTTGAAAGAGCCGTTATAATCATAGATACTATACTTTTCAAAGTATTCATTTCTATCCATTGATACAGATTTTATTTTATTTTTATTCAACCAGATTGTTTTAGTCTTCATCATAAATGTACTCCATTGTTACACGTTCATCTTCCATATGGTTCATAATAGCAGGATAGTATCCGTCCGAACCTAGTGGGTAAATAATCGGACCATCATCAGTTTCTTCAAGGATTGTGATTACTGGTGACCACTGGTCTTTGTCGTCTGTAAACAACACCAAGTTTTCCTTGAACTTTTCGTCCATTCCATATTCTTTGATAAAGAAATCACACATTTCTACAATGTTTTTTACTGGTGGAAAACGTTCTTTTATTTCGTCGAACCCATCAATAATTTCTTTTTCTGATTTTCCGGAAAGCTTTCCTATTGAAAGGGCTGCACTTCCTGCCACTGTTCCAAGAACATAATATCTCTTTGCTTTTTCCTGGTATTCTACATTCTTTGAAATCTTGTTTGCTTTTGAACTCATTGTATTTCTCCTTTATACGTATAAACTTCCTAATAAATTAGTATTATTTCTAACAGTAAGCTTAGAACCACTTTGCTCAAAGCCATTCTGTTCGAAAACAATAAATGTATCTGTATCTAATAAAGAAACAAGAATACATACGTGACCATATTTATTTGTTGGAGTCTTATCATAGATAAGAATGTCTCCAACAGCAAAAGAGTCTTTACTTTGCTTCAATTCACCGTGCTTTTCCCAAATGTCCTTTGCACCACCCTCTATTCCTAAAGCTGGGGTTTGTGGTATTCCTAAAACATCCTTACAGTATTGTCTATATAAGTCAACACATTGTGCACCAGACGTTCCATCAAAATCAACTTTTTTACCTAAATTATTTACTATAAATCTCTTCAGTGTCATTCTCTTCATCCTCCGAAATAATTTCTGATAAGTCCCAGTCGTCGTCTAATAAGTCCATTAGATTTCCACAGACTGTACAAGCCATCTTTTTCGCCCAATTTTCTGCTGGCAGTACGAGAATTGAGCCACATTTTTTGCATTTGTAAATCTTACTTGACCTCATAATAATCTCCTTTTATTATTTAGTTGTAGTATTCCGTTATTTTATTCCATAGGGAATCACGAATGTTTTTTGTTTTTGTTATGCCAAGTTTATTTTGTATTTCTTTCCAAGTTATACCATTTAGTCTTGAATCAAAAACAAATCTTTCGTCTTTGGAAAGACTGTTATACAACGCTTCATATCCAGGTCCTCGGTTATCCACTAAAAAATCAAGGTGTTCTTCAATGTCACCTTTTTCAGTATGAATGTCATCGTAATATTCAATTCGTGGCATTCGAAGTACCTTTTGTGCAGTCCTTGTAGTAAAGTTCATAAGATAATGATACAACTGAATGTATAATTTGAATGTTTCGGGGCTTTTTACCCTTTCGAGCTTCTCTGAATCAACTGCTGCAACAAGTACTGGATAGCAGTCTTGTTTGAACTCATCAAAATCCTGCCATAATTGATTACTTACGTATGAAGGTACCTTCTTATAAAATGCCATAAAAAGAGGACTATAGCGTTCAAATAATTCATAGTAATTTTTTTCTTTTATCAACTCGTAGTCATTCATTCTTTATTCTATTCCATTCATGTAGTGCATCTAACCATTCAAAGTGGAAAGCACTGTATTCTATTGTTTCACAATCCGGACCGTATTGTACGACTGCATAATTGTGTAATGGCAGTTCATATAAATACGTCCATTTTTCTTTACCGTGATGACATTTCATCACTTTGTAGGTCAAGTCAAGATTTGACAATCAAAAACCTCGCATAAAAGTCTACCCAATTTGGATTTCTAATTCGGTACCAGTTCTCTGGCTTTATCTGTTCCAAAGCACTTATACACTTATGACACAACTTGCATACCAGAAAGAACTTGTCTGGATTCAAGTCTGTGTAATGTTCTTCGTCTGCGTGGTGGCAATCAAGAATCTTGGTCTTTTTGCCACAACACTGACAGTAAGTTCCACGTTCTTGAATCAACTTTTTTCTAAAAGCTTTCCATTCCTTTGAACGACGGAACCTATTCTTTTCTTCATTGCCCTTCAATAATTTCCCCCAAACTAAATAGTTTATCAGTTACAAACCTGCAGTCTGCCAGTTTTATTACACCAAGTAAATGCTCTTTACCAAGTTCATCTGTTCCACTGCCTTTCCATTTATAATCAATAATGTAATTCTTTATGTTTGATAACATATTTGGGTTTATTTCAAAAATCCTTTCATTTACTACATCTACCAACCAAACATATACATCTGTTCTCATAAGGTACTTTGGTAAAACATAAGGGTTTTTTCCAGGCTTCTTATGTAACAACGAAATCAGCCCCGTAAGCCCACAATCATAAAACTGAATACCTAATGTAGTATCTGCTTTATAATCAACATGCTTTTTATGACCATCTTTATCATAAACATAGCAATCAACACCGTCAAAGTCTGTCTGTGTACCAGTAAAATCTTGTACGGTAAAACCGTGGTCTTGAATAATTTCTACTACACTTTTCATTATTCAGCCCTCTCTATTACAATACCGTCTTCTTTTATTTTCATTTTAGTCCATTGGTGTGTAGCATTGTAATCATTTACGTGCCATTTATAAAAATGTAGCAAACCACACTTGTTCATTTCATTATAAGAAAGTAACTTTCCAGGATTTTTTACCATCCATTCTATAGCAGCCCTAGAAAGAATAGAGTTTCTTTCTTTCTCTTCATTTGTCAAATCATTCCATCTTTTGAATACGTGTCTTTCCATAATTTTATCTCCTTTACATTATGGAAAGGGGTTGGTAGTTATCCAACAAGTCTTTCCTATACATTCATTTAGTATTATATTATCAAATGCAAAAAATTATTTATTTTTGATTTCTTTGATAACCTTTTTGATTTCTTTCATTTCAGCTTTACAAGCTTTTGCTTCAATCCGACATTCCTTTATGCTCTTGTCCAATTTTGCGAGTTTTTCATCGAGTACCTCAAGATTCTTCCACAAAGTGCATTGCATAATTTCTTATCTCCTATTATCTTTATTTTTTGAAATACCAGCTACTGCAAAAAATACAATAGCTGCCAACCCAAATGTGAATCCTAAGACAAATCCTATCATGTTTATTTTCTCCTATGTATAATTAGTTAGTGTTGAGTCAAAAGGTACTTCTTTGCTTCTAATGTAGGGTGCTCTACTTCAGCTCTATAAAATCGTCCAGATAATGTGTTCAGCGTAAGAATCTCTCCATTATAAGAACAAAGTTGATTACGGTATTTTTTCATGTCTTTACGAGCTTGTTTGCGATTTTGTTCTTGTACATTTTTTGCTTCTCCTTCTATTTAGTAATATTATTCTATTTTTTTTCAAAAATACTTCCAAAAGCTTTTTTTGATGTAATATACTAATTGTAGTAAACACTAAATAGTATAGTTGCTTTTACGCATCTGCTACTAAATATGTAAGCGAGTAACCTAGCTGGTAATGGTCGACCTACTAGTTACTGGCTAGGAGAAAGCTATTATGTATTATCAAAGATTATCTACAAAAACAAAAACAAGTCCAGTAAAGATTGCAATGTTTCTGGAAAAAGACCTATACATGCCAGAACATAGTCTTTATGTACCTACCACCCCATTATATTGGGAAAATCACAAGAAAGTTTATAGAAACATAACGAATCCACAAGATGTTGAAGCAAGAAAACACGGTTGGTGTGACATTGTTGTAAGAAATAACAAGATTGAAACATTTCAATACTTCAAGTTTTTAGAACGTGGTGACCCTATTTCCATTGGTATGATTGAAAAATGGAAGGGTCTTTCTAATAATCATCAGGTTGTTATCTTTGACCACGTTACCCTTGGTTATGTAAAAGTATCAATGGATTATTTTTCACAACACTATGAAACATTTACATCAAAAGAAACTATGGAAATAAGGTCTATAAACAACTTTATACCATCACACATAGGTCATAGTACACTTGACAAGAACAACTTCAATAACATTACACATTCAAAAGTCTTGAACATTATAAAACATACAGAAATACTTCCACACGAATACCTAAAATATCATAAATCAACCAATGGTTCCACCTATGTATACAAGAATAATACCTTTTATTCCTTGAAATGCCTTTATGATTTCATAAAACCGGTAACTATATCTTACGAACGTTTTAGACATGTTTATTCATCATTTGGAATCGTAAAAGAGAATGCTAAAGAAGTGTCTTCCTACGGAAGCCCCTCAGTCAGTGCTAACGCACTTCCTATCAAATCAGATGATAGTATTTTTGATATGGATGGACTGAAGCGTAGCGAAGTCCCTAAAGAACAAATAACAAATGAAAAGAACATTAGCAAGGCTAAAGAAAGTAACTGTTCATATGTCTTTGTTGATGATAAGAGAAGTGGTCACGAATACTACAAGATAAGAGCAGAAATAACTACACAGTTATTGACTGTATTAGATAGAAACTTTGTAGAAGAAATAACAATGAGAACAGATTTCTATGATTGTTACATAAAATAAGGAGAAAAGATAAATGGAAAGAACTGAATTACAGAAATGCAAAAACTTATTAGACAATGGAAAGACATGGGAATGCTTTTGTAATGATGAAGGAATGATAAAGTCGTTTGTATCAAAGGCATATGACGGTTCTGATTTTGACGGCAACTTTGAACTGCACCAGATAAAGACCCCATTAGGACCAATGGTTTCAGTAAGGAAAAAGTAAAATGAAAAAAGAATCAATTCATGAAATCTATCTGAGGTGTAAAAGACTTATGGAACTAAAAAAGTACATAGCAGAACATAAGGAAGAAATTATAGGAAAACAGCCACTTACTGATACACCTATAATAGAAATATCACCAAAAAATCCCCAACTTTTCAGGGTAAACACCAAAATAGTTATAATATCGAAAGCATAAGGAGTTAGAAAATTATGAAAAGATTTATCATTACAGTTACATTACTTATTGCATTGGTTGGTTCAATTTTTGCTACTGATTGGGTACAAGTTGGAACCTATGATAATGAAAAAACTGGAGTTTATGCAGTATACTACGACGCAGACGCTTCTTCACCATTTGAAAATGAAGATTTCAAGTATTTGTCTTACTTGAAAGATAAATATAAAAAAGTTGAAGTTACAATTTTTGATGCAGATGGAACTGAGAGTGATTGGTTCGTATACAACGTTAGAAATAATAAAAGTTTTTCAACACTCGAAATTTATACTAATTATGTAATTGAAGACCACATAAATAAAGATGGTTCTGTTACAGAATATGTTTGCTATAGATAGGAGAAAGATTATGAAAAAGATTATTAGTTTTGTTTTAGTTGCTTTGATGACATTTGGTTTGTTTGCCAATCCACTTACAAAAGTAACAAAAAATGAATGGGTAAAAACATCTGAAACTGGCTATGATGTTCAATACGAAAAAGATGGTGTTGTAATGTACCACTTTTCACAAGTAGGCAGACACTACATTACTTTGAAAGATGATGAAATGCATCTTGCTTTTGAAGGTGACTTTGCTGAAGTAAAGAAAGTAGAGTTTGAATTACTTCATAACAGAGTACCAGATGTTGAATGGGTTGAGGTTGTAGGTAATGAACCTACTAAAAGAAAATTGGTAAAGAGAAGCATAGCAAAAGCAAATAAAGAAGACAGTGCGACCGGAAAACGTGAGGGTGTTCATACTGCAGCATCAAGAGCATCCGAAGCTAAAGAAGATTGGGTATGGGAGGAATAAAAAATGATTATATTGAAAATTGCATTAGGAGTTTTATCATTTGGCCTTTTAGAGTTTTTTGGTTTGTTTCTATGGTGTCTATTCATAGACTGGAAACATAGAAATAAAGATACAGATGAAAGTGAAATCTAATAAAATAAAGATGGGTCCGATTCCTATAGTTGGGCTGACCCCGGCTCTACTGGTGTAGTAAAAATAATAGCCACTCGTTATGAGTGGCTTTTTTAT
>JAEIGA010013014.1_pt1 | contig 12660 bp, 23 predicted proteins | sample 9270691 | NCBI WGS metagenome assembly JAEIGA01 (sample SAMN17057246, study PRJNA624740) | gut metagenome | biome: biome; isolation source: fecal sample | host: Bos grunniens | place: China: Xizang | collected 2019 | reverse complement strand
CACGTGCTAAGAAGTCTGTCTGACAAAAGCGTTTATAATTTGTAGCCTCTAGCAAACATGAGGCTACAAATTAATTGGCTAAAATTAAAGTAGTCGGTAACAAAAAATTAAAGCGAGGTACATAGATGACACAAGAAAAGTTTAGCAAAGGGCTTAAGCTCGCAGCAAGGCTAGTATTGGTGCTATTCCTCACCAGTATTATTGTTACAATTTTGGTTGCGGCTTGCTCTGTGACTAGCTCAGATAATAATATGCTTATGCAAACAGAACCAGTTATTACAGAAACCGAACCGCCGAAGATTGACGAGCCAGTTCTGTTTCCTAATGTTGTTTATACCACACGGTATGACGTCGAAGACTGTAAAGAATATATTGATTATGTATTAGACCATATATGGCTGGTAGAAGAGGCGATGTATAGCGAAGAGTATACTGACGCGGCATATATGCAAATGTTTCATGAAGCACAGCGTCTATATAGCATAATCGCTATGACTGAAGGTACGCTTAGACATTACGAATACTGGGAACAGCAACACTATTATGCAGCCAAAACTTGGCTGTTTTTTAAGCAGCAAGGCTTTAGCGATACCGTTGCTTGTGCTATTATCGGTAATATGATGGTTGAGACTAGCGGTGGTACACTGGACCTGAAACCAAATATCTATAGCTCAGGCAAAGGCTTCTACGGTCTGTGCCAATGGTCTCTATATTATAAGCCTTTTATGGCAGATAAATCTTTTGAAGAGCAGCTTACATACCTAGTGGAAGACATGCCAAAAGAGTTTGCAAATTTTGGCTTCTGCTATAAGTCTGGCTTTACTTATGAAGACTTTTTAGCAATGGAAGATCCGGAACAAGCAGCTCTTGCTTTTGCTAAGGTGTATGAACGCTGCAGCCCTGGATCATACAATTGGCGAAAGCAGTGCGCTATCAAAGTAGAGCAGTTCTTTGTTTATGGCGACTATGACCAGTAAGAAAGAGGTGGCAGCCATGACAGAAGCAGAATGCCAGGTTGAAACAATTAAGCATATCGAGAGCGTTCGAAAGTATATTCGTGTTATTACAGACATGCTAACTACTCGAGGTGTACGACATGACGCATCAAAGCTTGAGTCTCCTGAGCTTGAAATATTTACAGAAGCGACACCAAAGCTAGCAGGATTGACCTACGGCAGTGAGGAATATGAGGAATCACTAAAAGAGATTAAGCCAGCGCTTGATCACCATTATGCGTCAAATAGACACCATCCAGAGCATTTTCCAGATGGTATTGAGGACATGACTTTAGTAGATATTATTGAACTGCTGTGCGACTGGAAGGCTTCTTCTTTGCGCCAGCATGACGGAAATCTATTAAAGAGTATAGAGGCAAATGCACAGCGTTTTGGCTTTAGTAAGCAGTTAAAGAAGATTTTCATTAATACTGCTAAATTAATTGATGAGGAATAACAATGTCTGATTATCACAGAGAAAAAGTTTTGAGGATCCCGTTTGAGGGACTTAATTTGAATCCAGCAAGTTTTAGAAACGCAGACATAGAATTGCATGATATGTTTGGCGATATGTTTTATTGTGGCGGCCAGCGCGTCGGTAAATTTGATATAGCACCGACTACGCGCGCTTTTATAGACTTTATTTTAGAAAGTGAATACGGTAGTGAGTGCGGAGAATGGGGCAAGGTTAGACAGCTTACTTCCATAGAGCAAGAAAAGTATGCACCTGTGTTTAAAAAGTTATGTGAAACTGTAGACATGGACAAGGTGCATTTAGTCGAGTTCTGCTGGTATAACTGCTGTGAAGCTCCAGGCTACTATAGCTTAGACAAAGCGCTTGACCCATTTTACGATGAACTGCCTTTTATTTGTAGCTTTTCAGTAAAATAGCTCAAAGGAGAGTGGACGTTTATGGCATATAAACAAGCACAGCATCGTAGAAGAAAACTGCTCAGGACTTATAATGAAACCAAAAACAGCTGTGTGTCTGGTGTTTGGTTTGATGAGGATAGAGGCTTTTATTATAAGTATACTGCCTCAAATACTCCCGGCTACGCTAAGTCTTTGCGCAGAGTTTGCAACAAGAAAGTACGTAAAGCAGTTGATGTTGGCAGTCATGGAGACTACCGCAGACAGTATGACTATAAATGGGCCCTGTATTAAATTACTATAGAAAATAGCTGGTACACTAAGTACCAGCTATTTTTATTGTATTATATAAAGTATAAACTTAATTAGGAGTGAACAACCTTGAAAACTTATACTTTTCCGTGCTATCCTGGCGATGAAGTTTGGTATTTTGAGTCGTACGGCGGTAAGCCGCTTATGATTCGAAAAGATATTGTTCAAATGGTAGGCTTTACCACGCGTAGCGTACAAATAAAACTGCGCGGATGTCATGGCTTTAACAAAACCTTTACTTGGGGCAAGAATGTTTTTGATAACTATGAAGAAGCCTTGGTTATGTTCGCAAAGAAACAAAACGGCAAAGGAGACTAATCATGCTAATTGATAATTTGCATAGAATTAATTCACCATCAGACCTTTTTATGTACATCTGTGAGCTTGAGAAAGAGCAAGAGGCTAACAATGAAGTCTTAAAGCAGACTGCCAAAAAGTACTTAAATACTCGTAAAGTGCTACAAATGTTTTTAGCAAAAGATCAGTGGTGCGATGTTAAATATGGTATTCCGCTAAAGGGTAAAGACTTAGAAGTTTACATTATTGCTCCGCAAGCCGAAGAGGACAGCGCTGGCGTCTTTGAAATGGCTGTTTACTATCCTGGTGAGGGCTTTAGACTGTGTGAAGCCTATAAAGAGTGGCAAGTCCGTTATTGGCGATACTTAGGAAGTGAGGACTCAGCGGGTTAATATGGCAAAAACAATTTCTAAAAAAACTAGGCAAGCAGTTTATGATAAATATAATGGACATTGTGCGTACTGTGGTAAATCGGTCGCATATAAAGACTTCCAACTAGACCATTTAATACCAAGGCAGCGAGAACGTTTTAAACGATATTCAGAAGAAGAGATTGAATGCTTTGCAAATTATATGCCTGCTTGTCGAAGATGCAACCACTACAAGCGCGCACATACGCTAGAATGCTTTAGACAGATGATAGAGGAAATTCCAGCAAAGCTTTTCAGAGATAATTATATCTATAAAGTTGGTCTTGACTATGGTTTAGTCGAAGCACATGAACATAAAGTTATTTTTTATTTTGAACAGGTCGACTCCGATCCTTCAGTAAAGTCTGAGGGCTTCTAATAGTTTGTTATAAAAAGAAAAGTTTAGCAATAAAATAATAGCTAAATTAATCGATAATAAATGTGTACCATAGTTGTTCACATTAAATAAAATGAACTATTGAGGAGTTAAACCAGATGAGTACTTTTATGAACTTATTTGAAGAACTGAATCATCTATATGAAGAGGATGAAGTTCTAGCTGATGAGGCAGAAATTGTTGCAGCAGAAGCTGAAGACGCTGACGAGGCTTCCGCAGAAGAGCTAACTCATCGAGTGCTGGCCTGTGAAAACTGTGGTGCGTTAAGCATAAAGTCAGTAGACGAGCTGGAAATCGATGAAGAAACTGACCTTGCTAATATTACAGACAAGTGCGAGGCATGCGGCGAAGCAAAAGGCTTTAAAGTAATGGGCGAGTTTAAGCCATATGAGGCTGTTGGCGAGTCAGACGACGAAGAAGTAGAAGTCGTTGATGATGAAGCTGAGGAAGCCGAGGAGTCTGAAGAGCCGGGCGATGATGTTGAAGAATCTTTAGACACCGCTGAGACTGAAGACGAGGCTGAGCTTGAAGAGGGTATTTTTAAGTCTGTTTCAGTTCTAATGTGCCAGCGTTTTGGCCGTTGGGAGCCAGTAGCTAAGGGCGAGTATTCTGCAAACCTTAGCCAGTTCCGTAATGCACACATGCACAAGTTTGGAACTGCTGCTAGCGATTATAAGACTGTTAGCGAGCGCGAAGCTAAGAAGATGTGCAAGTCTTATAAGCACATAAGTATCCCTGACGTTGATAAGAATATGCCTGCTTGGGCCAAAAATTATGATCCTGAAGAAATTCGCAGACAAAAAGAAATTCAACGTGGTATTGAGGCTAAAAAGGCTTGGGACGACTATGACAGACGTACAAAGCAGGCACGTGATGAGGCAGAAAGAAAGCGTTTGGCGAGCATTAAAGCAGACGAGCCAACCAACACACCTTATCGTGGTGTGAACTACAGCGGTGGCGACTATTTTTAATCGCTAACAATATTTATAAAAAGGACTATCGATATCGATAGTCCTTTAATTTTTATACTCGATGTACTTCGAAAAGCTCCTATAAATACTGTATAATAATTTATAATAAATTGCAATAAGGGTATGTTTGAATATGGATATTTCATACTGCTATGAACAGTGCCAAATAGGCAAAGCAGCGGCGGAAAAATTTTTAAAAGATAATAATTCTGTTATTGACGCTGCCACAGATTTTAGCTTTTTTACAGATAAGTGTTATAAAACTTGTCAGTATAAAGAAAAACATCAAAAAAATAAGGAGCACCCAGCATGAACCTAATTGTAGACAAGAACGATTCTGGCAAGACACGCAAGTTAATTCAACAAAGTCTTGAGACCGGTATTCCAATTTTTGTACTGTATGAAAGTAAAGCAGACTCTTTGCGTGAAAAGGCGCACAGCTACTTTGGCAAGACTGTAAAAGTAGTTACACCTCAAGATTTCACTAGTAATGGCTATACCGGTGATATTTTAGTTGACGACATGGATAAGGCTTTTAACACGCTATTAGCTGCGTATATACATTCCTATGATTTTAATATAGCTGGAGCCACCTTGACGGAGGACTAAATGCGACAGATTAAAGAATATATTATATATGATAATACTTCCACTATGCAGACAGTTTATATGGCTGCTGGTGCCGAAGTATTAAGTGCTATTGAAGAAAACGGCACTATTACTCTATATACGTTGACTGAGAGCACTGTCGTAAATTCTGAGCTACGCACTTTTGAAGTACACAGCACAGGTGATTTGTTTGTAGCTGAGCAGGCTAAGCATGTCGCTACGTACAAAAGTGCATTTGGCACTAGACATTTGTTTGAAATTTTAAAATAAGGAGGTGCATTAAATTGCAAGTTGTGTGCATTAGTGCAAAAGCGCAGCACGGCAAAGATACCGCTGCAGAAATTCTAAAGACTCAATTGGAATCACACGGAAAACGCGTATTAATTATTCATTATGCGGATCTTTTGAAGTTTATTTGTACAAAGTTTTTTGGCTGGAACGGAGAAAAAGATGACGTTGGTCGCACGATTCTTCAGCATGTCGGCACGGACACTGTACGCAAACAACAGCCGGATTACTGGGTAAACTTTGTAGTGCAGTTTCTTAAGCTGTTTATTAACGATTGGGATTATGCGTTGATCCCGGATTGTAGATTCCCAAATGAAGCTGAGAGAATGATGGAGAACTTTGATACAAAAGTGCTTCGCATTTATCGACAAAACTTTGATAACGGTCTAAGTGAAGAGCAGAAACAGCATCCATCCGAGATTTCAATGGATAACTACTCATTTGATACGGTTATTTACAACGATGGTAGTTTAGCAGACTTTGAAAGCAAACTGGCTAATTTTGCTGTTTCTGCACTTGGTGTTAACATTTAAATAATTTTAAAACACAAAGGAGTTTAATTTATATGGCAATTGGTATTATTATTGGTATTGTTTTGTTTGTGGCCGCAGTAGGCCTGTTTGTTGGTGCATACAAGTTCTACGATAATGACAACAAAGCCGGTCAGATTACATGTCTTGTGCTGGCTATTCTGTGCTGCTTGAGCTTTATTATCGTGCCCTTCTCTTTCCATACCGTGGAGTCTGGTGAGCTGGCTGTCGTTAAGCGTTTAGGTAAGATTACCGGTACTCGTGATGCTGGCACTAACTTTGACCTGTGGTGTACTACCTCTTATCAGAAGTATGACACTAAGGTACAGAACGTAGAAATTACTACTGCTGCTTATTCTTCTGATGCACAGACTATGGAAGTTGCTATGACACTACAGTATCAGATCATGCCTGACAAGGTGACAGATATTGCTATTCAGTATGGCACTTTGGAGGTTTTGCAGAATCGTATTCAGTCTATTGTAATTGAGAAGACTAAGGCGGCACTGTCTTCTCATAAGGCTATGGATATTATCGCAAATCGTGCAAGTATTTCTCCTGAAGTGGAGCAGGCAATCAAGGATGCCGTTGACTCTGATTATTTTGTAAGCATTACTGCTGTGGTTCTGACTAATATTGATTTTTCTGATGCTTTTGAGAAAGCCGTCGAAGATAAGATGATTGCAGAACAGGCAAAGCTGAAGGCAGAGTATGATAACGAAACAAAAATTGCAAAGGCAGAGGCAGATGCAAAAGCACTTATGATTGCGGCTGAGGCAGAAGCTGCCGCAAACGAGCTGCTTACTAAGTCTCTTACTGAGCAGGTTCTTGAGTCTAAGTTCTATGATAAGTGGGATGGCAAGCTTCCTCAGGTTATGGGCGAAGGTTCTGCTATTTTGGACATCCGAGGAGACGACTAAGCTTCATAAATAAATGCTAAATTATTAGGTTATTTACCATAGCTTTTAGTATTTATTTAATAAGTCGGAGGGTTTGTAATGAAACTTACAAATGTTTTTGAAGAGCTGGATAGCTTATATAATGACAGTGACCTAGAAGAGGCTATTTTCGATTTTGGTAAGAAAAAGAAAAGTGGCGAGAGCACTACTGACCTTTTTGATGATGTTCTTTCTTCCAGTGAGCCAAAACGTCAGCGTAGACTGGTAAGATACATCGTTTACGGTGCTGATAGCAGAACTGTAGCTGAAATGACTTTTATTGAAACCGACGAGGACGAGTGTACGGCAGAAATACAGTTTATGCATTGGTTTAGAAATAATCCAGCATATAAACACTTTGCACGCAATCCAAAGGCGTATACCTACCAGAGAATTTCTCGTCCAAGCAGTTCTGCCGATAGAACTGGTGCAGTATCTGAGTTTAACTTTGCAGATAAAAAGATAGACTCAATTATTAAACGACATTTTAACGGTATCCCTGTGTGGTAATGATTAAATAAAAAGCTCGCTGCTAAATGCAGCGAGCTTTTATCGTATGATATAAAGTATTAAACTGTTAAGGAGACATCATGTTTAGCACTTTATTTTCAATAACAACGCTATATTTTTTTATAATTAGCCTAATTAACGTGATGCTGTCCAGTACAAAAAGTATTTGTACTGTTAGATATGGTAGAGGTATTAACGTCATCGCTAATGTAATTTCATATTCTTTTTATGTGGTTGTTGTAAAGCAAACAGCGAATTTGCCGCTAGAAGTCACTGTCATATCCACGGCATGCGCGAATGCTCTCGGTGTTTGGCTAAGCTATGTAATACTGGATAGGCTACAGAAAGACAGACTGTGGAAGGTAGAGGTCATTGTTCCAAAGGTACATACAGAACGTCTACACTATGAACTAAAAAACATTACTCATAATTATATTGAGATGGGACCTAAAACTCTTTTTAATTTTTATTGTGAAACAAAAGAAGCAACAAAGACCGTTATTAAGCACTGTCAAGACTGTGACGGTAAATTTTTTGCTTTCGAAAATAAATTATAGGAAATGCTTTAAAAATGATTTATACAACTTATTTTGCCAAGTTAAACAAGTTGCCAGAAAACGTTGTGCCCATTGCTATTTGCAAATGGGTTCCAGAAGGGTTGAGACTCAGCTGCTACCACTACCCGGAGCTTGCGCCTAAGCCAGACTTCTTTTACGAATATAAACGTACTGGTGATACAGAGCATTTTACTAAGTGTTATAATGAGCAGGTTTTAGCAAAGCTAGATCCTCATTACATTGTTGAGGCCTTGACAGCCTGGGTTGGTGGCAAAGATATTGCTTTTGTTTGCTATGAAAAGCCTACAGATTTCTGCCATAGACATTTAGTATCGGCTTGGTTATCTAATGCAGGTTTGGCCTGTGAGGAATATAGGGAGAATTAAGATGAATGAAGTTATGTATGGTAAGCCTGTCGCTTATCACGTTAAGCAGGAAGTAAAGCAGGAGGTGGAGCTATTAAAGTCTATGCAGATTCAGCCTTGTTTAGCTGTTATTCTTGTAGGCGAAAATCCGGCTTCTTTGGTTTACGTTAATAATAAACAAAAAACATGTAAAGAGCTTGGTATTGAATCTAAGTCTATTATCCTTCCTGAAGATTACGGACAAGAAAAGCTATTAGAAGTGATTAATGATTTAAACGAAGACCAGACCGTTCATGGTATTTTGTGTCAGTTGCCGCTCCCAGTCGGCTATGATGAAAAAGCCATTATTGAGGCAATTAATCCTATAAAAGATGTAGATGCTTTCCATCCTGTCAATGTTGGTCATATTATGATTGGTGATCATACCTTCCTGCCTTGTACCCCGGCTGGTATTATGGAAATGCTATCTTATTATAATATTGATGTTGCTGGAAAAGAATGTGTCGTAGTTGGTCGATCTAACATTGTCGGTAAACCAATGAGTATGTTGTTGCTTCACAAAAACGGTACTGTTACTACTGCACATTCAAAAACAGATGATTTAGCGAATGTTACCCGTCGTGCTGACATACTTGTAGCAGCTGTCGGTAAACCTGGTTTTATTACGGCAGATATGGTAAAAGATGGCGCAGTAGTGATTGATGTGGGTATCAACCGAGTAGATGGTAAGCTTTGCGGCGATGTTGACTTTGAAAATGTTTCATGTAAAACATCTTGGATTACTCCTGTTCCCGGAGGAGTTGGTCCGATGACTATTGCAATGCTTATGAAGAATACTATTACTGCAGTAAAGGCTCAGAATGCTTCTAAGATGTAGCTTCTTTTGCTAAATTTATAGTAAAGGAGTCTATAAAATATGCTTGAGATTACTAAAAAAGAACCGCCAAAGGCAGATATAACCACTCATACTATTATAGTAAAAGGTAAGCCACAAAAGCCGGTTGCTTTGGCCGGTATCACTGTAAAAAAACCACAAGAAGCTGTGAAGCCTGCTGCCGAAGCTGTTGATGAAAAGATGCTATTTGAAGTTTATTAAGCACACGTGTACAATTTGACACGTGTGCTATTTTTATTTCTGTAAAGACCTTTTAAAGTGCTAAATTATATGATATTTGAGTCAAGACTTTGTATAAAGGAGGCTTTACACTTGTTAAGCTATTGTACAAACTATTTAGCAACAATGCCTGATATTACAGTGTACATGAATTGTGATACTAGACTGGCAATAAATTTACAACTGTTTGAACTTGGCGATAACGATGAGTTTATTTTTGCTATCAAGAACTATAGCTATATAAATTCTCCTTACGTATTTTTATTTAAAGCACGTAAGTCAGACATGGACGAGAACGGCGAAGTTATTTTTAAGATTACTCCAAAAGCTTCACAGTACCTGCGTCAAGGCGCTTTTTATAATTTCGCAGTTATGATTAATGCTTATGATCCTAAACAACCAACTGAGTATAGAAAGCTGACAGATAACGGTGCAGTACGTATTGAATATGGTGCACAAGACCTGACTGTTGAGCCTGACTTTGGCGATGTTCACTACGAAATAACCAATGTTCGAATGGAGCTCCTAGATGCTACGCCTGCTCCGCGTCCGGATCCGCTGCCAGGTGACAAGATAATTGGAATGCGACTAGAGCCTATACTAGATGATTAAGGGGGCTTTAATATATGTTTGACGTTAAAAAACCAAAACAAAAGCCTATTGTTGTTATCAGAGCGGCTACGGGTAACGAGCTGTCGAACTATGAAAAGCGCAAGCTAGCCAGCATCGAGGACAATGCACAAGAAAATAAAATAGAGGTAATCAAGGTAAATAACCAGCGCATTCAGATTGATCCTCTAAACAAAGAAGTAAACATAGACTTGGGACAACTCGCCTTTAAGAGCAAAGTTGGGCCTGGAGAGCTAGCTGCAGATGAACTATTTTTTATTAAATGCGAGCTAGATGAGAAAACTTTAATGCAAAATAACTAAACATTAAGGAGTTATAAAGTATGGCAAAATATAAAGTTTGGCTTACAGTAAAAGACTGTTTTGGTAACACCAAAGAAGTCGACGGAGGTACTATTGATGTGGATTTAGCTGCATTTTCTGAGCAAGAAATTGCTCAAATCGAAGAGCAGTTACCATTTGAAGACTATCTAAAACGCGACGACTTAGATACCGAGTTAGAGGACTATGCAACTGATGCAGAAGTTACTCATGAGGTCACAAAAGTTGTCAGCACGAATGAAGCACTTAAGTATTCTACTTTCGATTTTAAGGATGACTGAGGAGGTGACTTTGTTATTATGACAGATTTTAAGATAAAACAGGGTTACTCTACACAACTATTTACTGCGCAGGGCGTAATCAACCCTCGTCTAATTATTGAGCCGGGTTGCTGGTATTTGTGTGTTGATACCGCTTCTTTGTATTTGGGCGTAAATGACCAAATCGATGGTCTTACACTAAAGCGCATTAATAGAGCAGAACTGGCAGACCCAGATATTAACGTATCTGAGGCTGTAGCGGCTTTACAGGCACGTTTAAATGAGCTTGAGGATAAAAAGCTATTTAAGCGTATTACCAGTGAATCAGACTTACCAGAGCTTGGTGATGCTGCCTTTGATGGTAATATAACTTATTATATGCCGCTCGCCGATGGTGGATTCAGTACTTACATTTATGATGAAGACTCTAATAGTTATTTCTGTACCAGTCAGCTAGATGTTTTAATGATCCGTACTGAAATTTCTAAGGCTCTCGATGATGTTTTACTGATTAAACTAGAAGAAATGGTGCCAACTGCGGTAAAACAAACACTTTCTACTCATATTCTTTATGGTGGAGACGCAACACCGTACGACGATTAATTTGCTAAATTAATCAGTGTATAAACACTGCTTACAAAGTATTCAAATTTGTGTAAAAGGAGACAATTAAATGGAACAGCATACTATTAATACTGTTATAGTATTAAGAAATGACCAGACCACGAACTGGGAAGACTCTGAGTATAAGCTGCTGCCTGGTGAAGTCGGCATTGGTTACTTAACTAAGACCATTAATGGTAAAGAAGTGACTAATGTTATTGCTAAGCTCGGCACCGATGGTCAAACTGCTTGGAAAGACCTTCCACAGATCGAGGGCGTATTTGAGAATGCGCTAACACTTACTCACGACTTTGGCCGATACAAGACTTCTAACGGTTTCGTTAAAGCAGAAGACGCTGTTGGCATGACTACAAGCCAATGGCTAGTTCACGCTTTATCTGAAACATTAGAACCAGCAATTAACCAGCCTAAGGTTTCTTTTAGCGTGTCGGCTGTAACTGCTGACGGAAAAGAAGTCGGCGAGTATATTACTGGCTTAAAGTGGGACGGAGGCTTCACTGCTGGTACGTATCAGTACGGTCCTGCGGATACCGGTGTTAGTGAGAGTAACTTGACCTGGAGCATTTCTAACAATATCGATAACCAGACTTCTACAAAGCAAGACGGTACTTTTACTCTTGCTTCTGACAAGAAAATTCAGCTAACAGGCGAGGCCGGTAAGGTCTATGCTAAGATAACTGGATCTTATGTACTAGATGCTTCCGGCGCAAAAGACCCTCTCAACAATGTTGGCGCAACTACTTCCGGTAAGTTTATCAATCAAGAGGACGAATTAGTAAAGGATATTACTGTATCTACTTTCAGAAAGCCTTTCTGGGGTGTATTGACTACTCCGCTTGATATTGAAAAGCTAACAAGTGCCGAAGTAAGAGCTTTACCGAACACGGCAACAAGTGAGGGTGGCGTACCTTCCAGTGGTACCGAAGCTCAAACAAATAATACTAGACTTAACGTACCTGTGGGTTCTCGTCAGGTCATTTTTGCTATTAAATCCGGTGTCAAGTCTAAACTTGTCGCTAAGGACGCTAATAGCCAGGACGCTGTCGTTTCTTTCGAAAAGCTTGCAAAGCATCTAAAGGTAAACAGTGCTAATAATTTTGATTCAGCTGACTATGATATTTGGTATGTTCAGTGGACTGACCCAATTAAGTCTGCTAAGTCACTAAAACTATTCTGGTCCTAATATTAGAAAGGAGACTGTTAAATAATGGCAAATACATATGAACAAATACAGGCTCTGCTACAGGATGCACAAGGTAATCCTAAGAATATGATGGGCCTTTCTAATACCATTACACGTGATAATGGTATTCCGCTGGACTACAGCTCCGTTCAGCCTGATCTGGCTACTGCGCGAGCATATGCACAAAGTGCTACTGCTTATGTTGGTCAACCCATTGCTGTTGGTGACACTTTATATATTGTTACTGGTCTTGCAGGCGAAGCTTCCTTAAAAGAAGTTGGTTCTAGACCTGTTGGAGATGACAAGTCAATTGTAGTAACTAATGATGGTAAAATCGCTATCAAGGGTTTTACTGCAGCTGACGATGGCTTCTTACCACAAGTTCAAGTAACAGTAGATCCAGCTACAGAGACAGAAAGCAGAGAGCTTGTTTGGGTGCCTATTTCTTCTCTAGTTAGATATGACGGCAATACAAAAACT
>JAEIGA010013013.1_pt1 | contig 12661 bp, 7 predicted proteins | sample 9270691 | NCBI WGS metagenome assembly JAEIGA01 (sample SAMN17057246, study PRJNA624740) | gut metagenome | biome: biome; isolation source: fecal sample | host: Bos grunniens | place: China: Xizang | collected 2019 | reverse complement strand
TGTAGCATGTGCTGCTTATTATTCCCGCCTTTTCTTTTCCGAGCCTCTTGAGACATGTAGCCTGAATTCCAGGAGAGCCGGCAGATTGTCCAAGACCCTTGAGTGCTCCAGCTATCAGGATGGCTGTCAGAGAATAGGCTGAACCGGTAAGACATGCAGAGATAGCAGTTGCACAGAGCGCAGGATAGATAGTGTAATCCAATCCATAGCGGTCGAGAAGCTTTCCTGCAACCGGACGGCAGAGGAACATAACGATTGAGTATGCTGTGAAGAACAGAGAAAAACCGGTGATCCCCCTCTCCTTGCCAAGGAGTGCGAGGAATGTGTTATCAAGACCGTTGCAGCTGCTGAACAGGCCCATGATCACTGAATAAGGCATGATATAGAAACAAATGATATCGCTTATCCTCAGTTTCCTGTTCTCTACAGGTCTGGGTTCATAGGAATATGGGATATACCTCAGGATAAACAACGAAAGTGCACTTGCAACAGCACAAAACGCAAAGCATGCAGCATATCCGGACTTTTCGATCAAGAAAGTTCCTACAGAAGGTCCGAGTGACTGGGATATTACATTGGCAAGCGCCATCCATCCCATCCCTTCCCCTAGTCTCGAAGTGGGCACTACTGATGTGCTTAGCGCCATCGAAGCCACTCCGGAGAAAGCGAACGTCATACCCTGAAGGACACGGCATACCGCCAAAAAAGGAATGTTTGTGGCAAACATGTGCATGACAGCAAGCAGGACATTGACTGACGTAGTTATCATCAGAAGTTTCTTGCGGTTCATCCTGTCAACAACATATCCGGAGACAGGACGGAGAAACATCGCTGTTATCGACATCAGCGAAGAAATAAGCGAAGCCGTCTTCAGACTGGCACCTAGATCAATGCTGTATGAGCTGATCATTGGCGATACTGCCCACTGTGTGCTGGTGACCACCATGCTGTTCAAAAAAACCATGATAAAAGGTATCGTCCATACCTTTTCCTGAGTCGTATTCGTATTAGTTGTCTGGTTTTCCGGCATATCCGTTCTCCCTTATTCACTATCAATTAAATGATAACTGATACCCATTCAGGTTGTAAACCCTTCAAAGTCCCATTTCTCGTACATTTTTGTACAACTTGTTTGGTCATTTTGATGAATAAACACTAATTTGTATTGTTCATATCCATATATTTTCAAGAAAAGTTGTATGTTTTATTGATTATGTACTTAATTATTGATATGATTTAGACAACTTAAAATGATAAAGAGTGGAGGTCTGTACCTATGTTAAGAATGACGAAAACCGAGTCAGGATTGGTACGCGGTGTTGCAGGCAACAATGCCAGGATCACAGTGTACAAAGGTATCCCGTTTGCAGCAGATACATCAGGCGAAAATCGCTGGCGTGCACCTCAGCCCGTAGAACCCTGGGAAGGCATAAGAGACTGCTATGTGTTTCCGCCAATAACCATGCAGAAGACTCCTGGTGAGGACCGCGACGCATTCTATTCCAAAGAATGGCACGTTGATCCTGAGATCCCCATGAGTGAGGACAGTCTTGCTCTGAACATCTGGACACCAGCAAACAGCACCGAGGACAAACTGCCGGTATATGTATGGATCTTCGGCGGCGGTCTGACGGAAGGTTATTCCCATGAGATGGAATTTGACGGCGAACATATCGCATCCAGAGGCATCATCGTTGTCTCAGTAGCTTACCGCCTGAATGTATTTGGCTTCCTGGCGCACCCTGACCTGACAAGAGATCAGCCTGATGCTCCAGGCAACTTTGGATTCCTGGATGTCAAAGCCGCTCTGGAATGGGTCCATCGCAATATTGCCAACTTCGGCGGAGACCCCGGCAATGTCACTATAGGCGGTCAGTCCGCAGGCGGTCTTTGCGTAATGTCTCAGTTGGCAGCTCCCAGTACAGCCGGTCTGTTCCAGAAAGCAACGATCCAGTCAAGCTCTGGCGGGTTCTTCCCTGCTGTATATCCTCCTTGCTTCTTCGGACCGTACCGCACTCTGGAATCCTGTGAAAAGCAAGGCGCTGCATTCGTGAAAGAGTATCTCGGATGCGACACCATTGCTGAAGCCCGCAAACTCGATGCTTTCTTCATCCGCGACAAATTCGTGGAATACATGGAAACGACCGGACACCGTTTCGTACAGTGTGTGGACGGTGTGCTCCTGAAAAAGGATCCTGCTGAATGTCTGGTCAACAACGAGGTACATTCTGTTCCCCTTATCACCGGCTACACAACTGATGAAGTCAACTTCCTGCCTACCGGTGACACTCTGGAGGAGATGATCGATTGGGGCAACAAGAACCTCAACGGATATGGCAAAGAATATATCGATACAGCGATCAAACAGGCCGGAAGCACTGATGTTGAAGCAGTTCGTGAGGCTGCCCGTATCAACATCAACAGAACATCCAACTACATGATCGGAAAACTGTATGAGGCTCAGGGCAAACCCGTATTCACATATGAGTTCAACCCCTCCATGCCGGGTGATGACGCCGGATCGTTCCATTCCGGAGATCTGTGGTTCTCATTCGAGACACTTGCCAACAGCTGGAGACCTTTCGACGGACATCATTATGATGTTGCCCGCAAGATGTGCAACTACTGGTGCAACTTCATAAAGACAGGAAACCCGAACGGAAAAGACAACGACGGAAGCGATCTCCCCTACTGGCCTGAGCATAAGGACGGACACCGCAACATGAACTTCTTTGATGAAGTCCGTCTATCTGATTCCGGTCCCAGTGAAGTGACCGAATTTGTTGTTAAAGTGAACTATGACCCTTATTTCAATAAAGATTAAGAAAGAAGGACATTTGATATGCTGAGAGAAACCAGAACTGAAAACGGCCGCGTACGCGGTGTAGTAGGAACCGATGCGCGTATTACAGTTTACAAAGGAATTCCATTTGCAGCAGACACATCCGGAGAGAACCGCTGGCGTCCTCCGCAGCCCGCAAAAGACTGGGAAGGCGTAAGGGACTGCTCCGAATTCGGACCCATTTCCATGCAGGATATCCCCGGAAAGGATCCGGAAGCTTTCTACGCTAAAGAGTGGCACGTAGATCCTGAAGTTCCTATGAGCGAAGACAGCCTCAGAGCGAACATCTGGACTCCTGCCAAGACAACAGATGACAAACTTCCTGTCATGGTATGGATCTTCGGCGGTGGCTACCGCGAAGGATATCCTCATGAGATGGAATTTGACGGCGAGCGCATCGCTTCCCGCGGTGTCATCCTCGTATCGATAGGCTACCGTCTCAACTGCTTCGGCTTCCTCTGCCACCCAGAGATCACAGCGGAGAACCCGGAAGCACCTGCCAACTATGGCCTGCTTGACCAGCGCTATGGAATTGAATGGGTAAAGAGAAACATCGCCAATTTCGGCGGTGACCCGGAAAATATCACTGTCTTTGGTCAGTCTGCAGGCGGCGATGCAGTTATGCATCACCTTGCTGTCCCGCAGAACAAGGGGCTGTTCCAGCGCGCGATCCCGCAGTCTTTCGGCGGTACAGGCACCAAATACCCCAGATCTTTCATGGGCGGTGTCGGCAGTCTCGAAGAAGCTGAAAAGATCGGCGTAGAATTCTTCAAATCTCTTGGTGTCAGTTCACTGGCTGAAGCAAGGAAACTCGACGCAAAATATATTGAAGATAAGTTCCTTGAAGCCAATCTCTGGCTCCGTGTAGTTTATGACGGTCATTATGTCACTCAAGACTACACAGTGGCTGCCCGTGAAGGAAACTTGCTTCCGATCCCGATCATGACAGGATATAACACCAACGAAGGTTTCTATCGCGGACCTGGCCAGGTACATCCTATGGCCCCACCGGATCCCAACGCTTCAGATGAAGTCGCAGAAGCCTGGATCCGCAGCGAATTCGGTGATTTTGCAGACGAGTATCTCAAAGTCTGCCGTGAAGCTGCAGCAAAGAACGGCACAACACTCGCCAAGGAATCGATAGTATTCCTCAGCGGATTCTCACTTTATGTCCTTGCCCTCCAGAGAGAGAAAGCCGGGCAAAAGACATATCTGTATCATTTTGGCCCGTCCATTCCCGGAGATAATGCGGGTGCATTCCACTCCTGCGACCTCTGGTTTGAATTTGAGACACTCATGAAATGTTGGAGACCGTTTGACGGTCATCATTTCGACCTGTCGCGCAAGATGTGCAACTATTGGACCAATTTTGCCAAGACGGGCGATCCTAACGGATTGGATAAGGACGGCACGCCTATGCCCGAATGGGATCCATACACTGAAGCTGACCCATGCCAGATCGAGTTCGTTGATGAGCTCTATGTCGCTCATGATTTTATCGATCCCAAGACGGAAGCTCTCATCAAGGCAAACCTATAAATGTATCAATAGCGGCTGATATGCTCAGCCGCTATTAGCGATTTTCCAAGATCATAATTATATTAAAACTATATTTATTATCAGGAGGAACTATTATGCTGCGTGAGACTTGTACAGAAAACGGACGTGTCCGTGGAGTAGCTGGTGTCAATGCGCGTATTACAGTTTATAAAGGAATCCCATTTGCTGCACCGCCTGTAGGAGAGCTTCGCTGGCGTGCTCCGCAGCCTGCTGCGAACTGGGAAGGTGTGCGTGAATGCTATGAATATGGTCCTATCGCAATGCAGAATACTCCGGGTGCTGATCCCAACGCTTTTTATTCCAAAGAGTGGCATGTCGATCCCGAAATTCCTATGAGCGAAGACTGTCTATATCTGAATATATGGACTCCTGCTAACAGTACAGACGAAAAACTTCCGGTCATGATGTGGATCCATGGAGGCGGCATGCAGGAAGGCTATGGACATGAGCAGGAATTCAATGGTGAGAACTTCGCCAAACGCGGAGTCGTTCTTGTTTCCATAACCTACCGTCTGAATGTCTTTGCCTTTATGGCACACAAAGATCTTACAGCGGCACAGCCTGACGCTCCTTGCAACTTTGGTCTCCTGGACTGCCTGGCAGCCATAAAATGGATCAAGCGCAACATCGCCAATTTCGGCGGTGATCCGGACAATATCACCGTATTCGGCCAGTCCGGCGGAGCAGATGCTACCGAGTTCCTTATCACCTCCCCTATAGCCAAAGGCTTATTCAACAGGGCTATCATTATGTCTTCAGGATCCAACGCTTCACGTATCCCAAGAGGATTATTCGATCCTGAGACACATGATCTGGCATTCGGAGAAGATCTCGGACAGCAATTTCTGGACTATCTCGGGGTAAGCAATATTGAAGAAGCAAGAAAGCTGGACGCAAAATACATCAACGAAAAGCAGGTTCAGTTCCGCGCTGAGACCTTCAAATTCATGACCGGCCTTGTAGACGGGACCTTCTGTGTAAAGGGGCCGGGACTGGCTATCGCTGCCAATGAAGTAAATGATGTGGACATCATGGTCACTTGCACACGTGATGAGTTCCCCGTCGATCCTAAAGAACCTTTCGAGGAATGGGCAAAGAAGGAATTCGGCGATGCCGCTGATGGTTATATCAGGACAGCAAAGCTTAAAGCCGGGAATGACAGCAGAGAAGATCTCCTTCGTGCTGGCAACTTCTCCTCAATGCATGCCTCCAACCGACTTACAGCTGAAATACTCAGCAAATACGGGCGTAAAGTATACTTCGGTCTGTTTGATCCGTATATCCCCGGAGACGGAGTCGGAGCCTTCCACTCCTGCGACCTTTGGTTCGCTTTTGAAACACTTGCAGCCTGCTGGAGACCGTTTGACGGCCACCACTATGACCTTGCAAGAAAGTTGTGCAACTATTTCTCCAACTTTGCACGTACCGGAAACCCGAACGGCAATGATGCAGATGGAACACCTATGCCAGAGTGGAGACCTTATCTCGAGACCGGACGCGCTCTGGAATTCGGAGATGAAGTCAAACAGGAGGAATATGTAGATCCTGTAGTTCGCTATGTTCTTGACGCGAACCTTAAACTCTATGGTCTGAAATAGAAATCATATAAAAGAGGAAAAAGCCATGTTAAGAGAGACTAAAACAGAAAACGGCCGCGTACGCGGTGTAGTAGCAACAGACGCTAGGATAACCGTTTATAAAGGTATTCCTTTTGCAGATACTACCGCAGGAGAGAACCGCTGGCGTCCCCCTCAGCCCGCAAAGGACTGGGAAGGTGTGAGAGACTGCTCCGAATTCGGACCGATCTCAATGCAGCGCGTTCCGGGCAGAGATCCCGAAGCATTCTATTCTAAGGAATGGCATGTGGATCCGCAGGTCCCAATGGGCGAAGATAGCCTCAGGGCAAATATCTGGACCCCCGCAAAATCCACAGATGAGAAACTGCCTGTTATGGTGTGGATATTCGGCGGCGGCCTTCAGGAAGGTTATCCCCATGAGATGGAGTTCGACGGAGAGCGCATAGCTTCCAGAGGAGTTGTTCTTGTATCCATCGGATACCGCTTAAATGTTTTCGGATTGCTTTGCCATCCGGAGATCACAGCTGAAAACCCTGAAGCACCGGCAAACTTCGCATTTCAGGATCAGGCTGCAGGTATCGCCTGGGTAAAGAGAAACATCGCCAACTTCGGTGGAGACCCAGAGAATATCACTATCTTCGGTCAGTCGGCAGGCGGAATGAGTGTTCTTGCTCAGATGTGCTCACCGAAAACAGTGGGACTCTTCCAGAAGGGCATCATAGAGTCTATCGGCGGAATGAATCCTGTTGTCCCTTCAGTACACGGAATGCCCCAGGACACTCTGGAAGTAATGGAGCAGCGCGGTGTTGAATTCTTCAAGAGACTAGGAGTCAGCAGTCTTGAGGAAGCCAGAAAACTGGATGCGCAGTTCATAGAAGATAAGTTCAATGAGACCTATAACTTCTGGGGCGCAACAATAGACGGCAAGTTCCTTACAAAGACACTGGATCAGTCTGTAATCGACGGTGATTATCACGCTGACGCATTCATGATCGGCAATACAAAGGACGAGTTCCTTGTAAATATCCCGGGCGAAGACGACGCAGCGGTAGATGAATACATCGACAAGGAATTCGGTGATAAAGCCGATGAATACCGTGCAATAGTCAAAGCCATGCCAGGTGATTACCGCACCAATGCAACTGTCCACCAGATGTGGCTCGGAAACCAGATGATGTATCACTTTGCAGCTAAACAGGGGCGTAAATTCTACAGTTATGTCTTTGGGCCGACCATCCCCGGAGATGATGCAGGCTCATTCCACTCCTGTGACCTCTGGTTCCAGTTTGAGACACTGATGAAGTGCTGGAGGCCGTTCGATGGCCATCACTTCGACCTGTCACGCAAGATGTGCAACTACTGGACCAACTTTGCCAAGACAGGCGATCCTAACGGGCTGGACAAAGACGGCAAACCTATGCCTGTATGGACACCCTATACAGAGATAACTCCATGCTCGATCCGTTTCTATGACGAGATCTCTATGGAAAAAGACCCATCAAGTGAGAAAGATCAGTTCCTGCTCGATCTGAATATAGCAAAATTAACTTAACAGGATTTTTACGGAGGCTAATTTCATGTTACGCGAAACTTTCACCGAGAACGGCCGCGTGCGCGGTGTCGTCGGTACAGATGCAAGAATCACAGCTTACAAAGGCATCCCCTTTGCTGCTGACACATCCGGTGAGAACCGCTGGCGTCCTCCACAGCCCGCAAAGGACTGGGAAGGTGTAAGAGAATGTTTCGAATTCGGGCCGATCCCGATGCAGCGCACTCCCGGCACAAGCCACGGTGCATTCTACGCAAAAGAGTGGCACGTTGATCCAGATATCCCTATGGGAGAAGACTGCCTCAGAGCAAACATCTGGACTCCTGCTAAATCCGCTGATGAGAAACTGCCTGTAATGGTTTGGATCTTCGGCGGCGGCCTGCAGCAAGGCTATCCTCACGAGATGGAATTTGACGGCGAGCGCATCGCTTCCCGCGGTGTCATCCTCGTATCCATCGGATACCGCGTGAACGTCTTCGGTTTGCTCTGCCACCCGGAGATCACAGCTGAGAACCCCGAAGCACCGGCGAACCTCGCTTTCCAGGATCAAGCTTACGGTATTGCATGGGTAAAGAGAAACATCGCAAACTTCGGCGGTGACCCTGAAAACATCACCATTTTCGGCCAGTCTGCTGGCGGAATGAGCATCCTTGCACAGATGTGTTCCCCGAAGACCGTAGGACTCTTCCAGAAAGGGATCATTGAGTCCATCGGCGGCATGAACCCTGTAGTTCCCTACGTACATGGAATGCCTCAGGACACTCTTGAAGTCATGGAGCAGCGCGGCATAGAGTTCTTCAAGAAACTCGGAGTCAGCACGCTGGCAGAGGCCAGAAAACTTGACGCGCGCTACATCATGGACAAATTCCTCGAAACATATACATTCTGGGGAGCGACCATCGACGGAAAGTTCCTCACAAAGACTCTGGATCAGTCAGTCATCGACGGCGACTATCATGCTGATGCTTTCATGATCGGCAACACCAAGGACGAGTTCCTAGTTGAGATCCCCGGAGACGATGATGCTGCGGTGGACGCATACATCGACAAGGAATTCGGTGACAAGGCTGATGAATACCGTGCAATAGTAAAAGCCATGCCTGACGACTACAGGACCAACGCAACCGTGCATCAGATGTGGCTCGGAAACCAGATGATGTATCACTATGCAGCAAAACAGGGCCGCAAATTCTACAGCTATGTATTCGGTCCAACTATCCCAGGAGATGACGCAGGTGCATTCCACTCCTGTGACCTCTGGTTCCAGTTCGAAACACTCATGAAATGCTGGAGACCGCTTGACGGACATCACTTCGATCTCTCCCGCAAGATGTGCAACTACTGGACCAACTTCGCCAAGACCGGTGATCCTAACGGTCTGGACAAAGACGGCACTCCTATGCCGACATGGCCGGCTTATACAGAGGAAACCCCCTGCTCCATCCGTTTCTATGACGAGATCTCAGTTGATAAAGATCCATCGACCGAGAAAGAACAGTTCCTCCTCGATCTGAATATTGAAAAATTAACAAAATAATATAAACGGAGGCTATTTCATGTTGCGTGAAACTATCACCGAAAACGGCCGCGTGCGCGGTGTCGTCGGTACAGATGCGCGAATCACTGTTTACAAAGGTATCCCCTATGCAGCACCGACATGCGGAGAGAACCGCTGGCGTGCTCCTCAGCCTGCAGCGCCCTGGGAAGGCGTTCGTGAATGCTCCGAGTTCGGACCGATAACCATGCAGGCGATCCCCGGCAAAAACCCTGATGCTTTCTATTCCAAGGAATGGCATGTCGATCCGGAAGTCCCGATGGGAGAAGACAGCCTGAGGCTCAACATCTGGACTCCTGCAAAGAAGACAGATGAGAAACTCCCCGTATTCGTATGGTTCTTCGGAGGAGCTTTCAAGGAAGGCTATGCTCATGAGATGGAATTCGACGGAGAGCGTCTTGCAAACCGCGGGATCATCTATGTATCTATCGCATACCGAGTAAATGTTTTCGGATTCCTCTGTCATCCAGAACTCACGGCAGAAGCTCCTGACGCTCCGACCAACTTCGGAATGCTCGACCAGAGAGCCGGTCTTGAATGGGTGATCAGGAATATCGCCAATTTCGGCGGTGACCCGAAAAACATCACCATCGGCGGACAATCCGCAGGCGGCGGCAGTGTATGGAACCATCTCACCTCCCCCGGCAGCAGAGATCTTTTCCAGAAAGTCATCATCCAGTCTGCTGGCGGACTCGGATTCAAGTATCCGAAATCCATGTTCGGTCCCCGCGCTTTCACATTTGAAGACGCACAGCAGTACGGCGCAAAGTTCCTGAGGGAAGTCCTAGGTGTTGAAACTATCGCAGAGGCAAGAAAGCTTGATGCTTGGGAGATCGAGGAGAAGTGCCTTGAATCCGGCTATATGTTCGGGCCGATGGTCGACGGCAAATTCCTGCCTCAGAGCCAGAATGAAGCCATCGTCAATGATGAACTTCCGCGTATACCGATCCTCATCGGAAATACGACCAACGAGTTCATGAACGGACCGAGATCTGATGACGAGGCAGAGATCGAGGCATGGGCAAAGGACAGTTTCGGGGATCACGCAGAAGAATACCTGGCGATCTGCAGAAAGACCGCTGAAGAGACGGGAAAGAGCCTCAAAGAAGTAGCAACAGTCGGAACTTTCGAACTTGGCTCCCAGCTGGCACTCGAAGAGTTCGCCAAACAGGGACGCGATGTTCACTACTACATCTTCGGACCTACTATTCCCGGAGATGACGCAGGCGCATTCCATTCAAGCGATCTGTGGTTCATGAGCGAGAATCTCCTCAAATGCTGGAGACCATTCGACGGACATCACTTCGATCTGGCAAGAAAGATGGCCAACTACTGGGCTAACTTCGTCAAGACAGGCGATCCGAACGGCTTAGACAAAGACGGCACTCCTCTGCTCCACTGGGATGCATTCACGGAGGAAGACAAATGCAACATCTTCTTCGGCGATGAGATCGTCATGGATCACAGCCCATACACCGAAAAACGCAACTTCTTACTGAGAGTAAATAAACCGTAATTGGAGGAAATATCATGCTACGAGTAACAAAGACTGAAAACGGCATGGTCCGCGGCTTTGCAGGAACCAATGCCCGTGTCACTGTTTTCAAGGGTATCCCCTATGCTGCACCTCCTGTAGGTGAGCTCCGCTGGCGCGCTCCTCAGCCTGCAGCAGACTGGGAAGGCGTCCGTGACTGTTATGAGTACGGCCCGATTGCAATGCAGACCACTCCCGGTCTCGATCCCGATGCATTCTATTCAAAGGAATGGCACGTGGATCCTGAGATCTCCATGGATGAGGACTGCCTCTATCTGAACGTATGGACAACAGCTAAGACAGGCGACGAAAAGATGCCTGTAATGATGTGGATCCATGGCGGCGGAATGCAGGAAGGATACGGCCATGAGCAGGAGTTCGACGGCGAGCAGTTTGCAAAACGCGGCATCGTCCTCGTGTCCATCACCTACCGCCTGAACGTATTCGCCTTCATGGCTCATAAAGAAATCACAGCTGCGCAGCCTGATGATCCTGCAAACTACGGATTGCTCGACTGTATAGCTGCTCTTAAATGGATCAAACGCAATATCGCCAATTTCGGCGGCGATCCTGATAATGTAACTATCTTCGGTCAGTCCGGTGGCGGACATGCTTCCGAGTATCTGACTGCCTCTCCGATGGCAAAAGGATTGTTCCAACGCGCTATCTTCCAGTCCCCCGGCTTCGGAGCCCTTGCACTCCCTGAGAGCAAATTCTTCGGGATCGGCACAAAGGACCTCGCATACGGCGAAGCATTCGGTCAAGAATTCCTGGATTATCTCGGTGTCAAGACCATAGAGGAAGCCAGACAGCTGAGCGCCCGCTATGTCTGTGACAAGCAGGTGCAGTACCGCGCAGAGACATTCAAATTCATGTTCCCTCTCGTTGACAACAAGTTCTGCGTCAAGGACCCCAACCAGGCAATGATCGATGGTGACATGAACGATGTAGATCTCATGCTCACCGTCACAGGAGATGAATTCCCTGTCGGCCCAAGAGGCGATCTGGATGAGTGGGTAAATGAATCATTCGGCAAATACGCTGATGAGTTCATGGCCGCTGTCAGAGAGAAAGCCGGAAGCGATGATCCTGAAGCTCTTAAAAAAGCCGCCACTTTCTCATCATTCCACGCTGCGAACCTTCTGAGCGCTGAACTGCTCCGCAAGGGCGGCAAGGACTGCTATTTCGAGATCTTTGACCCAGAGATCCCTGGCGACGACGCCGGATCATTCCACTCCAGCGATCTGTGGTTTGAGTTTGACAACATCCGCAACTGCTGGAGACCGTTTGACGGACACCACTACGACCTGGCCAGAAAGATGTGCAACTACTTCTCCAACTTCGCACGCACAGGCAACCCGAACGGAAATGATGCAGACGGCACTCCAATGCCTGAATGGAAGACATATGCCAATGACAATTACACGCTGTTCCTTGGCGATGAGATCTATCCTCTCGAAAAGGAAGATCCTGTCATCCGTGCCGTTGTAACCATCAACCTTAAAAACATGGGACTTCTTTAATTCCTGATAAATAATTTTTATTCGGAGGCAATTATATGCTTAGAGAAACCAAAACAGAAAACGGGCGTGTCCGCGGTGTTGTAGGCACAGACGCGCGTATCACCGTTTATAAAGGGATCCCTTTCGCCGACACTACAGGCGGCGAGAACCGCTGGCGCCCCCCTCAGCCCGCTAAGGACTGGGAAGGCATCCGTGACTGTTCCGAGTTCGGTCCTATTCCTATGCAGCGCATCCCGGGACAGGATCCGGAGAAATTCTATTCAAAAGAGTGGCATGTGGACCCTGAGGTCCCGATGGGTGAGGACTGTCTCAGAGCCAACATCTGGACTCCGGCCAAATCCACCGATGAAAAACTGCCCGTAATGATTTGGATATTCGGCGGCGGTCTTCAGGAAGGATATCCTCACGAGATGGAATTTGACGGCGAGCGTATCGCATCCAGAGGTGTGATCCTTGTTTCTATCGGTTACCGTGTCAACGTATTCGGACTGCTTGCACATCCTGAGATCACTGCTGAGAAT
>JAEIGA010013012.1_pt1 | contig 12662 bp, 10 predicted proteins | sample 9270691 | NCBI WGS metagenome assembly JAEIGA01 (sample SAMN17057246, study PRJNA624740) | gut metagenome | biome: biome; isolation source: fecal sample | host: Bos grunniens | place: China: Xizang | collected 2019 | reverse complement strand
GTCCGCCTACGCCTACTATCATTATGCTTGTTACCATGTGATTGCCTCCCCGTTCAAAGTCTCGAAAGCGCCGAACTTGCAGAGCTCGCTGCATACCTTGCAGCCGAAGCACTGTGTTGCGTCTACCTTTGCGTGTCCGTCCTTGAAGGAGATCGCAGGGCAGCCGAGCTTCATGCAGGCCTTGCATGACTTGCACTTGTCGGGGTTAACCTGAATAGGCTCACCGCGCTTAACCTTCTTGAGAAGTGCGCAGGGTCTTCTGGAGATGATTACGGAAGGCTCTTCTGCTGCGAGTTCTTCCTTAACTGCTGCTTCAGCTTCTGCAAGGTTATAAGGATCGACTACTCTTACTCTGTTGATGCCCATTGCACGGACGAGAGCCTCGAGATCGATCTTTCCTGCCGGGTCGCCTCTTAAGTTGAAACCTGTTGTAGGATTCTGCTGGTGTCCTGTCATTCCCGTGATGGAGTTATCAAGGATGATGACAGTTGAATTTGTCTGGTTGTATGCGATGTTGGCAAGACCTGTCATGCCTGAATGCATGAATGTGGAATCGCCGATGACTGCAACCGTATTCTTCTCAGCTTCTGCGCCGAGAGCCGTGTTGAAGCCGTGGAGTGAGCTGATGGAAGCACCCATGCACTCTGTGGTATCGATAGCGCAGAGCGGAGGTGTAGCACCCAATGTGTAGCATCCGATATCGCCCATGACCGTAATCTTGTTCTTGGAAAGAACATAGAACATTCCTCTGTGAGGGCAGCCTGCGCACATTGCCGGCGGTCTTCCGGGAAGTCCTTCGATGGGCTTGCATGCGGGCTTCTCAGGAAGTCCGAGCTTAGTAGCGATGAGTCCCTGTGAGAACTCGTCGATAAGCGGGAAGATATCCTTGCCTGTTACTTCAAGACCAAGTGTCTTGCAGTGTGTCTCGATGATGGGATCGAGTTCTTCTACAACAACAAGCTTATCTACCTTTGCTGCGAAGTCCCTGATCTTCTTTTCGGGAAGCGGATTGATAAGACCGATCTTCAATACCGGATACTTGTCTCCGAAAACTTCCTTAACGTACTGATATGAAGTAGAAGATGTGATTATACCCATGGAAGTATCAGAACCCTCTTCAACGCGGTTGAGAGAAGACTCCTCTGCAAATGCAACGAGCTTTCTTGTTCTCTCCTCAACGATGGGGTGACGTCTCTTTGCGTTTGCGGGAACCATGACGTACTTGCCTGCGTCCTTTACATAAGGCTTAACAGGGATGTCTGCTCTCTCGCCTGTCTCAACAACAGACTGTGAGTGAGCAACTCTTGTGCACATCTTGATAAGTACGGGTGTATCAAACTGCTCGGAAATATCGTAAGCCTCGATTACGAAGTCCTTTGCCTCCTGGGAATCAGCGGGCTCCAACATAGGCATCTTTGCTGCGATGGCATAGTGTCTTGAATCCTGCTCATTCTGTGAGGAATGCATTCCCGGATCGTCAGCTACGAGGATTACCATACCGGCATTAACGCCTGTATAGCTCATAGTAAAGAGCGGGTCGGCAGCAACGTTAAGTCCTACGTGCTTCATTGCGCAGTAGGATCTCTTTCCTGCTCTGCTCGCACCGAAAGCGGTCTCCATTGCGACCTTCTCGTTGGGTGCCCATTCGCAGTAGATCTCATCGTACTTGGCAGCTTCTTCAGTTGTCTCTGTACTGGGGGTGCCGGGGTACGAACTTGCAACTGCTACGCCGGCCTCGTAAAGACCTCTGGCAACAGCCTTGTTTCCAAGCATAAGTTCTTTCATTTTTTTCATCTCCTAAAGACTGATCGTTTTAATAAATCAATTCGTTAATTATACGACAAAATGCCGCACCTTTAAATAAGAAGTATCATATGAATCGGGTATGGTCCTTATATCGGTAAGGGCCTTGTTACTCGTCGTCAGCAAACACGATGCTGTCGGCCTCAATCGTGGGGCCGAACTGATTGGAATATCTGCACTCTGTGGCAGTGCATGAAGGAAGTCTTACGGCCATCTGCACTCTGACGTGGTTGACCATCTCAGAATCAGGAATATTAAAGAACGGATAGATGGGACTTCCATAAGAATCGCTTGCCGTATCATCCCAAAGGCAGTCCACATTATAGTAATCACCGTTGATGATGACTATGTTCCAGGAATGAGCACCGCTGTCACCGCTTCCTGCAACAGACTTCTCGGTGGCTCCCGTAACGTAATAGCAGGTTATGCCGGCTCTGTTCATAAGGTACTGGAAACTTCTCGCATAGCCTGCGCAGACAGATCTGTGAAGAACTATCGTGGAATATGCGCTCTGATGGTAAGGTGCCGTTTCATCGTAAACAGTGTTCTCACAGATATAGTCGTGGATATAGAGTTCGCGCTCAACCGCTGTCGGATACTCTGAAGCAGCCGCAACTATGTCATGAGCCGCAGCCTCAAACTCCGCCTGTGCGGCCTGGAACTTCTCGGGAGTGTCCGCAAAATCGTAGAATGTAAAAGTGATCTCCTTGATGTTTCCGTCAGTGGGATCGTAGGAATAACTGTAGTTATTGTCGACCCAGAAGATCTCAGGGTGATCGTTAAGTACCGAATCCATCGCTTTTGAAAGCTGGTCGGCATTAAGTTTTATGGGGCACTCTATCTTGTCTTTGCCGGCCATCAGGCCCTCGTAAATGAAAGAATACGCATTCATCTCATCTTCGGAAAGCATTGCGAAATAAGGGTATCTGAACGTGTCAAAACTTGATCTGACATATGCGGCAGTAGAAGTGGTCGGCGCTGTGGGAGATGCATAGGAATTTTTCGTTGACTCAAGCGAATAATCAGGGATCTCAAAACATCCTGCAAGAGTAAAGCTGACAGCCGTTGCAAGAACAAGTGAGATAAACTTAGCGCATTTCCTCTGCATAAATAATTCCCTTCAGGCAAGTCGCCTAAAGGGAATTATAAGTAAAAAGTTGCGATTATTCTATCCCGAAAATGGGACTTATTCTTTCAGGAGAAGTTCATTTTCTTCTCTTTCCGCCTCAGCCTCCGGATCGGATGCTTCTGCATCACTGTTCTGTACGGCAAATTTTGCACGGAACTTAAGGCCGATCATGGATATTCCTATGAGAAGCAGTATGATTCCCAGACCCGTAATGGTGTAATCGTAGAACAACCTGTCTTCTGTAAGCTGGGCTGCCCTCTCCCAATATGGGAATTCATATCCCATTCTTTCCCTGTCCGTCTCGCCTAACGGGAATACAGTGTCGAATATCCTTGTAACTCCGAAGCGCCCAGTGTTATTGGAGACATAAAGCTGAGGGTTTGAGAGTGAATAGTTAGGCATAGCGTTCTTGAAATCCGTTACGCCTACTCCCTTTACGAGTTCAGGGAGTAGTGCCTCGTAGCACTGGATCGCATAATCCGAAGGTGCGCTTATCTTATCAGCTTCACCCTCCTCACCGTTGCTGCTGTTGTCGTAGATGGTTCCAAGAGATCCGAAATAGATGAATACCCTGTTCTCCTGCTCGCCTGCAAGCTCTGCTATCTTGGTGGTACTTTCCTCAACAACGCCGATTATCGTAAACATCTGGCCATTGATCATGAGCCTGTTTCCGACAACGTCATATGAATGATAGAACTTCCACGCAAGAACATCGTTTATTACTATCTGGTTCATGTCCACGGGCGTCTCGGGAAGAAATCCGCCTGACAGATATCTGTAAGGATGGAATGCTTTGTAATTGCCTCCGACAGCAACGAGCTGCGCGTCAGCCTTGCCCGTCTTGACTTCAAGTCCGTTAACCACATCCAGTGATTCCACCGTTGCCATTACCGTGGAAGAATAGCAGTCTTCCCAGCCTCTGAGCCTTCCTTCAACATAAGGGATATTCTTGCTTCCTGCAGCAGAACCCGTATCGGATGAAGCCTGAAGGGCCTGTCTTATCAAGGCGATATCAGCAAGATGAATGGACTTGCCGCCTTCCTGATATGTCATCGGAGATGTATCACCCTGAGACCTTATGCCGCCTGCATAAACGGTCATGTGCCTGAATGATGTTTCCGAGTTGCTCTGCCATACTTCAGCCACCTGCTGGTCAGGTCTGGTATCTATGAGGTAGACTGCCCTGCCGATACCGAACGCCATCAGGAACAATGCTGCCACAATGATCCAGAAAGGGACTGCAAGAATTATCTTCAGGAGATTAGCCTTTGCATTTCCCTTCTCTGTATTCCAGAGCTCTTTTGTCTTATCAATAAATCGCATCGTTATATTCCTTCAGGATCACTTGGAAGTATAGTCTTCAAGTCTTACACGCTGTCCGTCTTCCAAAGGTTTCTCGGCTCTGACGACGATCATGACATCGTACTTGTCGAGTCCTTCGCCCTTGATGGCTGTTGCTGCGCCGTCAGTTGCCTCGATGGTTACATCGACTCTCTTTACCGTGTACTTGTCACCCAAAGGTGTGGAAGATCCGACTATTACATAAACGAAATGTCCGTTGTTGTCTTCGCTTACCGCACTGCTCGGTACAACGCACTTGTAGTTGTCGTTGCCTCTTCCGGCATTGACGGTGATCTCCTCACCCGGCCATGCGTCATTTCCTTCGACCATGCACTTAACGATCCTGTTAGATCTCGGGTTGTCAGGATCAGGCTTTACTGCAGATACCGTACAACCCTGAATGAATCCGCTCGTGACTTCAAGTTCCATTCCGACATATATGCCCTGCGCAGCCTGGGCCGAGAACTTGAATGAAACGGAACATACTCTGTCTGTCTCAGGGATAATGTATGTAACCAGTGTCTTGGCGGTAAGAACGTCGCCTGAAGATACTGCGAGATTATAGATATATCCCCCAACGGGAGCCTTGATCTCAGTTATCTTTGCCTGCTTCTCGAGTTCTTCGATCTGCTTCTTGAGCTTGGCGATCTCCTCTTCTCTGTCTTCTTCGGTATCTCTTGCCTTGTCTTCCGTAATGCCTGCCTGAGTCTGGGCATCACTCAACGCTTTCTGAGCTGTGTTGACCGCATTTCTTGCAGTGTTTACTGCATTCTGTGCAGCTGTCTCTGAAGGAAGAGTTTTGAGAGCATCGATCTCAGCCTGGGCATCCTTGATCTTTCCCTGGCATTCAGCAAGTTCCGCAGATGCTTCTTCAAGACGTGTCTTGGCAGCGTCGAGCTGGATATTTAAGGCATCCTTCTGGTCTTCGTACTGCTTGATCTTGAGCATCAGTTTTTCCATCTCGTATGTGGGAGATGCGGGATCTAATCCGTCTGCATCGTATGCGGGAAGCGGAGTGGGAATCGGTGTCGGCGTGGGAGATACTCCCTCGGGAAGTGTTGCCTCGGGTTCAGTCGGCTCAGGTTCGGACTCTGAAGGATCAGGTACAGGTGTGGGAGTAGGTGTTCCGAGTGCCGTATATACATCGATCTGAGCCTGCAAAGGAGCGATAGAAGCATCGATTGCATCTATCTGCTTCTGAATATCCTCAACAGTCTTTGCAGCTTCCGTAACTGTTGCTTTAAGAGAAACCTCCTTTACGGATTCCTCATTGATTATCTGCTTGTTCTCTTCTTCTACAGAATCTTTATTCTGAACGGCATACAGAGTATCCTCAGCATCCGAAAGGGTAGCTTTTGCCGTGTTGATGGCATCGTAATAGGATGTGAAGTCTGTGGAATTATCTGTTCTTGAATCGTATTCTGCCTCACGTTCGAGCTGCTTTAAGCGGTCCTTCTTTGTCTGAAGATCTTCAGATTCCTCGATCGACTTTAAAGTCACGATCGTATCGCCGGCCTGTACCAGATCGTAATTGGTTACTTTTATCTGATCGACAGTTCTTCCCTCCAGGCCTTTGACTTCCGTCTGGTTTTCGACAGTGACCGTACCCCTCGCACTGTTGGAATATGAGAGATTGCCTCTTGAAGCATAAGTTCCCATAACCTTAGGTATCGTAAGGTTCATCAGTGTGTTCGAGAAGAATGTCAGCAATGCAAGAATTACGATAAAAGCGACCATCGCTTTTACGACTCTTGATCTTTTTACGCTACCCTTTGCCATCTTCAATGTTCCTCCATATCTTACGTATGTGCTTTTAGCTGCACATGATGTTTACTTGATTCCTGATCTTGAGATTCCTTCGACGAGATAATCCTCACCCCAGAAGAATATCAGGAGCGGCGGGATCATATAGACGCTCGATGCCGCAAATGCTATTCCGAGTTCGGGTTCGTTTATCTGTGAAAGGAATACCGACAGCGGCTGTTTTGCCGTATCGGTAAGAAGTACCAGTGGCTGCTCGACCATGTTCCAATAGTCGATGAATAAAAGTATCGTCAATGCGAATATCGCGTTCTTGCACAAAGGCAGCGCGATGTTCGTAAATATCTGCCATTCCGAAGCGCCGTCCAAAGTTGCCGCTTCGATATATCCCGACGGGATCTGACGCATGTATTTGGTAAGAAGGAATATCGCAAACGTCGAGAAGATGCCCGGCAGGATAATAGCCCAGATCGTATCAAGAATGCCTAAAGTGTCGGCGATCATGTAGTTCGGAACGAGCGTAACCTGGAAAGGCATGAGCATAAGGATAATGTATGAGAAGAACAATACCTCTCTTCTCTTCCTTCTGTATCTTGCAAATGAATAAGATGCGAGACATGCAACGATCATCTGTCCGCCGACGATAGGCAGCGTCAGTATGATCGAATTCCAGTACTTGAAAAGATACTCCGGATTCATGAATAAAAGCGTCGTGTACTGCTTTATCGTTACCTGCTCCGGAATGAGTTTCAATACCGGCATTCTGGACATGTATGTAGCGCCCTGAGTTGCGTGTCCCGACATGCTCTGGAATACGACCTGATAGTTTGAGATGATCTCTTCAGATGACATGAATGAGTTAAGGAATGTAAAGAAGATCGGCACCAAAGCCAAAGCGGAAACGAGTACTGCAACGAAGACGCCGATGCCTGTCAGTATTCCCTTCTTGATCTTTCTCTTCTTTAAGTTTGTCTCGATTCTCTTTTTCTCGCCCGCGAAAAAGTTCTCTCTTGCCTCTTCGGAAAGCGAAGTGATAAACGTCTCCGGCTTTACCGTCTCGGTAAAGATATGGCGGCGTGCAAGCGTTGCCTGTTTTCTTCTTTCAATGCGCTTGATCTCGTCCATCGTCAGCCCTCCACATCCTTATCGAATTTGGATTCTGCGAAGAACAGACCGCCGACGATTATTATCATCACGATACACATGACGATCGCACCCGAAGAAAGCATGCTGTAATCGAGCTGCGTGAATTTGTTGTTCATGAAATGCTGCAGAAAATACAGCTTATTGGGATAGTCACCTGTGAGCAGGTATACTTCCCTGAATATCTTAAATGAATTGATCAGCGACATGATGCCGACGAAGAAGATCGTCGGTGAAAGATAGTGAAGCTTGATCGCAAAGAATCTCTTAACAGGACCTGCACCGTCCATCTCGGCAGACTCTAATATCTCATGAGGAATGCTGTTTAATGCAGCAAGGAAAAGCACCATGTTGTAACCCAGGTTCTTCCAGAGGAACAGCAGCACTACTACCACAAATGCATATTCCGACTTCAGCCAGTCGATCTTCTGGAACGAATCGGACAGGTGTTCCGCAATACCGTTGATGACACCGTTATAGCTGAAGAAAACCTGCCAGATAAGAACGACAGATGCGACAGGAACCATCATCGGGTTAAGAAGGAAGCTCCTGAAAAGGCTCTTTCCCGGAAGTCCGGAATTAAGCAGCATCGCTATAAACAGAGCGAGTATTACAGCTAGCGGGACCGAGATCAAAGCAAATATAAGCGTGTTTTTCGAAGCTTCAATGAATGCCGGATTGGTAATTACTCTTTCATAGTTTCTCAGTCCCACAAACTTGGCATTAGTGGGTGAAGCCTGAAATGAAGTTACAAACAGCATAATGAGAGGCAAAAAGAAAAAAAGCAGCACTCCGACAAAACTCGGTGTCAGATAACCCGTGAATATTCCCCATTCACGCATCCTTCTTTTCCAGTGTCTCTTCTTGCGAAGTTCAAGAGTCGCTCTTCTCTCGGGTGTATCCTCAAATTCGGGAATATCTTCGGGAGTAAGCTTGCTGCTTGCAAGCGGAGTAACATCCTTTGCCTTTGGTCTGTTTATGAGCTTAAGTTCTGCCTCTTCTTTTGAGACAGTCCTTACGGCGGATCTGGTGACTTTCTGAGTTTTGGGCTGAGCAATCTCTGACCCCGGTCTCATACCGGTGACCTCTCCTTTTTCAATTAGATGATCTTTTTGTTCCGTCCTATTATCCATACAAAAAACAGTGTCCCCAACACTTCAGGGAAATTATACTATCGCGGCCGTTTTTATCTAATCCGTTTTTTGGTGCAAAGTGTGGCAAACCGGCATCAAAACGGCATCAATTAAGGGCTTTTAGCGTTTTCGATATAAGTATATCCCTCGCCGCCGGATTAAGCGTGCGTATTTGGTAAAGATTTAATACCGTTATGCACTGAAAAATCTGTTTTCCCGTCAAATAAAACGGAGTGTCCTTTGAGACACCCCGTCAAGTTTCTGTTTTTTATCTTCTGTCAGTTTACTGTCTCAACCTTGATCGTGTTGGTGTTGCCTGCAGTGCCGTTGATAAGGCCGCCTGTCATTACGACATTATCGCCTGACTCAAGTCCGAGGATATCCTTGGCAACGTTGAAGCCGTGATAGTACATAACATCGGTTGAAGTGAACTCTTCGTTGAGGATCGGGATAACGCCCCAGCTTAAGTTGAGTCTTCTCCAGATCCTTTCTGATGTTGTCATGCCTACAATATCGATAGGGCATCTGAAACGGGATACCATTCTTGCAGTAACGCCGCTTCTTGAGTGAACTACGATAGCCTTTGCTCCCACATCGATGGCCATCTGGCATGTAGCGTGGGAAATGGCGTCAAGGTTATTTCTGATCTTGAATTCCTGCTTGAAGAAACGGTCTCTGTAGTTGATGTGATTCTCTGTATATTCAGCTACCTGTGACATTGTCTTAACAGCTTCAACAGGATATTTGCCTGCAGCAGACTCGCCTGAGAGCATGATAGCGGAAGAACCGTCATAAACCGCATTTGCGACGTCGGAGATCTCGGCTCTTGTCGGTCTGGGATTATTGATCATGGATTCGAGCATCTCTGTTGCAGTGATAACTCTTCTGCCCAAAAGCCTGCATCTCTTGATGAGTCTCTTCTGAACACTCGGAACTTCAACGAACGGGATCTCAACACCGAGGTCGCCTCTTGCGATCATGATGCCTGCGCAGTAATCAGAGATCTCATCAATGTTATCAACACCTGCACGGTTCTCGATCTTTGCAATAACTTCGATGTCTTCACCGCCGTTTGCATCGAGGAACTCACGCATCTCGATCATGTCTTCCTTGCGTGAAACGAAAGAAGCTGCGACGAAATCAATATCGTTCTCAATACCGAAGATGAGATCGCTCTTGTCCTGCTCGCTTAAGAAATCGCCCTGCATTACCTTGTTCGGGAAGTTCATGGACTTCTGGTCGGAAAGTGTTCCTCCGACAATTACTTCGCAGATAACGTCAGCGCCCTTGATCTCTCTTACCTCAAGGATTACGAGTCCGTTGTTGATGAGGACTCTGTCACCGGGATTAAGCTGCTGGGAAAGCATCTTGTAAGTAACGGATACGCGTGTCTCATCACCCTCGATCTCATCTGTTGTAAGTATGAATGTAGCGCCGTCCTCAAGTACGACCTTGTGGTCTTTAAATGTCTTGATCCTGTACTCGGGTCCCTTTGTATCGAGCATGATCGCAATAGGAAGATTGAGCTTTTCTCTTACTCTCTTGATGAGGTCGATCTTCTCCTGATGCTGTTCATGAGTGCCGTGTGAGAAGTTAAGTCTTGCGACATTCATTCCGGCCTCGCACATCTTGGACAATGTCTCTTCATTATCAGATGCAGGTCCAATGGTACAAATGATCTTAGTCTTACGCATATATATCTCCTTGTGTCTAAAAATCCGATGTCTTAAAAAGTTATGCCTGATTGTATCATTTGCTGTCCCAAACTTCTTCACAATATTGTAAAATGTTTGAGTGGAATTTTTATACAAGAGGAGGCTTTATATGGCAGACGTTATACCGGAATCCCTTAAGAGAATTACAACCAAAGCTCAGGCTGATGAATTCATCGACGAACAGATAAAGGCCATCAAGGCACAGGTAGGAGACAAAAAGGTTCTCCTCGCACTTTCAGGCGGAGTTGACTCATCCGTAGTCGCAGCCCTCCTGATCAAGGCTATCGGCACAAATCTCGTTTGTGTTCACGTAAACCACGGACTTCTCCGTAAGGGTGAACCCGAGATGGTATGCAAAGTCTTCAGAGACGAGCTTGGCGCAAACCTCATCTATGTTGATGCGGTAGACAGATTTTTAGACCTCCTCGCAGGCGTAACAGATCCCGAGCAGAAGCGTCACATCATCGGTGAAGAGTTCATCAAGGTCTTCGCTGAAGAAGCTGCAAAACTCGACGGTATCGCTTACCTCGCACAGGGCACAATCTATCCCGATATTCTCGAGAGCGAACAGGGCATCAAGGCTCACCACAACGTAGGCGGCCTTCCTCCGGAACTCGATTTCGAACTTGTTGAACCCGTTAAGTATCTCTACAAGGACGAAGTCCGTGTAGTAGGTTCTGCATTAGGACTTCCCGGCAAGATGGTTTACCGTCAGCCCTTCCCCGGTCCTGGCTTGGGCGTAAGATGCCCCGGTGCCATCACAAGAGACAGACTCGAAGCAGTAAGAGAATCTGATGCGATCCTCAGAGAAGAATTTGAGAAGGCAGGCCTCGCAGGCAAGGTATGGCAGTACTTCACAGTAGTACCTGACTTCAAGTCCACAGGCATCAAGGACGGCAAGAGAGCTTTCGAATGGCTCTGCATCGTACGTGCGATCAACACAACAGACGTTGTACAGGTAACAGTTGAGCCCATCGAGTACGACCTCATGTGCCGCATCACAGAACGTATCACCCACGAAGTTCCCGGCATCAACAGAGTCCTTTACGACTACACACCTAAGCCGACGGCAACAGTTGAGTACGAATAATCTCAAAACGCTTGAAAGCCCCTAAAACAGGGGCTTTCAATTTTTTAAGCCAACAAAAAGCCAACTAAAATTAGAAATTCGTGTATTTTCAGCATGTAAAGCAGGGCTAGAGAATCACCAAAAGGTATTGGTGGGGATGGTATAATTACCATGTCTGAGGGAGTGATTCCTTAGTACAGAAAATTGACAGCAAGATGTACTAAATCTTGAGAGATGAATAATTCATTATACGAACAATATGGAACATAATGTATTTAAGGAACATAAAACAGTTTATATAGTGGCGGCGGTCTTATCGCTGCCTGTATGTGCCTGTGCCGTATATATGAAGACGTGGCCTTTGGCAGTCATTTCGGCAGTGAGTTTTGTATCCATCACAGTGGGCTTGATATTAACCGGCATAAAAGACAGACGTGAAAAAGTGGCGGATTCAAAACACAGCGAAGAATTCAAACGGATCAAAAGAGCCGGGGATAACGGTTATGAATATGCTTACACCGAATACCGCAAAGATTCTTTTGACAAGATCCATGATTGGGAGAGAAGTGAGTTCGATGATCTGATCTGGACAAAATATCAGAATAGGATCATCAAACTTGCTTATCTGTTACCGTATCTGAAAAAGTACGACGGTATGAGCAGACTGCAGGTCGATCTGGCTTCACCTTCCACTCCGGATGGCCATAAAAGCATAATAGCTGACGCGCTTGATCAGGCAGCCAGATATCCAGCTTGATTGCATATAACAAACTTATCTGTATGGAAAGGAAAATCCAGAATAAAACCTGCTAAGATTGGGGTTCAATTCTCCTCAGAATCGGACATGGATTCAATCGTAGTAAACAACCAAAAAGAACTCTTGCGCACTCTCGTTCAGTATCATCGAAGCAGCTTACCGTCCTGTTAAAGTAAAACCGAATTCTGAAAGCACCTCTGCTGCCATATTAGCAAATTCAAGATTGGCACCCATGCTGATGTTTAGAAATCCTTCGCCCCCGCCAAAACCTACAACAGAAGCTTTGCTTCCTCCATTAATATTTTCCAGGATTACCGTCAAGGCAGCATAACTGCTGTTTCTGAAGAAGAACTTCTCTATACAGATAACGAATGCGTCTTTGCCAACAGGATTAGCTATTACACCCTCACCCTCGCATTTAACAGAAATACTGTTGGATATCTCGTAAAAGTTTTTTATCGGATCCTTTCTGGTAAAATAGCCAACTTCAGCCATAACTCATTCCTCCTGTCTGTCTTCTGCTTCAGGTGTTATATTATACAATAATATAGATAAGCAACGCATGATCGGATCGTCTTCATTTATAAAATGCGGAATATAACTAACTAAGAAGCCTGCGAAAAATGACTCGCAGGCTTCAATAATTTAGGGTTGTTTTACAGTGGAAGATCATCAATACACATGTAATAGACATATAAGGGCAATCCTTCATGTAATCAGTTTTCTCATAATATTCACTTAGACCCAGGTAAACTGGTCCTATATGTTCAGAACAAGGTATAATGTGATCAAAAGCATGAGCTTTAATTCT
>JAEIGA010013011.1_pt1 | contig 12662 bp, 10 predicted proteins | sample 9270691 | NCBI WGS metagenome assembly JAEIGA01 (sample SAMN17057246, study PRJNA624740) | gut metagenome | biome: biome; isolation source: fecal sample | host: Bos grunniens | place: China: Xizang | collected 2019 | reverse complement strand
GATGGGTTCCGATGGGTTCCGATGGGTTCCGATGGGTTCCGATGGGTTCCGATGTTTTTATTAATGACATCGCTCTACTCATAGTAACCCATAGTAACCCACTCCCTAAAAAGGCAACGCCTTTTAACTATTACTAATTACTAATTACTAATTATTTCTGCCTCTTTGAGTTTGCCTACTGAACAATATAATCCTCCTCCTCAACGAGTGTATCCTTGTGATTTAGGAGTGTATCGTTGATTTTTACGATGATATTCTCCTTCTGTGTTAGGCAGTTACCAATGATTGTTGTTAGGTAGTTGCGGCTAATAGGGATTTGAGTATCAAAGTCGATTGTGCGGATAGGCTCAGTCGTATTCTCCTTGTCGTATACAGCCATACTGAAGCTTACAGGCTGCTCATTCTTCTCGCCCTTGTTAATCGTGCGCTCAGCAAAGATATAGTCGCTAAAAAGCACAAAGCCAGATACCTCTTTGCCCTCCTCGGTTGTGCCTGTGTATGCCTTATATGGTGCAGGGTCTACCGATAGATTATACTCGTGTGCTTCGCAATTGTCTGAGATAGAGTTCGATACAGCGTTGAACACTCTATACACAGGGTTCTTCTCGGTGTCGAACTTAATATCTACCTTCGATAGTGTAGAGTAGCTGCTAATCTCGTCGTAGTCTATCGCCACTACGCGCAACTTTGCCATTGGGCGTGTAAGCTCGGCATCTAAGGTTACAGAGCCCTTAATCTCCTGAGTGAGTGAGATATGGTATGCATCCAACGCCTCCTCCATAGCTCGGTGTACATAGTCTGCCTTGCGCGAAATCGCCCTAAGGTTTGTGGTGTCGTAGAAGAGGTCCTCCTTAGAGCCCTCAACAACAAAGTCTGCCCAGATAACGAACTTGTATGTGCGGTTAGGCACTACCTGAATCTTGAAGTTGATGCCATCGGCATCGTAGTCGTCGGTTGTTATCACCTGACGCTTGTAGATAGGCTGCTCAGATGTTGTGGTAGTTGTACCAGAGGTCACAACCTCATAAATTTCGAGGATGTATCGTAGGTCATACTCCTTCCACATTTCAACATTGTTGTTGAAGTTGTCGATAGCACCCAAGGCGCTATCGAGTACTGAGACCTCGCCACGTGTTGAGTTCATCTGTGGCGATGTCACCTTCAAAACGACGTCGACATTGTTGTCTTTGCCAAAGATATTCCAGCAATTGTTCTCGCAAGAGACCATCAGCGCTGCAGCCATCACTAAGCTAAGTATAATCTTTTTCACGATATGTAGTATTTATTGCGTTAACTAATTGTTATCCAACCGACTCGAATAAATCTTGGCGCAGAGTTACTCTCCGTAAGATTGCTATTCGCGAGGTTTTGATATATTACAGAGCAAATATAGTGATAATTTGTCAAATGACAAACACTTTTTTCAAAAATCGACCAAAGATTGTCTGAAAACTAAAACGCAGAGCCGATAAGGTCGCCCTGTGTGGCTTTGAGCGAGCGCATCTTCGCGATAAGAGAGTTGCGTAGCTGGTCGGGACGAATGCCGTGCAAGGGCGAGTGAACGAGTAGCTTGCGTGGAGCGAGGGAGCTAAGTCGCTCGATGGCAATAGAGGGGTCGAGGTGTCGTATTACGTCGCAGAGTAGGGCTGTGTACTCCTCTGTGTTGTAGCTGTTTGCGAATATAAAACGTTCGGGGTGGCTGGCAAACTCGGATGCCATCGCTGTGTTGCGATAGATTTGGAGCTGGTGAAACTTGATAAAGTCCAATCCAAGGGCGTTTATCTTGTCGACGCCAGCGATTATGTCGTTACGACTTTCGTTCGGAAGACCCAATATAAAGTGCCCTCCAACATCCAATCCGCGAGCCTTGCTTTGGGCTATTGCATCTATGGCGCATTGGAAGTTGTGACCGCGGTTGATGTGGCTTAGGGTGGTGTCGTAGACCGACTCGATGCCATACTCAATGGCGATATATGTCTTGTGGGATAAATCCTCCAAAATATCGAGTATTTCGGAATTGAGGCAATCGGGGCGTGTGCCAATTATAAGTCCCGAAATTTGGGGGTGTGATAGCGCCTCCTTATAAATTTTGTAGAGGGTGTCGCTATCAGCGTAAGTATTTGAGCCTGATTGTAGATATGTAATATAGTGGTCGGCTTTGCGGTTGCGCGCAAGGTGAAATTCGATAGCCCTATTTATCTGTTCAAACAGAGAGTTGCACTCCCTGCAATAACTTGGCGAAAATGCCTCGTTAAGACAAAAAGTGCAACCCTTGAATCCGACCCTTCCATCGCGGTTAGGACAGCTAAGTCCAGCATCTATGGCGAGCTTCTGTATGCGTCCGCCAAAGCGTTGGCGCATAACCTTGCCATACTCCAAAAATGGGGTTTCTGGACTCATTGCTGAAGCTGTTATAGGTCTTGTAGTCGAGCAACGGGCGATACGCTAAGGTCGCTAAACTCGCCCGCCATATAGCGGTAGTAGCCTGCCGAGGCAATCATTGCGGCATTGTCGGTGGTGAACTTCAACTCTGGGAGGAATGTTTGCCAGCCACGGCGCTTGCCTGTCTCGGTAATGCCGTTGCGAAGAGCGGAGTTTGCTGATACTCCACCTGCGATAGCTATATCCTTGATTCCCGTAGCCTTAGATGCCTTGATAAGCTTATCCAATAGGATGTCTACAATCCTCTTTTGTAGCGATGCGCAGAGGTCGGCTTTGTTCTTCTCCACGAAATCTGGGTCCTTCGTTACGGCATCGCGCAAGGTGTATAGGAATGAGGTTTTAAGTCCTGAGAAGGAGTAGTCGAACTCGCCCTCGACGTGAGGCTTGGCAAATTTGAATGCCCCAGCATCACCCTCCTTTGCAAGGCGGTCGATAATAGGGCCTCCTGGGTAGGGTAGTCCCATTACTTTTGCGCACTTATCGAAGGCTTCGCCTGCGGCATCATCTATCGTTGTGCCGATAATCTCCATCTTGGTCGGAGAGTCAACTCTCACAATCTGTGTGTGACCACCGCTTACAAGGAGACACAAAAATGGGAAGTTGGGGTGTGGAAGCTCTCTATCTGGCAGGTCGACAAAGTGTGATAGGATGTGACCTTCGAGGTGGTTGACCTCGACCATCGGGATGTTGTTTGCGATGGATAGTCCCTTAGCAAACGACACGCCCACAAGGAGAGAGCCGAGTAGACCTGGACCGCGAGTAAAGGCTATGGCATCGACTTTGTCGATGGTGATTCCCGCCTCTTTGAGCGCTGTGTCTACAACGGGGATGATATTCTGCTGATGTGCGCGTGAGGCAAGCTCTGGGATTACGCCGCCATACTTCTGATGTACTGCCTGTGAGGCAATTACATTCGATAGTAGGGTGTGATTGCGGAGTACCGCAGCCGAGGTGTCGTCGCAAGAGGACTCGATGCCCAATATTGTAATATCCATAATTAAGGGATGTTCTATAAATTCGTAAATTAGTTTTCGTTGTCAGGGAATTTCTTTTCGGTAGCTTTTGAATGTAGAAGGTGTTTAAATTTTATTAAATGAATTTTCTTGCTACTATTATCTGTTTCGGACTCTTTGAGTTGCTTTTCGGAATCTTTCCATTTGGGATATTTGAAAATAGCCCGCTATTATCTGCATATCCTCAAATGAAAATATCCTCAAAAATCACCCTCAAATAGTCGCGAAATAAAATTCAAACAACTTCTTTTCGGCATCATTCTCATCTTTTCTTAGTTACAATGCTTGCATTGCGCCCTCGGAAGAGCTGAGAAATCTCCTCGAAATAATCTTCAAAATCATCGCGACCTAATTTATAGAACCTCCCTTAAACTTTTTTATCAAAATCTTTTCTATTTTAATAGAAAAATTATTACTTTTGTAGGTTAATTGCTGTAAACGCAAAAACACGAAAAAGTAATTCAATGCGCAAAGGTATAAAAATATTGGGAAAGGTGGTATCGGCAATCATATTGTTGTTGATATTTTTGCCTATTGTGGTTACCCTTGTGCTAAATGTTGAGTCGGTGCAGAATGCTGTGGTGAGACAGGCTTCGCACTACGCCTCTGCCCATTTGGGTACGGATGTCTATGTCGACGGCATCGACTTCGACCTCTTCTCTAAGGTGCGTGTTCGTGGACTCTATGTCGAGGATTATAATCAGGATACGTTGCTCTATGTCGCCCACGCCACAGCTACGATTGATGGTCTGAATATCGTGAAGGATGGTCTTAGGTTGAGCAATACGAAGATGTATGGCGCGAAGTTCTACCTCAGGGAGTTGCCCTCGGGAGAGATGAACATACGTCCTATTATCCAGCAGTTGCAAAATAGCGAGGGTGGTGGCGATTTTAGGCTCTACATCGAGGATATTGATGCCGAGAACCTTGCATTCTGTCTTGAAAAGTTGGCGCATCGTAACCCTCGGTATGGTGTCGATGTGGCGAATCTGCACCTAAGCGATATGAATCTACATCTTACGAATTTCGCGGTGGTGCGTGGTGCTGTGTGGATGGATATCGAGCGTTTGTCGGCAAGAGACCGCTCGGGCTTCGATATTCAGGAGCTAACATCACATCTCTATGTCAACCAGGGTGAGATAGCCTTCGATGGCTTGAATCTTGTGACGGAGTCCTCGTCGTTATACTCTCCAAAGTTGGAGCTAAGGGGCGATAGTTGGGTTAGTTATAGCAGTTTTGCCCGTGATGTTGAGTTGACAATGGGCTTTGAACATTCGCAGCTATCGACAAGGGATATTGCCTATTTCGTGCCATCGCTACACGAGCACGACGTGGAGGTTACAAACCTCTCGGCTACGGTTGATGGTACGCTCAGTGATATGGAGTGCAAAATTAAACGCGCTAAGATTGACCGAGATATAGAGCTTGCGCTAAACTGCCGTGTCGATGGCTTGCCAGATTGGCGCGAGGCGCGATATGTTGTAGGCGTAGAGCGACTCTATACCACGGCATCGGCTGCGGTCTCGTTGGCAGAGCGCTTGTCGCCAGGAGTAATATCGGAGCAGGTGGCAGGTGTGGCTGAGCGTGTGGAGTGGGTAGATATGAGCGCAACGTTGGGCGGTGTGCTTAGCGATTATAGAGTTGAGGGTAATATACAATCGGGTGTTGGTGAGCTCTCGGGTGATGTGATTCTACGACGTGGCGAGGGTGAGCGTGTTGCGATTGTTGGTAATGTGCGAAGTGTCGGTCTCGATATTGGCGAACTTGCCTCGGTGGATATGCTTCACACCATAACCTCGAATGTCACATTCGATGGCTCGGTGGGTGGAGCAGATAGCGGTGGTATCATTGGCAATGTTGGTGTTAACGTGGAGAGCTTTGGCTATGGCGGATATATCTTCTCGAATATCGAGGGCAGTGGACAAGTCAATGGTAATAACTACTTGGCAAACATCAAGTCGTACGACCCAAATCTGAACTTTGACCTGCGTGCAGATGTCGCTCTGGATTTCGAAAGTCCAACCTATATCGCCTCGCTTGCTCTGAGACATGCCGATTTGCACGCTTTGGGTCTTAACAAGCGCGATAGTGTCTCGGTGCTATCGGCAAATGTCGGTATCGACTTGCAGGGCGTGATTACCGAGGGTGTAGATGGCTACATCAGCGTTGCCGATATAGTCTATGATTATCCGCAGGGAGAGTTTGTCGAGGATAGATTGAAGGTGGAGTTTGAGAAGCAGGGGTACTATAAATCTATCCTGCTTAACTCCGACGTTGTTACTATTGCATACAATAGCAACTCCTCGTATTTAGAGGCAGCAAACTACATCTATAACGCCCTTAAACACTATGCTCCATTGCTATACAATGGCGAACGTCCGTGGGTTGTGCCATACGTGAGTGGTGGTCCTAATGACTACACTGCGCTGAATGTTCGCGCTGGAGATAATATAAACTCGTTGCTGCAAGCCTTTATTCGAGGTCTTGTTGTAGCGCCAGATACCTCGGTGGATTTGAGGTTTAACCCTACGGGTAATGCTATTTCATTGCGTGGCGAATCTGAGGCTGTGGAGTATATGGGCTGGATATTGGCGGATTGGCGATGCAATGTAAATAATAGCGATAATCCTGATTCGTTGAAGGTGGTGTTCGATGCCGATGCTCTCTATATGGGTACGCGCCCTATAATGCCAAATCTAAGCCTCAGTGGTGGCGTGTCGAACAATATGATCGATGTCGAGGCTAAGTTCAAGGATAAGACCCCCGACGGTAACTCTGCTTTGGTGGCATTGAAGTCCGAGTTGTTGCGCGATGAGCATACCCACCAGCGCCGTGTCCATATTGATGTCGCTCCATCCTATTTCTATAACTCGGAGGAGCGTTGGAATGTCACCTCCGAGGGTGTGGATATTGAGCCTTCGAGGGTGAGTGTTAACAACTTCCTCGTATCACGTTCCGACCAGCACCTTGTTTTGGATGGTGTGATGTCGCGCTCGCTGAACGATGCTGTGTGCTTGACACTCGACAACTTTGATATATCTGGTTTCTCGGTATTGCTCGAGCGCATAGGCTACACGTTGGGTGGTGTGTCGAATGGATATGCTGTTGCTAAGTCGGCGTTTGGTAACCCTGAGATTGAGGCCTCGATAGCCGTAGATAGTCTTAGTGTCAATGGCATTGCCGTTGCGCCACAGCTTATTACGTCGAATTGGGATAACGCTACCAATAGTGCCCATCTTGTGGTAAAGGATAGAGGGCTTAATAAGACGGTGCTGGATGGCTATTACAGCCCTAATGATAATAGCTATACGGCAGATATTGTCGTAGGTAATGCCGACCTGAACCTTCTAAAGCCATATTTGAAGAGTGTGCTCTCGGACATCGAGGGTAGGGCAGATATATTTGCAAATATCGAGGGTGTGGGTCGCAAGGCTGTGCTCTCGGGTACGATGTTGGCGAACTCATTTGGTGCAACGGTTAACTACACCAAGGTGAGATATAAGGCGCCGATAGCAAAGTTCAAGATGGAGAATAACCACCTCTTGGCATCGCGCATACCACTCTATGATGCGGATGGCAATATGGGTCATCTGAGTCTGGATGTTGATCTTGGCAATTTGAAGAATGTGACCTACGATATTGCTGCCGAGGTTAACAAGATGTTGGTTATAAATACTACGGCAAGCGATAACGACACCTTCTATGGTCATGTCTATGCCACGGGCGAGGCTACGTTCCGTGGAGATAGGCGCGGTACGGAGATGGATATTGATGTTACGAGTGCCGATAACTCGAAGTTCTACTTGCCACTGCAACGTAAGGAGGATGTCTCGTATGCCAACTTCGTGAGGTTTGTGGAGCCCGATGTTGAGAAGATTGATACAGTGGACTTCCTAACACGTCTTATGATGGCGTACGAGAGACGAACTAAGGAGGAGAACCCAACGACGAGGTTGATGGATATTGATGTCAATGTCAATGTCTTGCCAAATATAGAGATGCAGCTTGTTATCGACCCTACGATGGGAGATATTATTAAGGCTAAGGGCGCAGGTGAGCTGAGTATGCATATCGTGCCAGAGGCGGATATATTCGAGATGCACGGCGATATCAAAATTTCGGAGGGTACATACCTCTTTACGCTGCAAAATATCTTCAACAAGCTCTTTACCGTCGTGCCTGGCTCGTCGATACATTGGGATGGCAACCCTAAGGATGCGGAGGTTAATATCGATGCGGTATATAGCACCAAGGCATCGTTGAGTCCATTGGTTGGTAGCTCAGTGCAGGGCTTCGACACCTCGCATGCTGTGCCTGTGGACTGCTATATCAAGCTTACCGATAAGCTCTCGTCGCCAACGCCAACCTTCGACATCAAGATACCGAACGTAGCCCCAGAGATTCAGACTATCGTGCAGTCGGTATTGAACGACCAGCACGCCATCGCTACGCAGATGTTCTGGCTCTTGACCGTAAATAGCTTCTCGGCAGATGATACCGGTGTTACTGGAGCCTCAATCTCTGCTACCACAGGCTTTGAGCTTCTCTCGAACCAGCTAAGCAATTGGCTCTCGGGCGAGGACTACAATATCATCTTCCGCTACCGTCCTCGTAATAACCTTGCGGGTGATGAGGTGGACTTCGGTTTCTCGAAGAGCTGGTTTAACAACCGCTTGGTTGTGGAGTTGGAGGGTGGTTACCTCTCAGATGCCTCGGCGCAGGCGATGCAGAAGGCTTCGAACTTCGTGGGTGAGGCATTTATCACATGGCTCATAGATCCTGAGGGTGTGTTGCGCTTCAAGGGCTTCACGCAGACCATCGACCGCTACGGCGAGAACCAGGGTATGCAGGAGTCTGGAATTGGACTCTACTACAACGAGAGCTTCAATACCTTTGCCGAGTTGAAGCAGAGTCTTAAACAGCGTTTCGGCAATAAGGACTATCTGATAAGCCCATATATCAACGTCTCGAGACTTGTGCGTAGAGAGGACTTGCCTCGTGTGATGATAGATACTAAAACTCAGGATGTTGCGTTAGATAGTGTAGAGCGCGACACACTGCAAACAGATGAAATAGAATTAAATGATAATAATTAAAAAGGTTAAAATTTACTGTTATGAACATCTTAACTACTAATCCTTTGGCGCAGAGTGCCGAGGAACTTGCACAGACAACTGTTGATTCACTTGATGCTATCGAGGGTGCAACGGAGGCAGCCGAGAGTCTATCTATTGGCTTCTGGGAGCTCTTTATGAGTGGTGGCTGGCTTATGTGGGTCCTTGTGCTTTTGGCTGCTGTGATGATTTTTATCTTCGTGGAGCGCTTTATCGCAATTCGCAAGGCGACGCAGCTCGATAACAACTTTATGAACCGCATCCGCGACTTTATCTCGCAGGGTAACATCGGTGCTGCTATCGACCTTTGCCGTCGTACCGACTCACCTGTGGCTCGTATGATTGAGAAGGGTATCGAGCGCATCGGTCGCCCAATGGCAGATATTCAGACCTCGATTGAGAATGTTGCAAATGTTGAGGTTGCAAAGCTTGAGTCTGGTCTCCCTTGGTTGGCATCTATCTCTGGTGGTGCACCTATGATTGGTTTCCTTGGTACGGTAGTAGGTATGGTGCAGGTCTTTATCTCGATGTCAGCAAATACCTCTGGTGCTATTGAGCTTGCACAGCTATCGGCGGGTATGTACGTTGCGATGGTTACTACCGTGGGCGGTTTGATTGTGGGTATCCCATCATACTTTGCACACAACTACCTTGTGGCACGCATCGAGCGCCTTGTATTCAGAATGGAGGCTACAACCATCGCCTTTATGGATATTCTAAACCAGCCTGTACAAAAATAGTTGAGCTATGGCAATAAAGCGAAGTTCTAAGATAGATTCGGCGTTCTCATCCTCGTCGATGACCGACCTTATCTTCTTGTTGTTGGTCTTCTTCATTATGGCGACAACGCTTATTAACCCGAATAATGCTGTTAAATTGACCCTCCCTTCGTCATCGAGTTCGGAGGGCGATCCAGCGATTATAACCTTGTCGGTGGTGGGTGATGATTCCAGCCCATCGGGTTTCCAGTATGTGATTAACCGCGGCGAGAGATATACCGATGTTCAAGATGTGGAGAGTGCGCTACGTCAGCACTATGCCGAGTATTCGGATCGCCCTGCGGAGGAGCGACCATATATTTCGTTGCGTTGTGATGAGAAGGTTACCGTAGATGTGTTGGTCGATATTATCGACCTTACACGTGAGCAGAAGTATAAAATGGTGTTAGCCACAAAGAATAGATAATGGAGTACTACAATCAAAATGATCGCAAGGCACGTCGATATGCTTTGGCAATAACGTTACTACTATTGCTGTTGTTAGCGTTATGGCTTAGTAGGGCTGTATTGGAGGTGCATCTATCGAAGAAGGAGGTTGCGCCTATTGAGGTTGTCTTTGAGGAGTTCGAGGAGGAGGAACCAGAGAAGCCTGCCCAGGAGCAGGAGGCGCCTACGGATGTGCGCTATGACAGATCTACGGCACATGTTGAGGAGGCCTCTTTCGAGCAGCAGGAGCAGACTGAGGGTGCTAAGCCTGAGACGCAGTCGCTCAATACGAATGCCCTTTTCAAGCCCGTAGTGGGTAATGTCGAAGAGTTGCAAGCAGAGGGTAATCGCCTTGCCTCGAATGGTGAGCAGGAGTCGAATCGTGGAGATATGGGTGGCTACAACCTTGTTGGTAGCGACCAGCTTGACGAGGGTCTTCAGGGCCGAGGTCTAAGAGAGGGCTTGCCTAAGCCTCGCACTTCGTTCAATATGACGGGTCGAGTTGTTATCTATGTCCACGTCAATAGTGCTGGTGATGTTATCTCGGCTGTTGTTGAGCAGCGCGGTACTACAACATCGAATGGCTCGTTGCACGATTTGGCAATAGAGGCGGCTATGAAGGCTAAGTTCAAACCAAGCGATGTGACCGTGCAAAGCGGTTGGATTACATACGACTTTAAGGTTAAGTAATGAGACGCGGAGTAATGCTTTTGCTTGCTGTGGTGGCGCTTGCGATGCCTGTGAGCCTATATGCTGATGAACCTAAGGGGGCAGATATTGAGCTCTCGGAGAAGATTATCGACTTGGGCGTGCTGGCACAGGATGACGATAAGCAGATTATACGACTTACGTTTCGTAGTACAGGAGATGTGCCGTTAGTTGTTACCGAGGTGCGCACAAGTTGTTCGTGTACGACGGTAAAGTATGGCAGAAAGCCCGTGATGCCAGGTGAGGAGGGTGTTTTCACCATTACGGTAGACCCTAAGAAGGCGCCTAAGGGCAACTTTTACAGGGTGTTGCAGGTGCACTCCACTGCTATCGGCGGAGTTCAAAATATTACATTAAAAGCAGAGATTGAGTAAGTTATGGAGATAAAAAGAGTTGTTTTCAACCCATTCAGAGAGAATACATACTTGGTGTGGGATGCTACAAACGAGGCTATCGTTGTAGATGCGGGTAATATGTCCGAGGCGGAGAACGCTATGTTTAAGGAGTTGATAGCTTCGCTCGGTGTTAAGCCCGTTATGGCGGTAAATACCCACGGACACTTCGACCATACTCAGGGTGTGAAGTGGCTCAAGGAGGAGTATGGCGTTAAGTTCGCCTGCTCGTCAAAGGATAGGTTTCTTATTGAGGCCTCGTCTGGCGGTATGGTCTATGGCTTGAAGTGCAACGAGGTGCCAGAGATAGATGTCGACCTTGATGCTAACGAGAGCATAAAGTTTGGCGATACCGAGTTGCGCGTTATCAAGACCCCAGGACATACGCCTGGTCACGTGGTGTTGTTTGGCGAGGCTGAGAGGGTGTTGTTTACGGGTGACACGCTCTTTAAGGAGAGTATCGGTCGTACTGACTTGCCTGGTGGCGACTACTCGTGGATTATGAAGTCTATCTTGGAGGAGGTAGTGCCTCTTGGCGACGATGTTGTCATCTACCCTGGTCATGAGGATAGCTCGACTATCGGTCACGAGACCCTCTACAACCCTTTTATTACGGAGGTGCTAAATAACGAAATTAACTACAAAGGTTAGAGTATGCGCATAGATATTATATCCGTAGTACCAGAATTGTTGTCCTCGCCTCTTAATGAGTCGATACTTAAACGTGCTCAGGAGTCGGGTCATGCCGAGATATATGTTCACAACCTCCGCGACTATACTGACGATAAGCGTCGCACGGTTGATGACTACCCATTTGGTGGTGAGGCTGGTATGGTGATGAAGATAGAACCTGTGTTCCGCTGTATCGAGAAACTTAAATCGGAGCGCGACTACGACGAGATTATCTTCACCTCGCCAGATGGTGTTACCTACAACCAGCGCGAGGCTAACCGTTTGTCGTTGATGAAGAATATCATCATCCTATGTGGTCACTATAAGGGTATCGACTACCGCATCCGCGAGCATCTTATCACTCGTGAGATTTCGATTGGCGACTATGTGCTTACCGGGGGAGAACTTGCGGCGTGTATCATTGCCGATTCTGTTGTGCGTATCATACCAGGAGCTATTGGTGATGAGGCTTCGGCGCTTACCGATTGCTTTCAGGATAATCTGCTTGCGCCACCTGTATATACGCGCCCTGCGGAGTTCAACGGCTGGAAGGTGCCCGATGTCTTGCTCTCGGGTAACTTTGCCGAGATTGAGAAGTGGCAGGATGAGCAGGCGTGGAGTCGCACAAAGGCACTGCGCCCAGACCTTATCTCTGATAAATAGTATATATATAGGTATCGAAGATGTTGTTACACGATAAACTGAGAGATTTTAGGGTGATTCTTGCCTCGGCATCGCCACGCCGTAGGGAGCTGCTCTCGGCAACGGGTATAGAGTATACACTTGCCTCGAAGTTCGAGTGCGAAGAATCATATCCCTCGACGTTGGATGCTTTGGAGGTTGCTCCATATCTCTCGGCATTGAAGAGTGTGAGCTATCCTAATCCGTTAAGTTATAACGATATACTTATCACGGCAGACACTGTTGTAGTGCTTAATGGCAGAGTGCTCGGTAAGCCTCAGAACGAGGCTGAGGCGCGCAGTATGCTTGCTGATTTGTCTGGCTCGGAGCATACCGTGGTTACGGGTGTCACGCTACGCAATGCTGAGCGTGAGCACACCTTCTCTTCGAGGAGCGTAGTGCGCTTTGCAGAGCTTACCGAGGAGCAGATAGAGT
>JAEIGA010013010.1_pt1 | contig 12662 bp, 11 predicted proteins | sample 9270691 | NCBI WGS metagenome assembly JAEIGA01 (sample SAMN17057246, study PRJNA624740) | gut metagenome | biome: biome; isolation source: fecal sample | host: Bos grunniens | place: China: Xizang | collected 2019 | reverse complement strand
TTCAGCCACTCACCCATCCTTCCGGATATTAGCTGAATATCTATTTCGATAACTCAATATCAAAATTACCGAAATCGCCTGCAAAGGTACTGCTTTTTTTGCTATCTACCAAATTTTTTTGCACTTTTCCTCGTTTTTTTTTGCTTTTGTGCAAAAATCATGGCTTTTACCTCTATTGAATTCAATAATTGAGGCTTATAGTGCCTTGCATTTCTCTTTCAGCCATGCCGCTTCTGCAGAAGGCAAGAGAGGAGAAATCTCTGCATACACCCAAGCATGGTATGCGTTCACCCAAGCAATCTCTTGCTCGGTCATACGGCTCAGATCCATCATGTTGGTATCATAAGGACATAAGGTAAGCGTCTCAAATTCCAAGAATTGTTCGCCTGTCGCATGTGAACCAAGATTACTGCATGGGCGAACGGCAATCAGATTCTCAATACGAATACCATACTCGTTCGTACGATAAAGGCCAGGCTCATCAGAGCATATATTACCAACCTGCAATGGATTAGGGTTATTATCCGTACGGATATTTTGTGGTCCCTCGTGACAACCCATAAAGTGTCCAACTCCGTGACCTGTTCCATGACCATAGGTCATACCTTCTGCCCACAAGAACTGACGAGCTAGCACATCCAACTGATTGCCGCGTGTGCCTTTAGGGAAACGTGCGCTAGCCAAAGCAATATGTCCCTTCAAAACAAGGGTATAATCGCGTTTTACTGCATTAGGAATCAAGGTAGGATCACCCACCCAGATAGTACGGGTAATGTCAGTGGTTCCATCTAAATATTGGCCTCCTGAATCAAGTAGTAATACACCGTCACCGTCTATATTCGCACATTCCTCTGGGGTGGCATGATAATGCACTATGGCACCATTGCCTTTCCAACCTGCGATCGTGCAAAAACTATCATCTGTGTAATTCTCGCCCATAGCACGGAACTCACCGAGTTTTTGGGCTAATGTAATCTCCGTTTGTGGTGTTGCAAATGCTTCGTTATCAAGCCAATAGAAGAAGCGGGTTAATGCTACCGCATCCTTGCGCATTGCAAGACGTTCACCCTCAAGTTCAGTTGCATTCTTCACGCTCTGCATCTTCAGCACGGGACTTGGGCTGACGTTTACTTTATTAGCAGCAGAATTGATTGCCTCAAAGAGTGCTTCGTTCACTTTTCCTCCATCGTACATTACGGAGGATACTGGGATATCTTTCAGATAATCAAATACTTGTTCGTATTCGCAAATGCTCACGCCTATTCTATTAAGATACTCGTGCGCGCATTCATCTAATTTGTTGGCAGCAACGAATAGGGTGCACTTCTCCATCTCCACAACCACATAACTAATCAAACATGGTGTATAATCCACATCCTTTCCGCGTATATTGAGTAGCCAGCCGATTTCATCTAATGCGGATACTACGAGAGCATCGCAATGTTTCTCTTTAAGGGCTTGACGTACACGCTCTAACTTACTAGCTACACTTTCTCCTGTGTATTTCTCTGCATATTCATAAAGCAGTGAAGTTGGAATCGCAGGACGACCTTCAGTCCAAAGTGGCGAAATAAGATCCATAGAAACCAATTCTATTCCTCCTTCTGCCAACTCTGCTTTCAGTGCACCATAACCATTTACACTATACATCTCAGGATTAACAGCCACTTTTGTTAGCTGTAAACTATTAGTTAGCTGCTTGCACAACCATTCGGTGATGCTTGGGCAATCAATATCGCTTTCTCGCATTAGCTCTACCGTTGTACCTTGCAACTCCGCCTCTGCTTGCAGGTAATAGCGGCTATCCGTCCAAAGCAGAGCTTGGTCCTGGGTGATTACGGCTGTGCCTGTTTCACCAAGAAAACCTGTAATCCATGACATCTCGGTCCAATGTTCTGCCATATACTCGCTGGCATGTGGATCTGTCCCTGGTACGATACAAGCACTAATATTATTTTCTTTCATCAGCGCGCGCAACGCTGTCAATCGCTCTAAGATAATCATAATCGTCAATCTAAATCGTAAATTACTTCACTGCCTTAAATGACATATCAAGGCTCTTGATAGAGTGGGTTAGCGCACCTACACTAACAAAGTCAACACCTGTCTCTGCGTAGCTGCGGATAGTATCAATTGTAATACCACCACTGGACTCAATCTCAATATGTTTGCCATGCTCTTTTTCCCATGCTCGAATAATCTCTACAGCACCCTTAGTGCGCTCTGGGTTGAAGTTGTCAAGCATGATACGATCAGGAATATGGGTAGCTAATGCCTCGCGAATCTCATCCTCATTGCGGGTTTCAATCTCAATTCGGAGATCTTTTCCTTTCTCTTCGCAGTAGTTTTTCGCACGGGTGAGTGCTGCAGTTATGCCACCTGAAAAATCAACGTGATTATCTTTCAGAAGAATCATGTCGAATAAACCTATGCGGTGGTTCATGCCACCACCGATAAGCACTGCTTCTTTTTCCAAATAGCGCAATCCTGGAGTAGTCTTGCGAGTGTCAAGTACATGACAACCAGTACCTTCGATGATACTTTGGTACTTGTTAGCTGTAGTGGCCACGCCTGACATTCGTTGCATTACGTTGAGCATGGTTCGCTCAATTTGCAGCAAGCTGAGCTCTTTACCATATACGCGAAAAGCAATATCACCAGGTTTAACGTGTGCCCCGTCTTCGAGCAACTGTTCCATACGACATTCTGGGTCAAAGTAATGGATAATCTCCTTGGCTACTTCGATACCAGCGATGATACCTTCTTCTTTTACGATGAGCTGTTGACAACCCATTTCTGTCTCAGGAATGCAACTGAGAGATGTATGATCGCCATCGCGAATATCTTCTTCAAACCAGATGGCAATGAGTTTTTGTAATTCTTTTGTATCCATGGTGTTATTTAGTTGATGCTTGTTCGTGTTTATTTATTTCTGAAGAGTACGTTATCATTAATAGCAGGAAGGTCAACTCTTGTACCTTTCCCATAATTGTATACATGCTAGCTGGAATATCATTACCAGATATTGTGAAAGCGATGAGAATAACCAAATATACTATCGTTGCTATAATCAAAAAGGATGCATATGTTTTTCCGAATCCTCCTACTCTGTTTGAAGCGAATGTTTTATGCTTCCCAAAAGCTAATTGCCATAACCATGCTGCAATAAGAATTTTTAGTACAGTAACCGAATATGGACTAATCTCAGAACAGGTGGAACTCAAATAGGATTCAGAATGTTCAGATGCAAGACGTAGAATGATGTTGGTGCACATGATCAACATCATAATCAGTAATTGAATTGCCATTGTGCTTGAAAGAGTTGGTAACTGTTCTCGATTCGAAGATACAGCAAAACCCATCAATACAAAACAAATAAATACGAAAAGACTGATAAATGCACTACATGATGTTGTGTATAAATAGGTTTCTTCTCCATAAAGACTTAATCCTTGAAGATAGAGAACGTGATAGGCGATTCTATATATAGAACTTAATGTCATTCCCACCGCTGTAGCGATGATGGTAGCTTTTAGATTTAGTTTCATAGTTATAATATTTGCTCAGTGTGATTCTTCGTATCCACTTTCTCTATGAGTTGCACCAAAATTCCTTCTTCATCAAACACAAAAGTCTTGCGCAAAGTTCCAATACAAGTTTTGCCACACATTTTCTTCTCTCCCCAAGCTCCGAAAGCCTGAAGCATCTCGGTTGTTGGGTCGGAGAGTAATGGGAAAGGCAACTCGTTCTTAGCAATAAAATTCAAGTGTGACTTTTGGCTATCTTTGCTTACACCATATACCTGATAACCTGCAGCGAGGAAACGTTCGTAGTTATCACGCAGATTGCATGCTTCAGCTGTGCAACCTGGAGTACTATCTTTCGGATAGAAATAAATGACACTTTTCTTGCCACGTAACTGTTGATCGGTTACGATGTTTCCATGTTGGTCTGCCACGCTAAATACTGGCATCTTATCTCCTATATTCATATGCCTTTAAACTTTAAATGGTCAACTATAAACTAAACTCATAACACCCTGCATCAGGTTTGGCCTTACGCTGCACGCCTTCTCTATCCATAGGATAGGATAGAGCTGCTATGCTATCACCAATGCCTCGCGCCGGTGAGACTGAGTCCAGATGGAAATCATAATAATGATATTTTTTGTACAGATAATAGATGTTTTTAAATACGCAACTATCTGATTCTAATGCATATACATTGTTTGCGGCAAATGCTTCGTTCAATGAGTCCGAACGCAAATAATTTCCGTCAAATCGTCCTTCGTAGTATTCTGGCAAAGGGGTTGCAACCATCAAACTTTGTTTCCTTCCACCTGTAATGATGCAATTGGTGAACGAACTGATGGTTTTTGCCGTATTTTTACTCAGGTTATTAATGTACACTGCCGCCACATCATCCGCAATAATATTTTGATGAATGTTTAGATTGGTATATGGATAACCGTAATAAGACGCAATAGTATTGTGCACAAAATCATGTTTACCTCCCGCCAGATATACGCAGTAAGAAGCACAATTGCTAATCTCACAATTTACCACGGTAGCATTTACATTTTGCAACACTAATCCGTAAATAGAGTGGTTATGAATGCGGCTATTTTGAAGGCTTAGTTTGGAGCAATACGCTGTGTCTGTTTCTTCGGAATAAACGTAGAGTCCAATGCTACCCGACAATATATCTATATAATCTAGTTGATATTCTGGTTGTTTTTCTATTCTCTTGTCGTGAATCAAATATATTCCATTCCACTGCCCCGATGCCATGCGATAAGGTACCGAATCAAACAGCATATCTGTTCGATCGCCTCTGAAGATAATGGGTTCTTCTTTCGTTCCTTTAGCGGTCACATTGCCATATGCATACAACATCGCACCTGTGTGCATATAAATCGTGGTTCCCGCTTCAATTGTCAGATTACCGGCCACGGCCACTGTATCATAAATCAAATAAGGCTTCTTATTGCTCAACGTTAAATTCTGATACACCACCAAACCATTCTTGCTTTGTATCTTCTCTACATTTTGCCCATAGGCTTGCAGGTTGATTTTCTGAATATTGCCATTCACTCCAAATGCGATATTATCTTCTATCAACACCGGCGAGTTTTCGTCGAGTGGATCAACGTGTACACGTACAAACAAGAATAAACTGTCGCCTCCTCGCAATGTGATATTTCGCAAATGTTCCATGTTATTTTCTCCATCAAGATTGATGTGAAAATACTTACCATCCTGCATGCTTACTTGTTCAATGCAAAGCGCATTTTCATTGGGATTATACACCATCACTCGCTTGGTTGATGACCCAATAGTGGTAAACACCGTGTCAAATTGTACGGAGTCATGCGAGAATTGCAATTTCAGAGTTGGATCATCAGACACAATGCCTTGACGACATGCAACCATGCCAAGCAACAAAAATAGTATGTAAAAACTTTTTCGCATTATTCAAAGTTAAATATGATAGACAATTTTTGATGGGTCATGCGCTTAATGGCATTCGTGTAGAAGTAATCTCCTGCACTCAATCCCCAACCATTATCTTGGGTCTTACTGGTTGGTACATGTGCGTCTAAGAAACCGATTTGATACTTGATTTCGGGACACAATTTGAACCAACGAAAATAGAGATCACAGCCAAAACCAGCGGATACAAACGCATCAAAAGGCTGGTGTAAAACTACCTTTTCTTTATCTCGGAAACATTCAAATTCCACACCTCCACCTACGGTCACATACGGACGATAATTCTTTTGACGCTCCGCCGACCATTTCAAGTACAATGGAATGCTGATCGGGATAGTCAGCAAACTGGGTTTGTTGTTCAGGCAGCCTATACCTGATATGCTGTCATTTGTGTAACTCTTGTATGTAATGGTTCGTTCGCCAAAATGCAGAGCAGGAGTAAAACGTAGATTCAAATGTTTTGTCAGTCGCAGATCAGTAATAAAACCTACTTGAAAACCAGGACCAACCGCTGTGGTGCGAGGATGATAGACATGCCCATCCGACCCAGGCATATTCAGTTGGGTCGCGCTATCGTTCTCTTGAATGTGATATGACAGCATATCTACTCCCAGGAAGAATCCGAAGTGTATCAACTTATCATCCACATAGGGATTGTTTTGTGCATACGCTTGCCCAACAGCAAGCCACATCATCACGCACAATATATATTTAAGTATATTTTTCATGCCTATCAACGATCAACAATCCATTCTACTGCTTCTTTGTATCCGTTTGTGCCGTGTCCGATAATGCTGTGTGCACACACATCAGTCAGCAGACTAACGCGCCTGAATTCTTCGCGCTGAGTAATGTCTGATATATGTACTTCTATCACAGGCACTTGGCAGCACGCCACGGCATCTCTCAATGCCACGCTCGTATGCGTGTATCCCCCAGCATTCAGCACAAGCCCTTTCACGTTCTCGCCGTCATTCATCCCGAATGCCTGAATCCAATCTATCAGATCTCCCTCGTGGTTCGATTGATGATATTCGAGATGCACTTCGGGATAACTACGCTGAATGTCCACCAACACCTGCTCTATGGAGCAGGTGCCGTAAATCGAGGGCTCTCGTCTGCCCAGCAGATTCAGATTCGGACCATTCAGTATCACTATCTTCATATGCTTTATCTTGCGCCATTTACCGCCAACAAGAACTCATCGTTATCGTTGGTTCGTTCCATATAAGTTTTCAGTTTCTCCATCGCCTCCACACTATTCATGTCGGTCAACTGCTTGCGAATCACCCACATACGGTTCAGCACATCAGCAGGCAATAGCAAGTCATCGCGACGAGTAGAAGACGCTGGTATATCCACAGCAGGGAAGATACGCTTGTTGCTGAGTTTGCGATCCAATTGCAACTCCATGTTACCTGTGCCCTTAAACTCCTCGAAGATCACATCGTCCATCTTGCTTCCTGTTTCTGTCAATGCAGTAGCAATGATGGTCAAGCTACCTCCGTTCTCAATATTACGTGCAGCACCGAAGAAGCGTTTTGGCTTGTGCAAAGCTTGTGCCTCTACACCACCAGACAATACTTTGCCACTAGCAGGTGCTACCGTATTATACGCGCGCGCAAGGCGCGTGATGCTGTCTAATAATATCACTACATCATGTCCGCACTCTACCAATCGTTTCGCTTTCTCATGTACGATATTTGCCACCTTCACATGATTCTCAGCTGGCTCGTCAAAGGTAGACGCAATCACTTCGGCATTCACCGAACGTGCCATGTCGGTTACCTCCTCAGGACGTTCATCTATGAGCAACACGATCATATATACCTCAGGGTGATTAGCTGCAATGGCATTTGCTATCTGCTTGAGCAGTACGGTCTTACCTGTCTTTGGTTGAGCTACGATCAGTCCGCGTTGTCCTTTTCCAATAGGAGCAAAAAGGTCAATGATACGTACTGACAGGGGATCGCTCTTGTCGCCTTTGCACAGTTGGAACTTCTCATCTGGGAACAATGGAGTGAGGTTCTCAAAGGTTATTCGCTCTTTAGCAATAGCAGGGGCTACACCATTCACGCGAATCACCTCTTTCATAGGGAAATACTTGTCTGTCTCTTTTGGCGGACGGATAGTACATTCCACGGTGTCGCCAGTCTTCAGACTGTACTGACGAATCTGTTGTTGCGACACATAAATATCGTCTGGCGAAGAAATATAGTTATAATCCGCACTGCGCAAGAAGCCATATCCGTCAGGCGCACACTCCAAGGTGCCGATAGCGGTGATCGTATTGCCAAACGCCTCTACGCCTTTCTCCAACACCGCATCTTCTGGCTTTAGTTGAACATTATTCGCAGGAATAGGAGTTACCTCCTCGCCGTTAGCAATCTGCTCCTCTCTCTTTGCTATTTGTTTGGTTATCTGTGCAATACGAGCATTGATACGAGCTTGCTTCTCCTCTTTGGTTTCTGTTTGTTTGCCAGAGGCATCAGGAGTCTCTTTCGCCGCTGCGGGATCTCCGATAACGCTTGCCACGTTATCGGGTGCACTTTCACCGTCTTTCACCGCTTCACCGTTACTTTTCTTGCGACCTTTTTTCTTCTTCGCAGGCTTCTCCTCGCTCTTTGCCGCTGCGGGATCTCCGATAACGCTTGCCACGTTATCGGGTGCACTTCCACCCTCCTTCACCGCTTCATCGTTACTGTTCTTGCGAGCTTTTTTCTTCTTCGCAGGCTTCTCTTCGTTCTTCACCGCTGCGGGGGCCTCGATAACGCTCGCCGTGTTATGGGGTGCACTTTCACCATCCTTCTCCATTTCGCTATCTTTAACATCGAACAATCCTGGCTGTACACCAGAAACTACAGGTTTGGGAGTTGGTTGTTTAGCTTGCTCCTCTTTCATTTGTTCCAATGTGTCTTGTTCGTTGCCCACTGTAGCCAACACACGGTTACTCTTCATATTGTCCGTGTTTACTTTGGTTGGAGTCGCTTGAATACGTGCACGTTTATTGCGTTTCTTCTCCTCGCTTTTGGCTTGTTTGGCATCTTCTTTGGCCTGCACTTCTGCACCGCGTTTGTCGGCCTGAGCATCTAAAATATCATAAATAATAGATTGCAATGATGCGTTTCGACCTACCTTAAGTCCGAAACTATGTGCAATCTCCGTCAATTGTTCGAGCGTCATACGCCCGAGTTTCTGCATATCGTATTGCATAAATAATGTGTAAATAAATTTCTAAAAAACAGGGAAATATCTTTGTAGTCCCACAAAGACACTGCAAAAGTACTACAAAAAAATGAATTATGCAAATTTTATAGCAAAATTTCCTCAAAAGTATTCACTTTTGCCTTCTCGTAGGGGCGATACACCTTTATATAATTATCCGTAAAGCCCGCCATTTGGTCGCCTTCTTTCTTTGATTCCCACAGTACAACGGACTTTCTACCAGCATGTTGTGCATAAAAATCTTTGGTCTTTTCTTCCGACACTTCATGCAGTATCTTGCTTCTTCGCTGACGTTCGGATTTTGGAACCACGTATAAGTTCATTTCCAGCATTTTTGTGTTTGCTCTTTCTGAGTAGGTAAACACATGCAACTGACTCACATCCAATTGCTTAATAAATGCCAAATAGTCTTCCCAGTACGTTTCCGTCTCACCGCGAACGCCCACCATACAGTCCACGCCAATAAACGCATGAGGCATTACTTCTTTGATATGGCGTACGCGCTCCGCAAACAGTTCTCTTGTGTATCTGCGCCCCATGATCTTAAGTACCTCATTACTACCTGATTGCAGCGGAATATGGAAGTGCGGAGCAAAATGCTTCGACTGTGCCACAAAGTCGATAATCTCATTTGTCAGCAAATTAGGTTCGCACGATGAAATACGGATGCGATAATCCATTCCTCTCGCCTCTCGTCTCATCGCCTCATCGCCTAGGTCGTCTAAGGCCTTTAGCAAATCAAAAAATGTTTCCCCTGTACTGCGCCCGAAGTCTCCGATATTTACACCGGTGAGTATCAACTCCTTAGCTCCGTCTTGTATGGCTTTTTGTGCCTCTTCTACCACCTCGCTAATCAGTGGGTTTCGCGACTTTCCTCGTGCGTATGGAATCGTGCAATAGGTGCAAAAATAGTTGCAGCCATCTTGCACTTTGATAAAACATCTTGTTCTGTCATCTCCCGAATGTACTCCATGAAACTCATCCACCTCACGAATCGCACAGACACTAACTTTAGCCTCTCGCCTTCTCGCCTCGTCGCCTATGCGCTGCACAAGTGCAGGGATATCGTATTTCTCATTCTGCCCCAATACGTAATCTACGCCCTCTATCTTGCTCACTTGCTCCGGTTGTAACTGCGCGTAACAGCCTGTTACGATGATGATTGCGTTTGGATATTTCCTGTGTAATTGGTTGATAGCTTGGCGATCTTTGTGATCGGCGGCGTCGGTCACGCTGCAAGTGTTCACCACGCACACATCAGGCACTTCGCTTTGCAATGCCTTTTGATGACCACGTGCCAACAACTCTCTGCCGAGAGCGCTACTCTCTGCAAAGTTCAACTTACATCCCAATGTCACAAACCGAATTTTCATCCCGTTACTCCAATGTTAATTATTACCGTGTAAGTTGCGACGAGGTAGACATCATAGCCGACTGTACTCCTGCCTCTCTCGTATCTTCAGTAGGTAGTGAGGGTACATACCATGGATATAGGTACGTAGTATTGATGTCAGAATGTTGCGTAGATATTGTTGATTGGTTTTTGCGCAGTTTGCCATAATTAGGATTCATCAGTCCCCATGCTCCAAATGAGCGGAAAGTGGCACTTGATAGCATGTATAATCCTTCTCCTACAGGTGTAATCTTGCGGGTGTTTATAGGTGACATTATCAATGCTGTTGATGACGTTTTTCGTTTGTTGAAAGTCATCATTCTGACTGGTCTTCTTCTCGTTCGTTTGTAATTGGCTATGCGGTGCTTTGAGCGTGAGGTCATCGGTACACTCACCTTAGTGTTGAACACTTGATCTGCGGAGCTGGTTGTTGTACTACCGGTGGTTTCTGGTATATTACCAACCTGGGTATATACATCAGAGGGAGACCAGCGAGTGTTAGTCAACTGTTGGCTCCGGTATGCATACCATCCCAAAAAGGATAAATAGCATAGTACAGCAAGTAATACGTATATTTTTATCTTAGCAACCACTTCAGTGTATTTTTTTTTAGCTCACAAAGGTACAGCTTTTTTTGTTAATATGCAAATTTTTGTGGCTTTTTCTGTAAAAACACCCTTAATTTTTGGTTATGTCAAAGAATTGTAGTACCTTTGCGACAAAATTGGATAACTATGGCATTTTTTGGACTGTTTGGTAAAGAGAAAAAAGAAACCTTAGACAAGGGCTTAGAGAAAACAAAAGAATCGGTGTTCACCAAGATCTCGCGTGCGGTAGCTGGTAAATCCACAGTGGATGATGACGTCTTGGATAACTTGGAAGAAGCACTCATTACCTCTGATGTAGGTGTAGAAACTACCCTTCGTATTGTTGAGCGAATTCAACAACGCGTTCAGCGTGATAAGTATCTTGGCACCAGCGAGTTAAATGCTATCCTTGTGGACGAGGTGGCATCGCTTTTGGCGGAGAATAATGCGGCTCAAGTGCTTGATTTTTCCGATCCTTTGCCATGCAAACCATATGTGATTATGGTCGTGGGTGTGAATGGGGTGGGCAAAACCACCACCATTGGCAAACTCGCACATCAATACAAACAAGCGGGCAAGAAAGTCTATCTCGGAGCAGCCGATACCTTCCGCGCTGCGGCTGTAGAGCAGCTCTGTATTTGGGGTGAACGTGTAGGAGTGCCTGTTGTAAAACAACAGCAAGGCTCCGACCCTGCTAGCGTGGCATTTGACACTATTTCTAGTGCCAAAGCCAACGATGCGGATGTCGTTTTGATTGACACCGCAGGACGTTTGCACAACAAAATCAACCTCATGAACGAGCTTACCAAAATCAAAAATGTCATGCAGAAGGTCGTGCCTGATGCTCCACATGATGTGATGCTCGTGTTGGATGGCAGTACGGGGCAGAATGCGTTCGAGCAAGCGAAACAATTCACTCGTGCTACACAGGTTACTTCGTTGGCTATCACTAAGTTAGATGGTACGGCTAAGGGTGGAGTAGTGATTGGTATTAGCGATCAATTCAAGATACCTGTACGCTATATTGGCTTGGGCGAACAGATGAATGATTTGCAAGTTTTCGACCGCGAAGAATTCGTCAAATCGCTCTTGGCTTTCAATAACTAATTCCCCTGTCGTTATATCCCCTAAAGCTCCTCAAAGCGAGGAGCTTTTTTTTGTTTTTCCATTTCATACACAACATGCCATTCATAATTCATAATTCAAATATTATTTAGCAGTCTTTTAGCGGTCGTTAGTTAGTGATTAGTTAGTGATTACTTAGTGATTAGTTAGTTATTCGTATATCTTTATCGAATAAACACCGACAAACCTCGTGGGTTTGGAGGTAGAGCGGAGGTGTTGAGTGCCCAATGTCGCAAAGCGACAGTCATTGCGCGAAACTTCCGAACGCGAAGTGATTAGTTAGTTATTAAGCAAGCGATAAGCATACGATATACTACCATCCTCTTGGCTAAATCGAATGCCTAAACCATGTTAAATGATTTGCTTGTGTATAATTAATTGATAATCAATCAATTACCCCCCCCATTGTTCCTTTGACCCCTATTTTGTAAAATGGACTTTATTTTTTGATAAAAAATATGAAAAAATTTTGTGAGTTCAAAAAAAAGTAGTACCTTTGCACGCTTTTTGTATTGTGGGTAGTATGCATTTTTTATTTCGTATAACTACTTGTTTTATGGAAAAGCCGAGTATATTGAAGATTTTTTAAGGTAATATAACAAAGATAAAGAAAATGAAATTAAAACTAAGTGTGTTTATTGGGGTGGTGTTATGCGTAGTGCTCGTGGGGGTATATGGAGTGTTGAGCCGCATGTTCGATAGCCGTGATGGCTGGCGTCCTAATGATGTATATTCTTCGTTGGGAGGCTCTTCCTATTCCACTGTTTCTTATTCCTCTTCTCATTCGGGTGGCTTAGCTGTACCTGCTATGTCTATGCGTGGAGGTCGTTCTTTCTCTCG
>JAEIGA010013009.1_pt1 | contig 12662 bp, 10 predicted proteins | sample 9270691 | NCBI WGS metagenome assembly JAEIGA01 (sample SAMN17057246, study PRJNA624740) | gut metagenome | biome: biome; isolation source: fecal sample | host: Bos grunniens | place: China: Xizang | collected 2019 | reverse complement strand
GCAAGGTATCTGTAGAATATATGGGCAGGATTCATTTCGTGGATCCTGCCCGTTTTATTTATAATTTATGTCTTAGCTGATTACGATGTCGCCCTTCTCGACTTCGTCCCAGTCTGCAACTGTTACTGAAACGGAGATGTCAGTTTCATCAACTGTGCTTTCATACGGATGACTGCTTCCCGGAGTCTTGATGGTGATGTTGTCGATAATGAAATGTTTGTTTCTAATCTCTGTAAACGGTTCGCTTTCTCTGTTGATCTTGACCGAATAATAACATGCTTCGCCATCAAGGGTCGCTTCAATGACAAGTCTGGTTCCGTTTTTCTCCCAAGCGGCATTCTTGTCTGTAGTGTAGTTGGTTCTTGCAGAAATATAGCCGTAGAAGGTATGTTTTGTTGAATACTGCTGATCTTTTGATACGACTATACCGTCGTTGCCCCCGATTGCATCATAAAGCATACTGTCATAACTGTTCGATGTATGACCACCCATATTAAGCCATGGTGTATTTGCTGCTGCTCCTGTGATTTCATGGAGATTTTTAAATACGCCTTCAACATCCATAAGGTACATTGCCTTGATTCTGAACTCCTTGAAGTTGTTGGCGCTGTTTGTCCATTCGGTCTTTATGTTGTTCACTGTTACTTTCGAACATTGACGCACAAGTGACACATTGATTGTCTTGGTTCTCTCAAGGTCAGCTCGGTTAACATCAGTTTTGCCGAACATCTGGAAACTGCTTAAGGATTCATTGCTGAATGAAGACCAATCTTCCAGATAAGCCTCTTCAGACATGTTCTGATTGGCATATGCAGCAAGGATATACGATTCTGCATCTTTGGCAGGATCGATGTAAATGGTACCCCCCTTGGTTGAGCTTGAGAAGTCATAATATGACTCGAAGATCTTTTCGCCTTTGCTGTCAACCCTGTACAGAAACAGATGCAGTGTCTTTACCTGTTCTTCTGCGTCTGATGCTGCAAGAGCTTTTGTCGCTCCTGTCTTAACAGATACCGATACAGGGATTACATCATTTGTCTCTTTTTCGTTTGATGATGTCGCGCCATTCTTGTCGCATGATGCAGCGATCAGTGCAGATGCTGCCAGAATAAAAAATGTTTTTTTCATATTTATGTATTGATTTAAAAGTGTGTGTCAGTTTATTCCTGATATTGACCATTCGCAGTATCCCAGACCTCCTTCTGTCCTACTCATCCAAGGTGACTCCCTATATGCTTCGACAGACGCAGTCGGAACCTTAAGAGTTCCTTTGAGTGTCGTATATTGGAATACATGATTTCCTCCAAGTTCCGGTGGTGTGGCGGCTCTGCATGTGATAATCTTCAGCGCAGGTGTGTTGTAGAATGCATAATCTTCGAGGTGTGTAATGTTTTCGTGTATTGTCACATTGGTAATCATGATGCCATAATATGCGTATCCCTTTATCCTTCTGGCTGTTAGCGGTATGATGTTGCCGCTGGTAAATCCTGCGTATATATCTCCTGTTTCCTTTTCCACGATTCCACAGAAATCATCAATCACTTCGAGAGTAGGGTGGTCTTCTGCTATGGAAACTGAAGTGATGCCGCTGCTGGATAACGCTCCATATCCGATTTCAGTCAAGGTTGACGGAATATGCAATGTCTCCATCTTGTCGCATTGGTAGAAGGCAAGGTTGCCGATCTTGGTATATCCTTCCGGAATTATGAGTTTCTTTGCTTCGCAGTCCTGCCCTTCAAAATTGATCACTTCCAGAGAGGTGCAGAAACTGAATGCATTGTTTCCTATACTGGTGACTCCTTTAGGGATTGTTACGGATTGGAGGCTGCTGCAGCTTGCACAGAGGCTGTTAGGGAGTGAAGTAATGCCTTCAGGTAGAACCAATGACTGAATTCCGCTGTAATCGAATGCGTTGTATTCCACTATGGTGACTCCGGCCGGGATGTCGATATGTTTAAGCTTGCTGCATCCGCTGAATGTATGATACGGGATTTTTGTCAGATTAGCGGGCAGTTTGACTTCTTCCAGGCTGGAGCATTGCCTGAAGGCAAGTCCTCCGAATTTCAGATTGTCCGGGAGTATTATGGATTTGAGTTTGCTGTTATACGAGAATGCATCATAACCGGCACTTTTCAAGCTTTCCGGTAGCTTTATTGAAACCAGGTTGCTGCAGTCATTGATTCCATAACTTCCCAGATCTGTGATGCCTTCAGGAATTGTTATAGATGTAACTCTTGGGATCTGACTGAACGTCGAGGTTTCGATGCTGTTGTTTTTCTTGAACATAAGATGTACTGTATGTTCTCCTACGCTATCGAATATATATTCCTTTGCAGGAGTTACTTCAATGCCATCAACCTTCATTCTGACGCATGTGCCTCTGTTATAGATCTTTGTGCCTGCTGAAATATCAATGACGTCATAGGTTGCGGTTATCCATCTTCCTACACCGGTAAAATTTACAGTTATATCTGATTGAATATCTGATAGATATATTGTTCTTGTCCCGCGTATGGATTCTACTTCTTCGGAATAGGATGCAGAGCCCGAAATGGTTACAGGATTAACTTCGGAACTTTCTGATATCGGTACGGCTATTATCTTGACAGTATTGTCATCTTCGATTGAATTTGCAAATGAAATCCCGGAAATGTCACCTCCCAATGTGACTTTCCACTGATGTTCTATGACCGGATTTCCGCTGCTGTCATAAGACCAGTCGTCTATCTGAATCGATGAAAGAGTCATCTCGCTGTTGTTCAGAGTCGCATCGAAAACTGCAATCTTTCCCTGCTCAAGCAGTACTGCTTCGGTCTTCACTGTGTACTCTTTATCATCGATTGTCGCCTTGATTTCTATCTCTGCCTTGTCTCCGGTAGGAATTACGATAAGATCCATTGTTGCAGCTCCTTTGGCTGGCACAGAGATGTCTGTCGGTAATGTGATGTCAGTTCCAATCCCCTTGATTGAAGAAAGGCTTCCGTTTCTTGCGTCAAGAATCGCTTGTGTCGCGATATTTGCACCGCTGACAGACAGAGACGTTATTTCTCCGGTACCGGTGAAAGTGCCCCTTGAAACAGAAATTCTTACAGCAGATAAGGCGTGCTTCAAAACGACAGTAGCCCTTGCGTTCCTGTTGCTGAGATTTTGTACTGGCTCGGCATACATATAGTCTGTCTGGGTATCGGATGATGCTTCGATAGGAACCGATGAAAGATCTGATACGTCTGAGCTGTATGGATAATATGCGTAAAGTGTGGCTAAGTCTGATGATAGCATTACATCCATTTCAGGTGTCCATATCTGTTTTCCAGAAGAGCTCCCTGCAACGAACTTGACGTTGGAATAAGGCAGTCCGTTATAGATACTTCCGTCATTCTCTGTCAATGTTATTCCTATTCCAGCACCTTCGGCAAGGGTGTTACCTGATATGATGCTCTTTGTCGGTATCGTAGAAGTCAATACGGACAATGATAGGGGAGTCTCGTCAGTCGCAGGTGTCTCCAAGTGGTTGTCTGTACATGATGCCAGGGCTGCGAATGCAACCGCCATGCATGTCATATTTCTTGTGATTCTCATGATATTGTGTTTTTTGTTTTATTAACCTCAATTACCAGCATACCGCTTTCGTTAACTGGCTCTCCTGCCGTCATATACAGGATACCTGTTCCCGGGCCTGTGAGTGTAATGGTCACCCCATGACCGTCCGGATCGATTTCATATTCGTAAATACCTCTTTCCCGGTCTGATTCGAGTTCTTCCAATCCTATTTCGAACGGAGTGTCAATCGGATAGACGCAGCAGCGGACGTGGATCTGTTCTCCTATATCGGCTTGCATGTAGCCTGATGGTTCCATGGAAAAATATGACTCGTCTGAGTTTGGTATAAGGCCGCTTTTGTCAACCCTCCAACCGTCATCGGAGAGTCCGTCGTCTTCCGGGATTATCGTGATATGGTAGTGACAGTTTCTCTCGACGTCGAGATTGTTCATGCTGTCTCCAAGGTAAAACCGATATATAAGCGGCTTGGATTCGCTGTAGAATGATGATGACCTGTAGTCCAAGCTGATTTCAACATATGAGCAGATGTCCCTTCTTATGTCATTTTCGCTGAATATCTTATTGGAGTCATCCTTTATCTCATGCCCTGGACTGAAATCGCCCTGCATGTTTTCAAGGAGATATAGCGAAAGTGTACCGCTTACTCCGTTACCGACGTTTCTGTTCAGAATGAAGCATTCGTTTTCGCTTCTTGTAAAGCCGGACGCAAAGCATTCGTCTGGGCTTTGAACGGAATTCTTCCTGAATATTGTGGCGCTTTTAGGGCAGTTTCCGATTTTGACAGATCTTACGTCCATCCTGACATCATCAGAAAGTCCTCCGCGGTCAATTTTCAGACTGACTTTTGACATGAGTCTCTTCAAAGGGATATTTATAACCCTGTTCTCTCTGTCGATATGGATGTTCTCAGCTATTCCCGCCATCGGTATGCCTTCCCTGTATTCATCCGGATATGCCAGATGGCATCTGATATCCTTCAGGGCTTCAATGTTTTCGGCTGTGACGGGCTTACCGATATTTCCGCACGCATAGATGCTGTATTCCTTGCGACAGAGTAATGATGTCTTGAATGTAACTCCTGTCTGGCCTGTCAGTTCGGAGCGGGTATAGTATCCTGATGATTCCAGATTGCCGTATTCGTCGAAGATGAGTACTGACAGATCACTCAGAAGATTCTCCTGAGGGTCAGCAGCTCTTGTAATGAATGATTCGCATGTGACTTGTATCGCAATATCCATCGATCCCTCCTGCGTTATTTCTGTGCAGGCAATGCTGCAACTGCATGTAAGTGTCAGAAGCGTACACCATATTCCTCCTTTTCCTCCCATTCCTCAATCTCCAATTTTATGTCTGCATCTTCCGGCTCAATGGCGAAGTCCGGGTCTTTACTGCCCAGCCTTCTGATCCGTATGTCATAGATATATCTGCTGTTGCGGTTTACTCCAGTTCCGTTGTCTTTTCTGTTTACGTTAATCGGCCAATAATATGTCTCTCCGTCTACCTTGCCTTCTATTACCATTCTGGTGAAAGGCGTGCCCGGACCTTCTTCCTCGACTTCGTTCGGGTAGCACTTCAGCGTTATTCCTGGCTTTATGATTCCTGGCCCGATATCTTTTCCGATGTCCCTTACAATTGATTCCGGCATAGTGAACCTGTTGACGTCGCTCATGTCCAGTTTCCCGTTATTGACAATTCTCAGAGGCCGATACGGTCCTTCATTCCATATAGGACATTCTGCATTTACGTTTGTAAGATATACCTTTGCCTCTGTGATGGAATGTCCGGAGTAGGCCTTGCCGGTAAAATCGCAGTTGATTGACCGCAACATGATTTCTGATGACAGCCTCTTCATGCTGATGGAACATGCCTCACCAGCAGGCCCGTGATGGGTACCGGTCATCACGTATACATCTTCCGTTTCATTTTCAAGATTGACATTTATGTTCTTCAACCCGGATCGGGTATTTACTTCTGCCCAATCGAAACTGTCTTTCTGACTGTTCATGATTATTTCGAATATCTTGTCACCGGAGCTTGACCCCGCCTTGATCTTTGTGATGTCAGATGTGACCATACGTTGATATGAATCAAGCCTTTGCAGCTTATTGTCGTTAAATGACAGTATGTCTATGGTATGTCCTTGCTCAATCGCTTTGCTGGCTGCGTCGAGGTATATCGTAATTTCTGTCTCGGCCGATGTATCCGGGTATGCCGGATACACGCAACCGTACAGCAGTGCCGGAAGGAGTGTCAAGATTGAAATATCCCGAACGGGTTGGTAAGAATGCTTGAGCATATAGATAGTGTAGCGTTTAATAATGTTTATTAAGATTCCTTCCGGCATTTCCTTTATCAGAATGAATATGTCAGTCCAAGGCTCATTACCTTTGATGAGTCTGATTTATGTCTGAGTGTGCTGATTATCTCAGAAGTATAGGAGATTCTGCATCCTAATCCTTTCCATATCGGGCACGCGTATCCTAATGAAACAGGGAAGTCGAGTCTGTCCTTTCTTGATACACTGATTCCGATGGATATGAATGCGCCGTTATATGCCTCGGATACCCAAAACTCTGCAGCCATATATGTTGAAAGGATGCTGTCTGACTCTTCGGGACCGTTCTCCTGTCTGTAGCCAAGGTCATCGAGATGTTCAGAGTATGCGTTGTCCTTCATGAATGAGCTCAGATTGAATCGGAATCCTCCTTTAAGAGACCATCGCTTGTTGATGGCGTGTCCAGCAAGAATCTCCAATTCATTTCTTTTGATCAGAGCTCCGGTCTCGAAGCCGATGATGCTCTGTTCTTTGTTTCTGCATGCAAGTGATGGCAGCCAAGTGAGTGAAATCATAAAAGTCAGCATGATTCGTCGCATTTTCTTTTTCGGCAAAGCTATGCGCTTGATTTTTAACCATCTGTCGATTTAAAAAAACAAATCCTGCTTTTTTCTTTTTTTTATTCTGATGTGATTTGTTTTTAAGACTATAAAATCAATTTTTAAGTCTCAGGATGCTTGATGATAGCAGACAACTATGAGTATGGGCCGTATAACCACTTGAATTTATGCACAAATTGTTAACTTTGTAAGTTTGTTACACATTTATAAGTTTTGCCGAATAATGAGAATTGCATTCGTACATGGAAGATTCCCGGCCGGTGGGGCAGAGAGGATAACGATTGATATCGCTCGTTATCTTAAAGGTGTCGGTGGCTATGAGGTTTACGTATATGCTACACGTGTCTCTGAGGATCTTCTTACGGATGATATTAGAAATGTTCTTACAGTACGGAAACTTCCGTCCCAGCTCTTTTCAAATAAGCGTTCGAAAGAAATTGAGAGGTTGATTGTCCAGGATGGAATAAATGTCATTGTCCAGGTTACCAAGTCAATTCCTGGCATTGACGGTATCCGCCAAAGGACCGGTTGTAAGGCTGTTGTCGCATGTCATGGTGAGCCGTTATGGCAGCGATATGCGATTGTCCACAGACGTCAGAAAGGGCTTCCCCGCCGTATCCTATGGCAACTCTATAACAAGAAACGTTTTGCTGACGGATCACTTGCCTTAAAGAAGGCAAAAGCAAGGACTATGGCTGATTACATGCGTTGTGACGCATATACGGTTTTGTGTGATTCATACCGACTGGAACTGGCTGAAGCACTGGGAATCCATCCGGATATTTCCCATATATATGCGATAGAGAATCCGGAACGTGTTGTGACCGATATCTGTTTCGATAAGGAGAAGATGATACTGTTCTGCGGACGTTTCGAGAACTGGTCCAAAAGGATTGACAGGCTGTTGAGGATTTGGGCCAAGGTACAGCATGAACTTTCGGACTGGAAACTTGTTCTTGTCGGTAACGGACCTGCTGATAAGATGCTGAGGAAGATGGCACAGGAACTTAAGCTGGAAAGAATCAGTTTTGAGGGACATCAGTCAGATGTGGCGAAATATTATAGAAAGGCTTCTGTGGTTGCCCTTACTTCACATACAGAGGGTTGGCCTCTGGCGTTAAGCGAAGCTCAGGCGCATGGATGCATTGGTGTTGCATTTGGTTGTACTTCCGGAGTAAAGGAAATCCTTTCTCCAGACGGTGAATGCGGTTTTGTGGTTCCTCCATACGATGAGGATGCTTATGCTGAAACTTTGCTGAAGATAGCGGCATTTGATGAGGAGCAGGAGAGAATGATCAGGACAAAAGCTGTAGATAAACGTCTTCAGTATGTGCCGGAAGTAATTGCAGAGAAATGGAGGTCTCTTTTTGAGACATTGTTAAAGAAATAATAGATTGTGTGATATGAGAATATACAATCCCGAAGGATCTACATTAAGGAGGGATCAGATGGAAATGCTGACAGTCCTGAAGGCCTTTGCAGAAATATGCAAGGAACACGATATTCAGTGGTGGCTGTGTTCCGGCACTCTTCTTGGTGCAGCACGTCACGGTGGATTCATTCCATGGGATGATGATATAGATGTGTCCATGTACCCGAAGGATTACAGAAAGCTTCTTAAGATAATGAAGTCTTTGGATAGTGATGAGTATTTCTATCAGTGTATTCAGACGGATGTGGATCATATAAATGTTTTCGGAAAGTTCAGAAAGAAGAAAGGAAACATGCTGACAACGGATCCCAGATCTGCATATTTCAAATACAGCGGAGTCTCTATAGATGTGTTTCCGATAGAGAAGACAAGCCGTTTCGCAGACCATATGGCGAAGTTCTTCTATCATAACATGATACATCCGACAATCTATATCAAGACACCATGGTTGCGTCATACGCTTATCAGACTGATACAGGCTGTGAATTTCGGACTCATATTTCCTATTATAAGCCTTATCGGACTGATAAATCCAAAGAAAGATTATCACTGTGCCTTGGGTTCGGGATTCTACGACCAGCCGTTTCACGCCGAGGATATACTTCCCCTGACGACCATAGAGTTTGAGGGCTGCATGTTCCCGGCACCAAAGGATACGGATATGTATCTGAAGAGGTTATATGGAGACTGGCGACGCCTTCCGACGGATGAGCAGATAAGGAAATCAATGCATTCTCCTATATATATTGAAGAGATTTTTGGTAAATGATTTAGCAGATGGATATAGTTATAACATATGTTGACGGAAATGATTCTGTCTGGAAGAAGGATTATGAGAAATATACCAATGTGCCTGTAATGGAGAAACGTTTCAGGGACTGGGGCACCTTGAAATACCTGTTGAGGGGAATCGAAGTGAACATGCCGTTCATAAGGAATGTATATCTTGTGGTTTCGCATCCTTCTCAGGTACCGCAGTGGGCAGATACGGAAAATCTTAAAGTTGTTCTCCATAAGGACATCATTCCGGAGCAGCATCTTCCGACCTTCAACTGTAATCCTATCGAGATGCATCTGCATCGTATAGAAGGGTTGGACGAGGAGTACCTGTATTTCAATGATGACCTGTATCCGCTTAAGCCATGCAAACCAGAGGACTTCTTCAGAGACGGTAAAGGTGTCCTTAAGTTCAGCAGGCATTATCTTGTTTCCGGAATGTACAAGCATATCTGCAAGAACTCGGATACAGCTGCCCGTAAGGCTCTCGGTATGCCTTCTTCTTTGGCTTTCATACGACCGCAACATACATGTACTGCTATGTTTAAGAGCCAGTGTGAGGAGCTTTATGCTAAACTGGAACCGGAAATACTGAGGTCATTGTCACGTACCAGGACTGCAGATAATCTGAATCAGTATCTCTTCCTTGATTATCAGTATTTCAAGGGACTCATGATAAATGAAAAGATTTCCAACAAGCATTTCTCGGTTGCACTGACGACACCGGAGAAACTGAAGTCATATATATTGAATCCGGATAGGAATCTCCTTTGTGTTAATGATGTTCGCTTGAGTGAAAAGAAGTACGAGGCGTTGCGTGAGGCTATGCTTTCTGCAATGGAGACCAGATTCCCTTCAAAATCACGATTTGAAAAATAGATGATGGACAGATATAGTATATCTCTGATCGCTCCGGTTTATGGGGTTGAAAAGTACATAGGCAAATTCGCGGAATCTGTATTGGGGCAGACGTATCAGGACATCCAGTTCATTTTTGTAAATGACGGAACGAAGGACCGTTCTATGGATATCTTGGATGAGCTGATCGAAAGCCGCTTTGCCCATCTCAAGCCGAGAATTATAATCATCAATAAGGAGAATGGAGGACTTCCGTCTGCCCGTAAAGCCGGATTGGATGCTGCTGAGGGAAAGTATATCCTTTTTGCAGATTCAGATGACTGGCTGGAAACCGATGCTGTAGAAAAGGTAATGGCAAAGGCCAATGAGACAGATGCGGACATCGTGTATTTTGATCTTGTGAAGGAATACGGGCACAGGACAAGCTACAAGAGAGAGAGGGACTATACCGGTGATACAAAGGATGACTTTATCGTCAATATGTTCAATTACAAGTCATTCGGATATACGGTTACAAAGTGCTTCAAGAAAAGACTTTTTACTGAGAATGTGATCTATATGCCAAAGCTCGGTATGCATGAAGATATATATCTGATGTCTCAGATAATATTCTATGCAAAGAGTCTTGTTCATATTCCTGAGGCATTGTATCATTATAGAAAGGATAATCCGAATTCATTCTGCGCCCAGAATGGTGAGAAGAGGCATATCGCCTCTACCAAAAACTTTCTTGACCTGTACGAGCATTATAAGGACAATCTTAAGGGAAGTCCTATAGAGAAGGTAGCTGGAAGCATTCTTATGCGTGCCGGTCAGCATAGCATAATGCATGGCTATGATTTCTTTGAGAACTATCCGTATCTGGCAGAAGATATAAGAAAAACCCGCATCAGCTGCAGGTATCGTACCGCAATTCCGATGCAGGTTATTGTAAAGATCTATGCTCTTTTCCGCTAAGTATACAGCAGATTGTCAGTTTCGCTGCTGTTACGCATATAGAGCTAATGCTTTTTCAGAATACAGATATGAGTATCTGTGCCACAGATCAAGGAATTCTCCAGTGTCGACTCCGTTGCATTCCTGATAGATAGCCCAAAGGTACCAGCAGTATGACGCAATGGCGGTGTATGCCAGGAAGTGTCTTTCTTCTTCTGCAGTCTGCTTATGGCCAAGATACATTTCTATAGCATCCAGGGCTTCTTCATAGCTGAGGTCCGAACATGCTATGAAGGAACCCAAGTCTTGAGCTGTATCACCCTGGCCTGAGTATTCCCAATCAATGAGCGTCATGTCCATGGATTTCTGACCATTCTCGGAAATCAGGAAATTCGCGGCAAGCGCATCGCAATGGTTAAGGCATTCCGGCCAGTTGTCGGCAATGGTATGCTCATATAAGGTACTTATCCTTTCATTCAGGCTATAGAAGTCAGAAGAATCATCCTTGCCAAGTTTCTGTATCTTCTGAAGGAAGTCATTTGCCTGGTCCCAAAGACGGTAAGGATACTCCGACTGAATATTTGCCTTATGAAGTTTTGAAAGTAGGCCGAGTGCCTCAGACAATTCCTTCTTATTATGATAGTCTAGTATACGTGCGTTTTCCACGAAGTATGATATCTTCCAGCCCTCCTGTCTGTCCATATGGATGAAGGTCTTGTCGATTTCAAGCTCCTTTGCTACCTGCATGCTGAAATATTCGCTTTCGCGGTTGATGAACTCTTCGGTTCCTTCACCAGGATGGCGGTAGACATATCTTTTTCCGTCCTTTGTATTTGTGAAGCAGAATGACGAGTTTGTCATTCCGTTCTTCAGTACGGTTATATCGGTAATATCTCTTTCTTCGCAAGAGAGGACTGAACAGATGTTGCGAATTATCCTGCTTCCTGTATTGTTGATGTATTTTCCGTCAAATTTGCGCAACTCTTCGAGCGAATCAAATTCTTCGATATCGTTGGGCTGATATTTGTGGAGCTTCATCTTTGGCAGGTCGTTTATATAGCGCAGATACACATCTTCCCAATAGCCTTGTCTGGTCTCCTCATTTTTGTATTCTTCAATCATGATCTCCTTGAACTTTTCAGAGAAGTCTTTGCTGAAGAATGCGTGTCCGATCATATACCACGAGTCATGACCTCCCACACTTACACCTGTGATGTAACCGTCTTCATCTGTCGTCATACAATATTCCTTTGTCGGACCTTCAGCGTATAAGGCAGAATAATAGCTTTCTTCAGTATGTTCCATGAAAACGTTTCTCGGGAACCAGTTGTCAGAAGAACATATATATGTGTCTTCCAGACAATCGAGCACTCGCATGATTGAGGATGTGTTGTTATAGATGTTATAATCCTCATTCATGACAAGTCTTACCCCGAACTTTTCCTCAAGATAAAGGAATTGTGAGCTCTTGTAACCTACAACTACGATTATGTTCGTGATACCTGCTTCCTGCAGTTGGCGGATCTGGCGTTCTATAAGGATCTCTCCTTTGACTTCGAGCATCCCCTTTGGCTTTTCATATGATAGTGGAGCGAAGCGGGATGATGTCCCTGCTGCCATTATAATTGCATTCATCTGTATGAGATTAGGGCTGCAAAGATAAGAAAAAATGAGATGATACTTATCCGTCGATGCTATATGATTTCAGATGGCTCTCGAGTTTTTTAACCAAAATCTTCCTCACGGAATGTATATGGATTGCCTCTTTTCCAGTCAACATGTCGCAAAGACATTCTGTCACTTTTCTCAATGCCTAAGTGGTGTATCAGAGTAGGCTGCCCCAGTTCGGCCCCATCTTACTTCATATCTATCCTCAATTAAATCATCTTATTTATAAAAAGAAACCCGCAGAATTACTGCGGGTTTCATATGAAGTGTTGTCGGAATTATGCTCCGAAGTTGTCGTAGAGAATGTTCTCCGGTGGTACTCCGAGTGAGTCGAGGAGGTTTACAACCGCGCCGACCATCATAGGAGGTCCACACATGAGGTAGAGACAGTCCTCTGGTGCCTCATGCTGCTTGAGGTAAGTCTCGAACATCACGTTGTGTACGAAACCTGCTACGTAAGGTACGCCAGCTGCATCTGCCTCTGGATCCGGTCTGTCAAGCGCAAGGTTGAACTTGAAGTTAGGGAATTCCTTCT
>JAEIGA010013008.1_pt1 | contig 12663 bp, 20 predicted proteins | sample 9270691 | NCBI WGS metagenome assembly JAEIGA01 (sample SAMN17057246, study PRJNA624740) | gut metagenome | biome: biome; isolation source: fecal sample | host: Bos grunniens | place: China: Xizang | collected 2019 | reverse complement strand
TTTTACCGTCTGCGTAGAGTATGTTTGGTTCTGATACCGGTCAAGCCCGATGCAGGTTTTTACCTCTGCCGTGGTTCTCATGATTTTCGCCGGGATCGGTTTCAGCATGATATCACGCTCCCACCTGACCACCGACCGGAACGCCCGGATACATCAATCCGCTTTGTTCCAGATACAGAACCGCCGCCGGGCTTATATCTGCGCTCATAACTCCACCGTTTCCGGTTTTGCTCTGCCCGTGAACCGTCACTTTGCCGACCGTGAACCCTGAATCAAGCCCAGACCCGCCGACCACGCTTTCCAGTCCGTTCATTCCCAAGAAATCGATTTGAGAACATACCGCAAGCCGGTAAAGCGTTTGCGTCAGGGAAGGGAAGGAATCAATATTTTCCTCGTCCACCTGCCATCGAGCCATAGCTCCGATCATCCGGGACGCATGAGCGCAGAGCGCAGGGAAGGAAGTCTGGTCGACTTCGCTTCCCTTGTAGGTATCCACATAATACGTGTAATCTACTATTACGCTCATGCTCTCACCTCATCAGGTGCCTGCCGCGACAGTCGCCGTGCCGTACGCGATCGGCTGACCGTTGGTATTCGCCACAAGCGCAACGGTGAGTCCATAACCGTTTGTCGTGGTGATTTTGCCATCAGCAGGAAGATCGGCCCAACCATCGGTCGTGGTAAGCTTCGTTCCAATGGCAACAGCGGGAGCGGCACCGGATACGGCTTTCCACATATACTTGAAACCATCAGGCTTGACGCCAGTCACGGTGACCGTGGACGCGCCAGCTGTAGCACCGGCAGCGGTCTCAACAGTCAGAGTGCCGGCAGTCGTGTCAAGGTTCACAAGCAAACCGTCGCCCTTGTTCTCCATAGCCCACAGACCGTGATACACAGAGAACATGACTTTCCAGTATTCGCCGTCCTGATTCATATCAGGATCAATCACCTTGCTAATCTGCGGACGAGCAATAGCATCGACAGCAGGACGCGCCGCAATGATCCAGTTGACATTCGCACCCAGATTCGTGAAGGTTACGCCACCGACAGTCTGACCACCGGTGCGCCCATCATTCAGACCAAACACGCTATGCATGTAGGCGGACGGGGTGCCGATCAAATACTGATCGTTCAGAGCTTCGAGCTTCAGGTTCGCAGACCGGACAGCGAAGTCCTTCACATTCAGATATTTGGTAATCTGGCTCGACTGTTCCAGCAGATTTTTCAGAGTCGTGGAAATCTGAATATAAAGCTGTTCGGTTTCGCCAATCTTGTCCTGCACTGCCGCAATATCATTCATCAGCAGACTAAGGATATTCGCCGCCGAAATCCCGTTGGTCGCCTGAGCAACGATCTTGCCGTAGCTGATAGCACCCTGAGCAACTGTCGCGATACGCAGGCAGTCAATTTCGGGAATAACCTTATCATTCAGAAAAACCCGCAGAGCGTTTCCGACATTCAGGGCGAAATTGGTTTCGTCCACATCATACCGGCCAATCGCGAAATTGCGTCCCCTGTACCACTGCAGGGTTTTGGTTTCCCAGTCAAGCGTCAGGTCGCCGCCCGGAGCAGTATAGCCGCTCATGTTTCCGAGCCCGTCCATGCTCAGCTTCGGGATTTTGACTTCCTTGCCACCCTGCCAAACAATCCCGGGGTTCGTGTTTTCCATCCACATCGTGCGCGGAAGGATGTAAAATTTCTCATCGAGAATGCGGTTAAAAATGGCCGCATAATTGATCGTGTTCGCCATCTTGTTTCATTCCTTTCTGTTTATTTCCATTGTTCGGAAAGCTGTTTGAAAATCTTGTCCTCGTCGCTTTCCTGATTAGTGCCGGTTCTTCCCGGCTGTTGACTAAACTGCGGAGTGTTTCGCGGTTGCTCATTGGTGGGTACCTGATCCGACATGAAATACTCTTCATATTTCTCTTTGATCCCGGATAACTGTTCCGCAATAGCCGCCGCTTTTTCGCCCCTGTCAAGCATCCCGAAAACCGTCTCCCTGAATTTCGGTTTCACTGTCTGGAACTCATCCCCGCCGATCGCTCGGAGCATGTCACGTTCCTTCTGGATTTCCAGATATTCCGGTGTAGTCTTTGGGTCTGCTGGTTCGGGGACTTTGAACCCCGCTTTTGCCGCTTCCACGGCTTGCAGTTTGGCTTCCTCCGCAAGGCTCTTTGAAACATACCCTTCATCAAGTGACCGCCCATACAGCGAAAAAATCTGCTCTGTCCGCTGTTCCGGTGTAAGGTCTGCGTTATTCAGGATTTTGTCCAACGCCCCACGTGTGAAGATTCCCGCCATTTTTACCCTCCTTTTTTCGGGCTGTTAGAGTGATAGCCCGGTGCGTGTTTATCGACCCGCCGGTCGTAATGGTATGAAAAAAGCGGCTTTCGCCGCTCATTCATCAAGATTGATGCTGTTTATCATTCACCCTCAGCCGCCGCTTCAACAGTTACTGAGATCGTATCTGTGCCGCCATTATACAGAGTACCGTCAGCAAGCGTTACTGTGATTGTAGCACTGCCATCGGCAACAGGGGAAATAATAACCTTGTTATCAGCCAATGAAGCAGTTGCAACCGCTGTCGCGCTACTGGAAACGGTAATAACCCCATCACCAACGACGGTCAACGTGCTTTCCCCATTATCGCCGCCCTCAGTAAGCGTGAGCGAATCAGGCGAGGCAGTCACGGAGCCGGAACCTTTGCCAATAGACCATTCTTCGTTGATAACGCCCGTATAACTGCCGATCCCTATAATCTGCATGTAATACGTTCCCGGATATGTCCCTTTGTTGTTTTTTACCTTGTAATCTGTATTTGCAACAAGTACAGTTTCACCTACCGTGACGGAAGTAACGGTTTTGGTCTTCTCCGTCCCGTCATAGGTCAAAGCGGAACCAAGCACGACAGTTGCCCCTGTAATCAGGGTTTTTCCGTTCCCGCTGTTCTGCGCAAACCATTCCTCCGAATCTTCGTCGAACAGATACGCAACCCCTGTATCGACCTCCGTAAACTTGCTCCCGGTTACCAGACCGGAAACAGGTTTCACATCACTGGACAATCCGACGAGTTCAGAATACCGGTTGTCCTCGTCGTACGTGTAGCATTTTAGAGCTCTAATCATGTAGCACCTCCGTAAACAGTGTTATTTGCCCGTCTCCGGGCTTTTCTCTTTGGCTGAGGATTTACCCATCCTGCGGCGCGTAGCGGCCTCAGAACCCGTTTTTGCCGGTTTCTGACCCATCAGGAAATCAAGCGTCAGTTTTGCCCCGCAATCCTGACAGTAAACCTCGTCTCCAACCGTCCTCAGCATCTTGTGATCGCACATTTTCAGACCCCCCTTTCTTTATTCTTCAGGGAAAGAAGCATTGACGGGCGTATATTCTCTGTTGCGCCGTCTGGCTCTTCCGGTTGCATCGCAGAACTCGTCAATCTCAGCAGACGCCGCGCTTACTCTTTCTCTTTGTGCCTTGATCTCATCATCAGTTGCGCCCTCAGCTTTCAGCACTGCCAAATCCCGTTTTTCTGCTCGCAGCTTTCTTTCAAGCCGCCGCTGTTCCTGACTCTCTGCATAGGCTTTTTCATTTTCTTCCTCGCTCTGCGGTTCGCCCCTGAGCGTGGAAAGCCCGGGAATAAAGGTCATCGGATAATGCTTACAGTTTACCCCAAACAGCCCCGCCGCCTGACCGTAGCTTGTTTCAGACTGCGCGTAAACGTGGATTTTGTTGCCGTCTAAGTCCTCAATCTCTCTGCTGTTATCTGTCCGTGAAATCACTTTCCCTTGCCATGGATAACAAAGCGGCCTCGCCCCGTTATGGCTTGAAACCTGATAAAGGTCTGAGCCGAAATCATCTGCCCGTTCCCATATCGCCTCCCGTGCAGTATTGAACATCGTTGTTCGAATATCCATAGCCACATACGCTTCCGGGCTCCACCGATGCCCGCCATGATCAATAAAGCCTGTTAGCCCATTGTCGACCATCTTTTTTACTGCGCTATGCATCGCCCCATTCCACGTACTGACCCCGGTAACGACCTCGCCGGTTGCCACATTCAGGATTCCCTGCGTGTTGCTGATCCTGCTGACAATATCGCTTACCGTCGCTCTGTAAGCCGTCTCCGTGCTTTCAAGCATGACAGTGTTTACCAGATTCAGTTTATCCGCACTCTGCTGATAATACGCCTGAAATGCTTGCAACTGGTTCGGTGTTACTTCCGGCGGAACGAACCCGGGACCCATTAACAGCCCTTTTTCTGCGGCTTTCCTTAGCTTCGGTTCTTCTCCCTTCAGCGCATCCATTATTGACGCTTCAAGGCACTGGCGCAACGCATCGTCGGCACCTTCCAGACTGTCAAGGATGATTTGCGCGGTTTCCCTGTTCACCTGTCCCAACTGCGCCAGCATCCGGGCTTGATACTCAAAAGCACCGGGGATAGGTTCACCGGGTTTGATCCGCTTGAAATGCCGCGCAAGGTTTACAAGTATTCGATCCGTAACCGAGCCGTAAACCTCAGCCATTCGCCACGACATTTCGTCCAGAAAAGCAGGATTCATTATTTGCCCTCCTGCAATGCTTTTTATCTCGCGATTTCGCACGTTTTTTCAAACGATAATCATACGATGCGGGTGAGGATTTGCACCTCACATAACCGTTTCCGACCTTTACGGCCTTTATTCCATCCCGCCAAACAGCTTCGTCACGTCTACGCTGTTGCGTGTTCCTTCTTCCCGGATTTGTTTCAACTCTGCGTCAGCCTCTTCAGGTGTATAGCCGAGCGTATCAATCATAAACTTCTTTTTGCTCAACAGACCGGCACCGACAAGCATCGTTCCTTGATTTATTTCTGCATCCTTGTCCTGAATAATGGAGTCATCAAACTTGACGCTCACACTATAGCCGCCCGCAATCAGGCTTTCCACGCTCTGACCCTTCCAAGTCAGCCCGTAATGGACAGCAAGCTCGAAAATAGCGTGAACCATCTGTTCGAGCGCATCGCCTATAATATTCTCGTGGGCTTTCACTGTTCCGAAGGTTTTGCTATTCTCCGATATTACCTCTGTCGCCGTTTTAAGACCCCTTGTAGCGTCGAATGACAGCGTACCCGGATCAAACCCCACCTGCGCACACAGGATGCTTAAATCGCCGTTTATGCCCGAAATATGCGGTTCGACCCTCAGATCGACACTGTTGTCGTAGATTTTCAGGTCTTCAGGATTATCTGTCGCCAGTGCCTCCCAAACTTCATCGTCAGCGTCAAAATACCTTTGCGGTCTGCCCCCATTGACAGATGCGCTCATCCGCATCGCCCGTGCCGGCGCAATGATCCGCTTCTTGCCAAGCACAAATTCCCGTTGCAGTGAATCAAACATAACATCCAGACCATGCAAGGTATTCAAAGCCGGGGCGTAAATGCTCATTCCGAGCGGGGAGTTATCATCTGCATAATTCGCCCCGAACGGCCTGATATACTGAAAAGCGGTCGTGTGCATATCGAAGATTGTGGTATCAGGGGACAACAGCGGGTATATCTCATTCAGAGGATACCACCAACCAAGAATATTCTGCGGCTCGTCTGTTTCCTTGATCGGCATCCGGTACAGGTCATTTGTGACCCGGTATGTATTCCCGTCCCAATGATGCCACTCGACGATAGTGTAATAGTATCCTTCCCGCGCTTCTCTGCTGACGAAAATCCCGGACCTGACCCGGCTATTATCCCATGCAGTCGGCACAAACTGACTTGCCATTACATAACCAAGCCGGATTTTCCCTTCGCCGATATCATTTCCATTTTCGTCTTTCGGGATTTCAACCCACTCTTTCAGCGCACCGCCACCGAGCGCAAGCGACTTTTCAAGCAGATCACCGAAAGCCGTACCGAACCTGTTTTCTTTCAGGACTTCCTGCAAAAAATCATTCAATGGGTCTTCATCTGATTCCGATCCTTCCCGGCTTGCTGTGATCGAGCAACGCTCATTCCAGATATACCGCGCCATCTGACTGCAAGCCATCTTCCCGGCGTTCATCGTGGACATGATCCGCTTTTTCCCTTTCGGGTTATTAAGCGTTTTCATCGTCACTTCATGCCACGCTTTATAGAATCCTTTATAGATCGCTTGCCATGGGAAAATATACAAGGTGTAGTATTCCCGGAAAGCCGGGACTCCATCCAGTTCGAAAACATCCTTGCGGAATAAATCCAGACTTTCCGACATTCTGCTCACCCGATTCTTGATAAATTCTTTGATGCCCATAGGCTATTCACCCGCCTTACAATCCCCACAATCCGTATGTTTTCTGAAAGTGGTTCGATCCATAGCGCACAGCGTCCATGCAATGGTTGTACGCATCCACCGGTTCCCCCTGATCGTTAACGCAATAAAGCCCCGCCTCTTTTACGAAAGGTTCTGTGCCGTATCTTTCATCCTCAATCAGGAAGAACCGCCCGTCATTGATTGCGCTCTGTAGCATTTCAATACCGACCTTCAACCCTTTTGTTGTCCCCCGGATATCGTGGGCATTATTGTCTGCCCCTTCCGTCATGATTCCGTATTTCTCAATCTCCAACCGGAGTGCTTTGCAAGCAGGGTCAATATATACAGCGTTTTCCCGCATCCGGTATTTCTGGCGCATATAGGGGAGATATTCCCCGCAGATCATCTTTGCCTGATCGCTCATCGCCATTTGACCGCCGTCATAATACCAGTTACCGACCATATAAAGCCTGTAATCCTTCGCCCCCGGCGCGTACCTGTCGCCCATGTATCCTGCAATAAAAAACCCGATTGAAGTTGCGTCCGTTGTTCCACCGTCACCCGCCACAAAAGCTTCAACCGGCGTGAAGTCATCCGGGAGCCGGTTTAGGATATGCCGATCCGGATTGAACATCCAATAAATGACCCCTTCAGGAATAACCCTTTCGCCGAGCCAGTCCCGTTTATACAGGAAAGGGGACTTCCTGCAAGCGGTTTCGATCTCCGCCAGCCGCTCCGGGGTTAGAATCGGATTATCCGCGCATGTCCAATGTAGGAACCGGCAATCCTGCACCTGTAACACGTTTTTGATGCAGGGATCAGCCGGGGACGGCGGGTTGAGGTCGGCAATATGCCACCGATCCTTCGCCGCATACGTTCGCCGGAAACATTCCTGCACCATGCTATCATGCAAAAGGTTGATCTCGCAGAAATAGACGGAACCCAGACTCATACCGGTAATGGCTTTATGAGAATCAGCTTTCCCGCCGCCCTTCCAGTAAACCTTCTTTTCGGTTCCGTCCGGCATACGGATCAAAAGATGCGCCCCGCTGTCATCGTGGCTCGTCCTGCAATTCCCCCGGAATATATGCATCAGTCCCAGACCATCGCCGTCCATGATCAACCGGAAAGCCTGTTCTGCTGAATAAGCGGTCACCAGATGGATATTGTCCCGGCTCTTTATCAGATGCCGAGCGAACCGCATCACTCCCGCCGTGGTCTTTCCTGACCGAGGCGTTCCTTCCAGCCAGTCAAGCGTCCGGTCATAAGGCATCATGATCAAGTCAGCCTGTTTCGTTCCCCACTCGATCACAGCCCCGCCCTCCGTTCCAGAGCCATCAGGCTTTCAAGCAGATCATTCGTAGCATTGCCGCCGATCTGCATATCTTCCGTCAAATCCTTATAAGCCGCTGTCAGATCACGGATGCGGAATATCGCCGTACTGTTCCCGACTTTCGACCTGACCTCTGTTGCATCCATCGGATATTTTTCCTCAATCCGTTTTAGACGAAGAAGAAGCTTCTTTTTCAGGTCCTCTGCAATGGTCGCATTATCCGCAACGGCAACGGCTACTTTTTGTTGCGCTTTTAATGCAGCTTTGTTGCTGGCCTTTTCCCGGTCATCCTTCCAATGCTCCCTGTTCGCTTTCTTGAGCAGGATATCAACCGAAATGCCATGTTTCGCCGCTAACTTTCTTTGGCTAATACCGCCGCCGATATATTCAGCGTAAACCTTATTCCATTCTATCCGCTTGTTGCCTTCTTCAATGAGTATCACCCCCTGTTTTCTTTGGATATGGAAGAGCTTTTTTCTGCCATTCCTTTCTTAATTTCTTATCATATATATATATATATTTGCGTTTACCTTTTGTTTTTATTATTTTTGCATCTTTATCAACATGTTCACGCAACCATTCCTCTTGTTCCTTCCACCCTCTCGAATGAACGCTTTTGGGATGCATCTTTTTCCCGTTTATAATGAACCCACCACGCCCACCTACATTCATATCACCGAGATATATCCAATTCGTAGCCTGATAGATAGTCCCGAAATGATTTTGATCCATGTCAGCATAAGAAACCAACATTTTAATTTGAGGAGCATCTTTTCTTAATTGTCTAACCGCCGCCATCACACATTCGGAAGTGCATGGTTGTTTTCCATTCAATGCAACACGTAACAATTCCATTACTTCCCCTTGTTTCATGTTGAACGGATTCGCAATATTCGGATTTGCACCTATGCCAAATATGATAACTCCACACCATTCATTATTTTCATTATAAACATTGTATGCATATCCTACAGAAGGAATTGCTTTTGCATAATGGAAATTCAAGCAAGCATATCTCACAGCTTCCGGCGTTGCCCGTTTTAAAGTTATCATGCTTTCACCACCGAAAACTCCGCTCCGATTTCTTCTGAAAATGCTTTTATATCTTCTTCATGGTTTCGGTATTCTGCATAATTATCAAATTTTAACTTGCAAGCCAACGGTGCATCGGGCGAATATTCTTCTTCAGCATCCAGATTTTCAGGGAATGCATTATCCAAATCATCGAACCCAAACTGAACCATATCCAGACCCGCAATACTCAACGCCGCCAACTCTTCCTCAAGCTTCCCGAAGTCCCACGGGCTTTCGTTTGTCTTGTTATCCGCAAGTCTTAAAGCCTTGACCTGTTCCTCCGTCAGATCATCCGCGAATACCACCGGCACTTTATCAAGCATCAATTCCTTTGCCGCCAACAATCTGCCGTGACCGATAATCACCACCCGCTCCCGGTCAACCACTATCGGCTGTTGCCAACCAAACGCCTTTATACTGTTTGCAATGTGTTCGATCTGATCCGGCGGGTGTTGCTTTGCGTTCCCGGAATAGGGGATAAGCTCATCCGGCGAAAGATAAACCACTTCCATTTTTTGACCTTCCTTTCTCGACCTTCTGAAGTACTGTCAGCATCCCCACCGAAAAAACTAAACCTTAGACGGAAGGTGATAGTAGTTGCTGACTCCCGCTGACCCGGAGGAAGGTCAACCCCGGCGCACACCATAAATTGAGAACGAAAAAGAGACCGGATGCCGCAATCCGGTCTCCCTTGCCTGAGAGAAGGATACCCTATCCATGAAGAAAACGATCATGAAACCGCCCTGCTCCGCGATTCCACGCTGCCACAATATCATAATCTTTTTCCGTTTTCGACCGCACTTTTACTATCCCACCACGGAGGCACATACTCCAACTCATAATCCGCAATCTCTTTTTTAGTCAGCCGTCTGTTATACACAACACGCCCCCAATAATGTTTCCCGTGTAAATCTACCCACTCCTCAAAATCGCAATTGATAAGTCCATCCCTCGGCACTGCACCCGGACCCGGCGGACGCATCACACACCTGTATAACCACCTTGTTTTTTCTTCCTGCATCTCGCACCCTCCAATCATTTCGTCATCCATACATAAACCAGAAAAGCACCCACCGCCAGACCAATCAAAAACATACCCACGCTTCAATAATCCCGGATACCGCATCACTGTACAGGTTTAATCCGGTTCTCCCTTCCTGAAATTATGCTCACACCCGGCCGGAGTTCAATTTGGCACGCGATCGAGCCGGGCGGTCACACCTTAATTACGCAAGCCCTTCCAACTTCTTCTCGTAGTACTTTATCTTTCTCTTGAAATATACGATATCAGCCGCGATGTTTTGTTTCTGTTTCTGCATCAAATCAGGATATTCATAACACCAACCGTTAAAGTTTTCCTTTTCTTCAAGCCATCTTTTTAGAGTCACCAACCGCGATATATACCTCGTTTTCTTATCACTTGAACAACAGCCGCAATGAACACAGATTTCGCCCATACTGTCATACAAATTCCAACATTTTTTCTTGCATTGCACGTCTATATACATCATTCGTTTTTCCTCCCGCACCTCGGGCATGTGTAATTGGTTTCCGGGTACTCAAGCCCGCAGTTCTGGCAAACCTTCATTCTCGGATACATATCTGCCAACAGTTGCATAACATCAAGGCACAAATCAGCCGGAATTTTAATCTTTCTGTTATTCAGTTCTTCACACTGTCCCCACGGGCAATCTCGGCATTTCGGCTCCGTGATACAATTCCTGAAAGCATCCACAATGATGCTCGGATCATTCTTCATCCCATTTCACCGCCTGTCCGCAGTTCTCGCAAAAATGCGGTTTCCTGCTATCGTTAAGCAGTTCGTTACACTTCGGGCAGAAATAATCATCCCAACCATAAGAATTTATTACCATAGTCGGCGATTTCGGTATACGATCTTCAAGCAAATCAATTGCCGTCTGAACAAAAGTCGATTCGTGCGGGCGTCTCTTCCAGTCAAGGGACATTCTCAGATTCCAAAGCAGAACCCCCATATCAACCGGCTTTTTTTCTTGTTCCTGATTACGCATACTTCGTCACCCTCTTTCCCTTCAGCGGTCTCTTATCGTATTCCCTCATGCAATGATAAGAGCAGAACCAGATATAATGATCCGGTGTACCCCTCTTATAAACATAATACAGTGGTCGCGCCTCAAAGGTCTTTTTGCACGTATGACATTTGCGTTCAAATAATCCCATTGATTTATTCATTGTTAGCCCTCCCATTATTTTTCGTAGCCAGTCTCATCAAATACCATCGATCCGATATGCCCCGCCTTGATCCTGCTGTCGCAATAGCACTTCCCGCCGGACTCGTTCACCCTGAAACAGAACGAATTATCCTCGCCCATTCCCATCAGGGGATAGAACGGTGCGCCGTACTTCTCAATCATCATTTTCAGCAAGGGAACGGAAGTCATGCACACCCCGAACCCGCACCCGGCAACCGGGAAAATACTTTCCTGCGGATAATCATAATAACTTTCCGCTCCGCACTCCACCCATCCATCCGGTTGCAGGTTCCAGTGAATTTCTCTGTCAATCACCGGGATCATCGGTTTTCTGCGTGTGAAATATAACCCGGTCACAAACTCGCGCCCCTCGTCCATATCAGCAGACAACCGTACCAGCGTATCACGGGGGACGATCATATCAGAGTCAAACCACATCACCCGGTCAAAACCGCCCTTTACCGCTCTATCAGCAATTGCGTTCCGCGCAACGTAAATCAGGGTGTTCTTGATCACCGCAAACGCTGTTCCTTCCGGTTTATCAAGTTCAACCATACTGCGCATAAAATCCGCATGTACCATATCATGGCAAGGTACCGCAATCAATGTTTTCATCAAAACGCCCTCCAAAACCTGACTTCGTTCACGTCTTTATTGTTAACCATCTCATTTGACCATTTCACAATATCCTTATAACTTCCATGCTTGAAAATATTTGAACCGTCTTTCATGATCGCCCTTGCTCCGTATTCATCCCGCCCTTTCTGACATCTCGGGCATACTTGTATTCCTTCAGGAATAATTTCATTGCAACATACGCATCTGTTTTCGCTCATACTTTTCCTCCTTTATTGTTGCCTTTAAGTCTCTTTTCGTGTTTCACCATAATGTGGGCATAAGTAAGCAACGTGTTCCAGTGGTTCTATGTTAATTTCACAAACCCGTTCGGATAGTTTTATTGAAATTGACAGTTTTTCTTTTCTTGCTCGCGAAATTAAAAACTGTGCAAAATCCTCGACTTTATCGAATCCAAACAGCTTAGCCTCTTCTTCCATCTCTTTATTCTCCTTTTACTCCCTTTGTCACTTTCTCAAACAATCAATCGCTAATATCGCACACAAGACAATGCCTGTGATTGTGAATAGCAAAACGCAATATGGATTATTGCAAAACCATTCAAGTGCAGTTTCCATACTTTTCTTTACACCTTTGTTCTTTCTCGTCCAGAACTCGCATGAGATTAAGTAGGTAATGCATCGTTGTTACAACATCCTGTTTATCCTGATTGTTATCGTGCAGTTCTTTAATTATGTTTCGTAATTCATCCCACTTTGTCAATCAGCATCACCACTTTCAATGAATTGTCCATTGTTGTTCAACTCCTTTGGTCATATTGCTTATTCTGACCTTTAAGCCATTCCACCGTCAGAATATTTGTATTGCTTTGCCAACCATTTATTGATTTCCACCAACGCCCTACCATGAATCACATAAGCCTGAGTTTTTTCATAGCCGATCTTGTCCATGATATCGGGGAAAGAATCGCCGTTCACGTACCGCATTGTTAATACCTGTTTTTGCTGTTCATCCTTCAGGGAATCAATCGCCGCAAGGATTTCCCGCAAAGCCGCCTCCGCATCCGCCTTATACCTGTACAGGATTTCGCTTGCGTCAACCGCATTGCAAACGGCTTTCGCCATCGGATCATGTTCAGCAGGGGAGGACATCACTACAATTTCTTTCAGCGTTACCGAAGTGCTGAAAGCCC
>JAEIGA010013007.1_pt1 | contig 12664 bp, 10 predicted proteins | sample 9270691 | NCBI WGS metagenome assembly JAEIGA01 (sample SAMN17057246, study PRJNA624740) | gut metagenome | biome: biome; isolation source: fecal sample | host: Bos grunniens | place: China: Xizang | collected 2019 | reverse complement strand
GACTTGTGTCCTCCGAAATTAAGAGAAGGAGGGACAAATAATGCCGATACTTGCAAAATTATTTCTCACCTTCTTAAAAATAGGTGCATTTACCTTTGGCGGAGGCTACGCCATGCTTCCTCTTATTCAGGAGGCTGTGCTCAGCGAAGGATGGGCAACTGCCGAAGAACTTATAAACTTTGTTGCAGTAAGCGAAAGCACCCCCGGCCCCTTTGCCATAAACATGGCTACCTATGTGGGCATAAATAAGGCAGATTTACTTGGCGCCTTGTGTGCAACCTTGGGCGTGGTGATGCCCTCATTTATAATAATTCTTATAGTTGCAAGATTCTACGAAAAGTTCAAAAACAGCCGTATTGTTTCCGGATGTATGACCGGGCTCAAAAGCACCGTAATAGGACTTATAGCCTCGGCACTTTTGTCCATGGCAGTAACCGTGTTTATACCCGAAGATGGCATCGATGCCATAAAGTGGATACCCTTTGGGGCAGCTGCAATTATTTACGGAGCAATGACCTTCCTTTCCTTTAAAAAGATACATCCCATATTGATTATAGTCATTTCTGCAGTTATCGGAATAGGCCTGGGATATGCAAGAGTAATATAAAAAATCAAATTTTTACACAAAAACCCTCTCGAAAAATCGAGAGGGTTTTTCAATTGATATTAAAGTAAATGTGCTCTTAATTCTTCCCCTGATTTATCGGAAAGATATGCAGGAGCAATGTCAAACACTGTCTTGCAGCCTTTAGCGCCTTCCTTGTTGAGACGGTATGCAGCTCTTGCATAGGCTGTGAGAACAGATGCGGTAAACTCGGGATTGGAATCCAGCTTAAGGCTATATTCAATGATATGCTTGTTTTCGCCGTTTTCTCCTGTTTTGCCGCTGCGGATTACAAAACCGCCGTGAGCAATGCCGGAGTGATTCTTTTTAAGTTCATCCATGGATATGAAGTTTACTATGGTATCGTAATCTGCAAAGTAGTTGGGCATGGTTACGATTTCGTTCTTTATTCTTTCAAGGTCTGCCCCTTCTTCTGCAACAACAAAGCATTCTCTTAAGTGCTTGTCACGGGTGGAAAGTGCTGGGTTTTTGCCGGAGCGAACCGCTTCGAGGGCTTCTTCCTTGGGGATGGTGTACTGTCTGGCATCTATTACGCCTTCTATTCTGCGGATGGCATCGGAGTGACCCTGACTTACGCCCTTGCCCCAGAAGGTGTAGTCTTCACCATCGGGAAGCACGGCACCTGCATACATTCTGTTAAGAGAGAACATACCGGGATCCCAACCTACGGAAATTATACCCACTTTTCCGCTTTCGGTAGCCACTTTGTCCACATTTTCAAAATGCTGTGGAATTTTGGCGTGGGTGTCAAAGCTGTCTATTACATTGAAATACTTTGCCATTTCGGGGGTCTGCACGGGAAGGTCAGTAGCGCTTCCGCCGCAAAGAACCATTACATCTATATCATCTTTATATTTTACGGCATCATCTGCGTGATAAACGGGAACTCCGGGTGTCTTTATGGTAACGCCGGCAGGATCTCTGCGGGTAAATACCGCCGCAAGTTCCATATCGGGGCACTTGCGGATTGCAAGCTCCACGCCCTTTGCAAGATTGCCGTAGCCAAAAATACCTATTCTAATACTCATATATACAACCTCCTGTCTTTTATAAGTATAACATAGCATATATTTTGTTTTCAAGAAAAAATTTTTATAAATATTTATCACTTAGAAGGGCTTATTTTATTGAAGTTGAAGTTTTTGTACTTGCTATTTTGCTCCGATATATGTTATTATACTTATATATAAATATTTGAAAGGATGATTCCAATGAAAATAGCTTTAATTAACGAAAACAGCCAGGCAGCTAAAAATGCCATCATTGAGGAAACTCTCAAGAAGGTTGTAGAACCTATGGGTCACGAAGTGCTCAACTTCGGTATGTACTCTCAGGAAGACAATGCACAGCTTACATATGTACAGTGCGGTATCCTCGCTGCAATCCTCTTAAACTCCGGAGCAGTAGACTTTGTAGTTACAGGTTGCGGTACAGGCGAAGGCGCTATGCTTGCATTAAACTCCTTCCCCAAGGTGCTTTGCGGACACGTTACAAGCCCCCTCGATGCATACCTCTTCTCTCAGGTAAATGATGGTAATGCAATCTCCATGCCTTATGCACAGGGCTTTGGATGGGGATCTGAACTCAACCTTCAGTACACCTTTGAAAAACTCTTTGGTCAGCCCGGTGGCGGCGGATATCCCAAGGAAAGAGTTGTTCCCGAACAGAGAAACAAAAAGATTCTTGACGGTGTTAAGGAAGTTACACACAGAAACATTCTCGACATCCTTCCCGAACTTGACCAGGATCTCCTTAAGGGTGCTATTGCAGGCGAAAAGTTCTCCGAGCTTTTCTTTGCTAACTGCAAGTGCGACAAAATGGCTGAATACATTAAATCTATTCTTTAATAAACACCTTTGAATTGAGGGCTGTACACAGCCCTCTCAGACTGTCGAAAAAGAACGCACCGCAAAGTGAATATAAAAAATTAATGCTCATTGGTAAGAAATATCACATCATTACTAATGAGCATTTTTATTTCTGTAGCTTTTGTCATAAATGCCAAAAGCCGCTATTTTACACACTTTGCTTGCTTCGTCATCGCTCATTGCCGTACCTTTGTACTGCCTGCTTCGCGCTTCCTCGCCTGCGTCCATTTTCGTTCGTCTTATCAGCGTGTCGACTTTATCGACACGCTGATAGAGGCGAAAACAAATTGTTTTCGCCTCTTTTGATATTTTGTGTAAAATTTATTTTTTTTGCAAATAAGCACTTGGTGTCATGTTGTATTTCTTTGTAAATGCCTTTGTAAATGTTTCGCTTGTGTAACCCACGGCTTTTGCAACATCAAGTATTTTTATATACGGATTTGCATCCATTATTTCTGTTGCTTTGGAAAGTCTTATGTTGGTTACATAATCCTTAAAGTTTTCGCCTATGGCTTGTTTAAAGGTCTTACTTGCATGGGATTGAGACATATTCAGGTATTCTGCAAGAGTAAACAGTGAAATATCTTCGGCATAATGGTTGTTGACATAATTTACAATATATTGTGTGGAGTCAATGGTTGTAGTTTCTCTCACACTGGAAATGTCGGAAATTATTATGCCAAAAAGATTCATTGCAGTTGACTTCAGCGCTGCGGCGTTGTCACAGTTCATAAGCTCAAGGTAAACGCTCATTGGTGCAAATACTTCTTTTTCGGTTTTGTTTATGCTCGTAAGTATTTTAATTATTGTTGAGTAGAGCATAGTTACAAAATGTGAAAAATATTCGTGTGATAAGAAGTTGTTTGCAAGATTTGCATCTATTATTTTTTCAAGACAAGCAGACACCATATTGGTGTTTTCCGAAAGAACATAATTTATAAGCTCTGTTTCGTGTTCAGTGGCATATACAATGGTGTTGTCTTCCATATTGCTTTTGTGAGATATAACAATGCTCTGATCGGTTATAATTCTGCTCTTGTTTTTCAGTGTTACGGCATCTGCATAGGATGCAGGCACCTCATACCAGGAGTCTGCCACACTGCCCATATACACTATCATATTGATGTCCAGCATCATTTCTATGTTAAGTACACACTTTTTAAGCATATTTTCCAGCGCGTCAATATCCTTGGAACAGATTATGGCTCCGAAGGTCTGCTGGTCAAGCTCTATCATTTTTATGTATTTTGCATTGGAAAAATGTTTGTAGAAGCAATCCTTAACAGCAGCTCTTACCTCGCTGATACCATCTGTTGTAAGTATGGTTTTCAGTTCGTCAAAGTTTTTAAAGCCAATAATGCAGCTTACACCGGGATAAGCTATTTCCTCAAGAGAGTAAGTTACCAATTCGCTTTTTATTTGCTCCTTGGTAAGGGTCGCTGTAAAAAGTTGAGTTATAAATCTGTCTCTCAGTTGTATTTTGTTTTCGGATATTATGTCCGACATGGCGTTTTTCTGGGTTTCAAGAGAACTGAAGTATTTACCCATTGTTTCAAATTCATCGTCAGACTGTGTTGCATCCTTGGGAAGAGAATGCATTATCTTTTGAACGGGTGTGTACATCTGATTTGCCTTGCTTTTTGTGTACAGATGACCAATTACGCCCATAACAACAATGAACAAAAGAAGGAATATAAAGAAGTTATTTATATATAAATAGTACGATAGGGTAGATACGTACACTGTTGTGTTTATCTTGCCCCAGAAATTTGTCGGTCTGCTGTATGAGGCAACTTCTTTTATGCCTACATCCTCTTTAGGTACTTTAAAGTTTATTTTGGGGTTGCTTTCTGAATTGTAACTTATTGTTGTTTTGTTACTGAGATCAATGCTTATTATCTGCGGCAGATGGTCGTTTGGAATGTTCTTAAACAGAGCATCAAGGCTGTACATGGATACAAATGTAACCGGTTTGGATTTTCCTGAGGATGTTGCAAATACAGTTACAAGATATTTTTTTGCACAACTTTCGTCACTGGTTATTATCTCTATGGAGTTTCTCGGAGAATCAGATATTTTTTTCAATAATATCTGAAGCTTGTTGTTTTCTATGCCAAGCTTTTTTTCAAAATAGGCGGTGTCCATACTTCCTTCTGCACTTACCACCTTTTCGGACTCTACATTAATTACCGCAAATTCCGAACCAAATGTATTTGCAGTATTGGTTTGTCGCATTACGTTCATTACTTGAGTTACTTCAGCGTAATCCAATTCTTCTTCGCTGGTGGAAAAATTAACCACATTTGGATTGTTGTTAAGAGTTGCGGTGATGTCGGCAACAAACGCCAAATGATTTTCCAAACTTTCGGACAGACTTTCCAGATATTGCTTTTCGGTATTTTTAAGATCGTTTCGCACATACCAAAGACACATTGTATATGCAACCAATGTAAAAACCGTAATGTAAATTATGTAAATTGACATAAGTCTTTTTGACAAGAAATTATAGTATTTTTTCATTTTCATAGGTTTTAAAAGCCCCTTTCTATGCTTATTTTACCATAAAAGGTATATTTGAGTCAAGTAATGAAAAAAAACACGGCTTTTAACAAAAAATGTCTGTTGTGATGCTTTTTTATATTTGATAAAATATAGTTGCGGAATAATCGCAAAAATTAAAATAAAGATAGGAGATGAAAGGTGAATGAAATCTAAAATCACCGCTGATCAAAGAACAACAGTTGTTCCCGGTCAGAAGAGTCTGAAACGTAAAAAGTTTTGGTCCGATGTGTTTAGAGACAAGCAGTTGTACATTATGCTTATACCATTTGTTTTGTATTACATATTGTTCCACTATGTTCCCATGTTCGGATTACAGATGGCGTTTCAGAACTACAAGCCATTCCTTGGTATGGCAAAAAGTGAATGGGTGGGATTTGAACATTTTGAAAACTTCTTCTCAAGTCCCTATGCATCTCGTGTCATAGTTAACTCTCTTCTCATTAACGTCTATGACGTTGCAGTTAACTTTACACTTACAATTGTTTTTGCAGTTCTCTTAAACGAAATCGCTTTCAAGAAAGCAAGAACTTTTGTGCAGACCGTTATGTATATGCCTCACTTCATTTCTACCGTAATCGTGGCAGGTCTTGTTGTTACAATTCTTTCCCCATCGTCCGGTATCATCAATCAGTTTATCGAGTTCTTTGGTGGCGAAAGGGTATACTTCCTTGCAGAGCCCGACTATTTCAGGACAATATACGTCCTTATGAATTCTTGGGCAGGCGTTGGCTTCGGTACCATCATCTATACCTCGTCAATCTGTAGTATAGACGATAGCCTTTACGAAGCGGCTTCCATAGACGGCGCCGGCAGATTCCAGAAGATGTGGCACATCACACTCCCCGGTATAAGAAGTACCATTGCAACAATGCTCATCCTCAGAATGGGCTCCATGCTTACTGTAGGTGCAGAATCCGTTCTGCTTCTCTATCAGCCTGTTACATACGAAACAGCCGACGTTATCAGTACTTTCGTTTACCGTTATGGTCTGGTAGATGGTAACTATTCCTATTCTACAGCAGTAGGTATCTTCAACGGACTTATTTCTCTTATCCTTGTAATAGCTGCAAACAAGATTTCCAAAAAAGTCAGCGAATCATCATTATGGTAAAGGAGGTACATGCATATGAAAATCAAAGCGACAAAAAGCGAAATAATATTTGACGTATTCAATTTTCTCATTATGACAGCTGCAGTTATTGTTTGTCTGTACCCCTTGTGGTATGTCCTCGTGGCTTCTTTTTCCGATGGTAATCTGGTGTCCCAGGGTAAGGTTACTTTCTGGGTTGAAGGCTTCAATATTGACGCCTATAAAAAGGCTCTTGAAACACCCTACATCGGTTCGGCATATGCCAACACACTTTTCTACTCTGTAGTGGGTGTTATCCTCAGTATGGTGTTCACCGCCCTTGGTGCATATCCTCTGTCCAAGAAGAGACTTCACGGCAGAAAGCTTATCACCTTGTTTATTACCTTTACCATGTGGTTCAATGCAGGTCTCATGCCTTCCTTTATCACATACAGAGCATATGGCCTTCTCGACACCAGAATGGGTGTACTTATGAGTGGTCTTGTATCCACATTCTATGTGTTTATTATGCGTAATTCCTTTGAAGGTGTTCCCGATGCTTTGGAAGAATCCATGAAGCTCGATGGCGCCAGCGATTTCAAAGTGTTCTGGCATATATACATACCTCTTTGTGTACCCACACTTATGACACTTACCTTGTACTATTTCGTACAGAGATGGAATACATACTTCTGGCCTATGATTATTCTTCAGGACGAAAGCTTGGTTCCTCTCCAGGTTATCCTTAAGAAACTGGTTGTTGATATGTCCGGTCTGTATGAAAATATGAACGACATGGACGTAACTTCAATCACCAAAGAAAATATGGTATATGCTACCATGATGCTTGCAGTAGTACCTATGCTTGTTCTGTATCCGTTTATACAGAAGTTCTTCGTAAAGGGTATTACAGTAGGTGCAGTAAAAGGCTGATACACCTTACAACGTATTAATATTAAAACTCTTATTAAAGAGATACAAAACCATATATCGCAGCTATGAAGCTGTAATATAAATAAAATACTTAATATACTGATTTGTTAAAAAACCGTAAAAACCGTAAAAACCGTAAAACAAAAACTTAGAAACAAAAACCGTAAGAATCATTAAAACAGAACTTCTTTAAAATTTTAAGGAGGAAAACAATGAAAACATTCAAAAAATCACTTCTTTTGATGCTCGTGTTTGTTCTTATTGTTACTTGTCTTCCCGGATGTGGCGAAGATGAAAAAGAAAGCACCGGCGTTAAAGAATACGACGCATTCATTTTTATGACACAGGAAGCATACAATCCTGATATGCTCGTGTGGAAAGAAGCAGAAAAGAAAACAGGTATCCGCTTAAACGGCGTGGTATCCGAAGTTGCTACTGACCCTGAAGCAGCATTTTCCACAATGCTTGCAGGAAGCGAGCTTCCCGAAGTAATTCGCAGTAACTTTGACAACATGCGTGAGCTTGCTGAAGATGGTGGTCTCGTACCTCTCGATGAATACATCGATGAATACGGCCCCAACATCAAAAAGTATTTTGAAAAATACCCCACAGCAAAAGCTGTTGCAACAGGCTCCGACGGACACGTTTACTTCATCAGCTGTATGCTTGGTGAAAATGAATCCAGACCTTCCATAGGTCACTTTGTTCGTAAAGACTGGCTCGAAAAACTCGGTCTTGAAGAACCTAAGACAATTGACGAACTTCACGATGTACTCTATGCATTCAGAAACCAGGACCCCAACGGCAATGGTAAAAAGGACGAAATCCCTTACTTTGCAAGAGATAAGAGTGTTTCCGGTCTTTTGAAGCTCTTCAACGCAGACCTTGACATCATCGTTAAAGATGGCAAGATTGCATATTCTCCTGCTACAGAAGAATACAAAGAAGGTATCAAGACCATTGCACAGTGGTACAAAGAAGGTCTCATCGACCCTGAAATCTTCTCCAGAACCAACCCCAGAGAACAGCTCCTCGGCTCCAACGTTGGTGGCTACACAGTAGACTGGTTCTCTTCCACAGGTGCTTTCAGCGAAACCTACAAAGATACAGTTCCCGGTCTTGACTTCTCTGCAATTGCACCTCCTGCAAGCATAGATGGCAAGGTTAAGATGATCAACTCCTTCAGCTCTCTTACAGAAAACGCTTGGGGTATCACTTCTACCACACCCGAAGAAGACCAGATTGAACTTATTAAGTACTTTGACTTCTGGCTTTCCGAAGAAGGTATCATGCTTCAGACCTATGGTGTTGAAGGCAAGAGCTACACCAAGGATGCAAATGGTAAAATCACACTTACCAAAGAAGCAATTGAATACACCGGCGGTTTCCCCGGTTACAAGGTTCACATTGGTGCTAACCACATTCCTACAATTACACTCAACGATGCTGAAAAGATGGGTATGAACGATGTTGCCCGTGAAGGCTATGAAATGTATGAAAAATATGTAGGCAAGCCCCTTCCTAAACTTGCATACACAGCAGAAGAATCCAAGATTCTTGCAAAGCACGAAGTTAACGTACAGACTGCTTTCCGTGAACAGTATATGAAGTGGGTTATGGGCAAAGGCGATGTAGACAAAGAATGGGATGCTTACATCAAGACCCTTAACTCTTTCGGTCTTAAGGAAATCCTCAAAGTCTACAACGATGCTTATAAGAGAATGTATAAGTAAGGAGTGACATAACAAAATGAAATTTAATAAAATTATTTCTTTAGCAGTAGCTTGCTTTATGCTTATCTCCTGTATTCCGGCATTTGCATCTACCGCAACAGCAACACCTGAAGACTACGTAATTACAACCGGTAACAAAAATGTTGCAGAATTTACCAACGACGGAACCGGTACATATATTGCAAAGTCAGTCCTCAGTGGATATGCACATGCAGGTAACACAGTTTTTCGTTATGGTGAGGGTACAAGTTCCGAGCGTATAGAAATCCCTTTGGATTCTGCAAGCGGCAAATTCAAGTTGGACAAAATTTTGCGTTTCACCTCAACTATAAGCTTAACTCTTAAGCCTACAGCATTCAACTTCGGTACATTCTATTATAAGAATGGTTCCACTTTAACTAATCCCTCAAGTGTCAATACAGCAGTCAGTGCTTCTGCATTATATCCTCAGCAGGGTGATGTAATTACAGTTGACAGCGTTGTGGACTTAAACACACTCACATCATATTTCTACATCAACAATACATACGTAGGCCAGCATGTTCTTACAAGCGATAAGATTTCAGATGCTACAAGCCTTAAATTTGGTAATACATTGATTTATGCAGGCCAATCCGGTGTAACAACTGCAAATGTAGAGCTTTGCAGAGTAAGCAATGTTAAGAGAACAATCTATCCGGAAGGCACAACAATTGAGAGTGTGCAGAGTGCTGTTACAACTGTTCCTGATCCCGAGCCCGAACCCGAGCCCGAACCCGAACCCGAGCCCGAGCCCGAACCCGAGGAACCCGGTGAAATCGTAACCGGACCGTACAACATTTTAAGCGGTAATGTCAACATAGCAAGTTACACAGATGATGGCACAGGAACATATGTTGCAAAGGCAGTTCTTGGCGGTAACTATACTAATACTCAAGGTGCTTTGTATCAGTATGGTGATGGCACTGAGCGTATCGCTCTTACCCTTAATTCCACTACCGGTAAATTTAGTGCAAATAAGATTTTGCACTATACATCTACTGTAGATATGACAGTTGCTGCTACTCATATGACATTTAATACTCCATATATGAAAAACGGAGGAACAAATGTATTTGGTACAACTGTTAACGGTATTAACTATCGTCCTCAGGCAGGTGATACTGCTGTTATAGATACTATTGTTGATTTAAACACTCTTACTACATATTATTATGTAAATCAGCAGCTTGTTGGCAGCGATGCCTTTACAGCTCCTGGTGATGCAACCTCTCTTGAATTCTACAAAACAATGGTATACATTGGTAACAATACAGTTACAACAGCCGGTACCGAGCTCTACAGAGTAAGAAATATCAAGAGAACTATTTACCCTGCAGGCACAACATTGGCATATGTTCAGGAAAAAGTCATGGATGTGTATAGAGAAACTGAGGTTACTCCTGTATCTTTGATGACTCACAGATTCACAGTAACCGCTAAGTCCGGAGCTGATGGTGTATATAACGTAACAGAAAATCATGCTTCTGCCTTCCATGGCTCAGTAGCTGTTCCTCTCGATACAGTAATATCTTCCTCAAAGGAAGGTCATGTAAGAGCAACATTTACCTTTACACCAAAGGTTAATATGTATTATACCGCTAACAAGATAAATGTTGTTCGCTACGAAGGCGATACAAAGATTGGTAACGACCAGCTCGGTACTCCCACACCAATTTCACTCCCTTCATTCGGTACAAACAGTATTAAGTTTGATGCTGTAGTAAACAAGGCAACAGGTGAAGCAAAATACTATGTTAACGGTAATTTAGTTGGAAGCAACACATACACCGCTACAGATGCTAATGCTACTCTTACTGCAAAGTATCTTGCAATATACACAGGTTTACATTCTGCAGCTAAGGGAGATATTGTTGCTGAAATCAGCAATGCAAAGATTTACAACTACCCTGCAACATATACATATGCAAATATCGAAGCTGCAATTAAGGGTAATACCGGTGTTTATGTAGAAACACTTGCCCCTGCTACAAGAGGTAATGTTAACCTCAGTAATGACACCAATTATACACTTTTCACATCCAAAGTTTCCGGCGGTGCTTCAGATGCAGCTAACTCAAGAATTATTCTTAAGGAACCAATTGTCTTTGGTACTTCTACCGATAAGTATGTTGTATTCAGTTCCAAGATTAAGTTTACAAAGCATACAAATGACTTTTTCTACAATATGACTTTGTTTGATGGCGGTTCTAATCGTGTAGCATCTCAGTTCTTTGCTGTTCAGCAGGGTGATGAATATGTAGCAAAAGCTATTATTGATGTAGCAAATAAGAAGGCTTACTACTACATGGACAACTATCTGGTTTCTTCTCACGATATAACTATTTCACAGGTTAATCTCCTTGCATTTTTAATGAACAACTATGATGTTGAAAAAGCAGGACTTCAGGCTGATGAAGTTATATACGGTCAGGCTGATACCAAGGCTACTCACTACACTTCCGCATATACCGGTACACTTAGTGATGTTGTAGCCAATGAAATCGGTTCCGATGTTGAGGAGTGCTCACTCCGTAGTGCATACTATTCAGAATATGTATCTACCGACAACAAGACAGAAGAGTTCATGGCAGAAAACTATCGTCTTGCAGTTCTTGCAAATAACTTTAATGTAGAAGATTACAAGTGCATTATTGCAGGTTATAATCTCGATGAAGATGGCACCGAAATTCTTGCTTTCACCAAAAAGATTCATAGCTCCAACTACATTTACGATGCTATTCCCAAGGACTTCGATGTACTTAAAGTATTCCTCTGGGATAATTCCAACAATCCTGTAATAAAGGTATATTATCCTGTTCTTTGCAGAAGATAATTTCTTTTCGTAAAATAAAGCTTGTCAACTCACCCCTCGTGGGTTGACAGCTTTTCAAAGGGTATATGACACATCTTCATATGCCTTTTGAAAAGCTCATGCTTGTCATCCCGGGTTCAATAACCCTCGGAAACCTTGTCATTCTGATGCTAAGCCCAATGTACGTAATCAATGTACCATAAGCCTCCACTGTGTAAGGGGAGGTGGGTTGCATAGCAAGCCGGAGGGGTTGCCATTAACCCTTTGTCATTCTGAGGCACAGCCGATATATACCCTTTTGTCATTCTGAGCGAAGCCGAAGGCGAAGTCGAAGAATCTCCATAAAAATTGCAAACATAATCGGTGTCGCTTTGGGCGTAGCCTATATTTGCCCTTTGTCATTCTGAGGCATAGCCGAAGAATCTTCCCTACAACTGAGGCACTCAAACGTTAAACATTCAATTCCAATGGGTCACAACGACCTTATAAATACAAAAGGAGGCAATATGAAAATATTCACCCCCCAAAAAATATTACTTCATATTATACTAATGCTCACCATGATGTTATTCCTCTTGCCGGCTTCCGCTATGGCTGCAGACAACTTTGCGGGAAATGGCATTGTTGCAGAAATCGAAAATTATATTTCAGACACCACACAGTTTTCTCTTGTTGCCGATTCTGCTGCTTCCGGAGGATACTCTGCAGAGGCTCTCTTTACCAATACCACAGCGGAATCTTCTACAGCCGGTATTGAGTACAGGTTTACCACCGAGGCTTCCACGATAGTAAATATCTGGCTCCGGGCAAGAGCAACCAAGGGCAGCGATGATTCTGTGTATACTTCTCTTGACAATGAAGGCTTCAAAGCGTCACAGTTAACAGTAAGCTCCGAAGGTAACTATAATTGGATTAAATGCAAAACAGAAGTTACCCTTGCCCCCGGCGAGCATACACTTCGCATTGCACCAAGAGAAAAAGGCGCAAGAATCGACCAGATTGTTATAACAAATGTAAAATACTTTGTGCCGGAAGGAATAT
>JAEIGA010013006.1_pt1 | contig 12664 bp, 12 predicted proteins | sample 9270691 | NCBI WGS metagenome assembly JAEIGA01 (sample SAMN17057246, study PRJNA624740) | gut metagenome | biome: biome; isolation source: fecal sample | host: Bos grunniens | place: China: Xizang | collected 2019 | reverse complement strand
TAGTGGGTGAAGATATCCTTTACCTTCTCGTCTACCTCGAGACCATTCTCGTGGCAAGCCTTAGCTACTACGTTGATACCACCGAAGGGCTTGATAGAGCGCTTCAGGAGCTCGTCGGTCTGGAGACCTACGATGAGCTCGTTCTCCTGGTCGATGTAGCCAGCCTTATGAGATGTGATGGTTGATACTGTTACGTTGTCGAGCGAACGTACACCGCCGTTGTTGCGCTCCTCCTCGAGAGCCTTCAAGCAGAGGTTCCAGAGGTTTGTTGTACGCACTGTGGGGCCCTGCAAGAATGAGGCGTCACCAGTGTAAGGAGCGATGTTTGCACTAACGAAATCAGCTACGTTGATTTCCTTGTTCCAAAGTCCTGTGATGAAATTCTGTTCCATAGTGATTGATATTTTTTATGGTTTTTCGTGTCTCTAAGATATCCTTTGCAGTGCTAGCATTGCTTGCCGCTGCAAATCTTTTGCAAAGGTACTATATTTTTCGCACTCTACGCTAATAATACCATAGGTATTTTATGCTTTTTGGCATATTTTGTGGCTATCAAGCTATAGATGTTGTCTATATTGTAAGGTAGACATGTCGCTCTTTCTCCTTAGCGGTGTAGGTTGGGTTGTATTAATAAAAAAGTGAGAGACCTACAATGATGTAAGTCTCTCATATTTTTCGTATGCGACAATCTTCGATTATGCCTCAGCGGGGATAACAGAAACGAAGCTCTTGTCGTTACGGCCTCTCTTGAACTGTACGGTGCCGTCAACGAGTGCGTAGAGGGTGTGGTCTGAACCCATACCCATGTTCTCACCGGGATGGTGTACTGTACCTCTCTGACGTACGATGATGTTACCAGCCTTACATACCTGGCCACCGAAAATCTTAACACCAAGTCGCTTGCTAGCTGATTCGCGACCGTTCTTAGAACTACCTACTCCTTTTTTATGTGCCATGATGCAAAAATGTTTTAAGGGTTAAGCAATAACTTCTTTAATTACAATCTCAGAGAACTGCTGACGGTGACCGTTCAACTTGCGGTAGCCTTTTCTTCTCTTCTTGTGGAAGACAAGAACCTTCTCGCCCTTTACGAGCTCGCTCTTTACCTCAGCTACTACCTTTGCGCCCTCTACAGTGGGAAGACCTACGGTGATAGCACCATCCTTCTCTACCAAGAGAACCTTCTCGAATTCAACCGTTGCACCATTCTCAACGTTTTGAATGTGGTGAACAAACAACTTTTTGCCAGCCTCGGCCTTGAATTGCTGTCCGTTAATTTCTACAATTGCGTACATTAAATTATGAAACTTTAAAAGTTTTCCGGGAGGTGTGTCGCAACCATTGCAACCGCTTCTTCGAACCCCTTCGGACTAATCGGCTGCAAAATTACTGCTTTTATTTGACGTGGCAAAGTTTTTTTGTAAAAAAAATAGCGACACGTATCACGCGTCGCTATTATATATAATAAGGAGTGTCAAGGATTACTTGATGCCGAGCTTCTTACGGATATCCTTGGGGATGGCGTTCTTGTGAACCACGATGTTCATGGTTTTGTAGCGAACAAATGCCTTTGAAGCATACCAGATACCCTTGTAGGCACCGCTCTCGCCCCATGAGTTCTTCACCATGTAATACTCAGTGCCGTTCTGGTCCTTAGCGATACCGTAGATGAGCATGCCATGGTCATCGGTGGTCTCCCAGTTATCGTACGCGAGCTGACGCTCCTCCTGTGTGCACCACTTCTCTGTTGAGGGTCTGGGGGTAGTCTTCTTCTCCTCCTCGCTCAACTTGAGCCATCTTGCCATATCAGATCCTTCGAGGTCTGCGCTCTTGTTCTTGTCGGGCATTGTAGCCACACCGTTGCGTGTGAAGCCGTTCTCGCTCACGTCAGAGCCCCATGCGATGGTGTATCCCTCCATGATAGCGTTGTCAAACACCTGCATGAACTCGTCGATGGGGAGGTTGTATGACTGTGCCCAACGCCAGTTGTCCTGGATCTCAAGCACAAACGGTGTGTAGAAGGGGTGGTGAGTGTACGATGTCAATGAGATGTAGTCAGAGGCGTTGAGGCCAGTAGACTCGTAGAATGACTTCGGTGTATACTCCTTGCCGTTGTAGGTGAATGTCTCGGGGCGTACGCCGAGGTAGATGTCGTGGATAGCCTCGATAGCCTTCTTCCAGAGCATGTTACCCTCGCTGTCGCTCTGCAAGCTGCGGTGCTTGCCCTTGGCAATGGCTGCTACCACTGCATCGCTCACTGCTGAGAGCTCGTTGTGGTTGCTGAGAGTCTCACCATACATCACGCCAGGACGCATCTCCTCTTCGGGAACGAGACCAAACTGCTCCATGCCGTAGATTACATCATAGAATGAGCCACCCTGTGAGAAAGAAATGTCTCCATGAGTGCGTACAGCCTTGTCTGCACGGTCGAGGTAGGTGTTGTGTACGATGTACATCTCTGAGAAGTCATACTCGCCCTTGCCCATGCGGAGCAACTCTGACTCGATGAACGAGAGGCTTGAGTAGCACCAGCAGGTACCGGCACGATTCTGATTCTTGATAGAGGTGATGGGGTTCTCCTTCACGGTGGTGAATACGAAGCCCTCCTCATTTTGCGCTGTAGCACCGAAAGCCATCAAGCCTGCGAGTGCAAGTGAAAAGATTCGTTTTGTCATAATCGTTTTTGTTTGTATTAGGTTGGTTAATTGTTGTCTTCGCTTGCAAAGATAATGATAATTTGTTGGATAACGAAATTTTAGTGCCTCGTATAAGACCGACAGGTTGTTTTTTATTGTTTTATTCAGAATAAATCTGTATGTTTGCATCCAAACTACTACAATTATTCTTCTTATGAATACCTACGGTCTCGTTGGATATCCCCTTGGTCACTCCTTCTCGAAAGGCTATTTTACCGATTTCTTTGCCCGACATGGCTTTGATGCGGTGTATGAGAACTTCGAGCTCGCCAGTATCGACCAGTTGCCAGCCATGTTGGCATCTGTACCTGCTTTATGCGGGTTCAATGTCACCATCCCCTACAAGCAGCAGGTGATTGACTATCTTGACGAGTTGGATGCTGCAGCCCGAACCATCGGAGCTGTCAACGTGGTCAAGGTCATGCGCCTTGATGGAGCAACCCATCTCAAGGGGTACAACACCGACCATATCGGTTTTGCCGACTCCATACGTCCTCTTCTCCAGCCTCACCACACGCGTGCCCTTATCTTGGGCACAGGTGGGGCCTCCAAGGCTGTGGCCTATGCGCTCGGCCAATTGGGGCTTTCCGTTCGTTTCGTCTCGCGCACTCCTCGTGAGGAAGTCATCGCCTACGATCAGCTCAAACCTGAGGTGATGGCTCAGCACACCGTCATTGTCAACACCACCCCCTTGGGCATGCACCCCAATGTCGATGAGTGTCCTCCGATAGATTACGCGCAGCTCACTCCTCGTCACCTGCTTTATGATGTCATCTATAATCCTTCCAAGACGCTCTTCCTCCAGCGCGGCGAAGCTGCTGGCGCCACCATCTGCAATGGCATGGACATGCTCATCGGACAAGCCAAGGCGGCGTGGGAGATATGGGAAGAGGGAAGGACGAAAAGTGAATAACGAAGACGAAATTTGTCATCCGGATGGATGCGTTTGCCACAATATAGATAAAGCCTGTCGTTGTTGACAGGCTTTTATTCTTTTAGAAGGAACTCCTCAGTTTTCGTTTTTCTTCATCGTCTTCGTGAAAGCTTTGATTAAAGCTTATTCCCCGCCTTGGGAAAGATCACCGTAGGACGGTATTCGCGAGCCTCCTCGGGAGTCATCTGTGCATAGGCCATGATGATGACCACATCGTCGGGTTGCACGAGACGGGCCGCAGCACCGTTGAGACAAATCTGTCCCTTGCCGCGCTCCCCTTTGATGATATAGGTGACAAAGCGCTCTCCATTGTTGTTGTTCACGATGTGCACCTGTTCGCCCTCCATCATGCCTGCGGCATCCATCAGGTCTTCGTCAATGGTGATGCTACCCATGTAATTAAGGTTGGCCTCGGTGACACGGGCGCAATGTATCTTCGATTTTAGTAAAGTAATCAACATATTGTATTATTGTTTTTTGGAGTACAGTCGCTCTGCATAAAGGAGGTGGTCGTTCCAATCCTGGAGATAACCACCCAGTGTCCTTTCGCACGTCCAATACTATCAGCCTCTATCTCCCTCTTCTTCTATTTCTATTTCCTTCTATTATTTTCTATCTCCTTCTATCTCCCTCTATCTCCTCAATTTACTTATACCTGATATTGTCAATCAATCGCACCTTACCACAATACACGGTGATGCATCCCACGATATATGGAGCATCGTCCCATGTCGATACAGGCTGCAAGGTCTTTCCATCAACCACCTCATAGTATTCCAGCTCCAGTCCTTCGGTGGCGGCAATAGCCTCCTCCACCATCTGCTTGGTTTCGCTCAATGTGTGGCACTTGGCATACTCTACGCTATCGAAGAGTGTCTTCGAGATGGCCAGTGCCGTACGACGCTGCTCGTCGCTGAGCAAGGCGTTGCGGCTGCTCAGTGCCAGCCCATCATGCTCGCGAACGATGGGGCAACCCACAATCTCGAGCTTGAAGTCCATCTGACGCACCATCTCGCGGATGATGGCCAACTGCTGGAAGTCCTTCTCTCCGAAATAGGCACGGTCAGGCTCCACATACATGAACAGCTTGCTCACGATCTGTGCCACACCATTGAAGTGTCCGGGGCGATAGATGCCCTCCATGACCTTGTCGAGTGGGGTGAAGTCAAATACGCGAGTATCCTCCTCGGGGTATACCTCCTCTACAGAAGGGGCAAACACGCAACTGGCTCCGAGGCGTTGGAGCAACTGGCAGTCGGCCTCCAGGGTACGGGGGTAACGCTCGAGGTCGCCCTTGTCGTTAAACTGGGTAGGGTTGACAAATACGCTGACCACGGTGACGCCATTCTCGGCCACGCTACGCTCCACGAGCGAGGCATGTCCCTCGTGCAGCGCACCCATTGTGGGCACCAACCCCACACTCTTACCCTCTGCACGAGCCTGTGCGAGGTATGAGCGCAGCTCACTTATCGTATCAACAACTAACATGGGGATATTGAGTCTTTTCTTGTTCTTCGAGATTCTTGTTAAAAAAGAAAAGTCACAGCGCCGCTGAGACTTTCCTTATCGGCTGAGCCGAAAGCGGGACTCGAACCCGCGACCTACGCATTACGAATGCGTTGCTCTACCAACTGAGCTATTTCGGCAAACGCGGCGCAAAAGTAATACTTTTTTTTTAATTGGCGAAGCTAATAGCAAAAAAAATAGCCTTTATCCCTTAGCTTTGGCGATAGACCATTTGTGGCGTTTTTATAAGTCACCCCTCTTTGGAGGGGCAAGGGGGAGGCCCCATCTATATGCACGACAGGTATCGTTCGCCTCCGTCGGGCAATATCACCACGATGATCTTCCCCTCATACTCTCTCCTCATGGCCACCCGACGTGCAGCACACAGCGCCGCACCACTGCTGATGCCCACAAGCAGACCCTCTAGTGTGGCCAGCTCGCGTAGGGCTTCCATGGCATCGGTCTCGGTGATGCCTATCACCTCGTCCACCACTCCTGCATCATAGTTCTCGGGGATAAAGTTTGCCCCGATGCCCTGTAGCCCATGCGGTGCAGCCTTTCCTCCCGTGAGCAGTGGCGATGCAGCTGGCTCCACAGCTATGATCCTCACATCGGGATTGCGCTGTTTCAGTGCGCGTCCCACACCACTGATGGTGCCTCCCGTGCCTACACCCGCCACCACCGCGGCCACCTGTCCGTCGGTGCCGTTCCATATCTCCCTTCCTGTCGTCAGTTCATGTGCGAGTGGGTTGGCTCTATTTGCAAACTGCATAGGGATGAAGCTGTTGGGTATTTCTTTCCGTAGCTCCTCCGCTCGGGCTATGCTTCCCGCCATGCCCTTGCTCCCTTCGGTGAGCACCAGCTCTGCTCCATAGGCGGCAAGCAGCTTGCGGCGCTCCATGCTCATCGTGTCAGGCATGGTGAGAACGAGCCTGTATCCCTTCACTGCGGCCACCATGGCCAGTCCGATGCCCGTGTTGCCACTCGTGGGCTCTATGATGGTGCTTCCAGCCTTCAGCTGTCCGCGTCGCTCGGCATCCTCAATCATAGCCAATGCAGCGCGTGCCTTCACGCTACCGCTAGGGTTCATCATCTCCACTTTAGCCACCAGTTGGGCGGCCAGGCCATGTCTCTCTCCGTATCGAGTGAGCTCCACCAGTGGGGTCTTGCCCACCAGTTGGGTTATGTCTGCTGCGATGTTCATGCTACACCTTTATTATATATAGTGCGAAAATACTGCATTTTCTTTACTCGTACAAACATTCTTCCCTCAGAGTTTGTTTGCATAGACAAACCTTTAACCCCTTATATCATTTAATTAGGTATGAATACAATGGCAAAAAAGATTCTTATCGGTTGTGCAGCCCTCTGTGGCGGTGCAGCATCGTCAGTAGCCTGCACGGGCATCTCGCTCACGGCCAAGGATGGCAGTTATGTGCAGGCACGCACCATCGAAGGAGCCGCATTGAAGCTCATCAGCGAGTACGTCATCATCCCCCGTGGCCACGAGATGCAGTCCTACACCCCCAACGCCCTCAACGGACTCAAGTTCACCGCCAAGTATGGCGTTGTGGGCCTATGCGTTGTGCAGAAGGAATTCATTGCCGAGGGCATCAACGAGGCAGGCCTCTCCACAGGCCTCTTCTTCTTCCCCGACTACGGCAGCTACCTCCCCTACAATCCCTCCGAGGCTGACCACAGCATCGGTGACCTCCAGCTCAACGCCTGGATGTTGTCACAGTTTGCCACCGTGGACGAGGTGATCGATGCCATCAACTCCGGCAAGGTCCGTGTCGTAGGCCTCGATGCCAACTCAGTGGTGCACTACCGTATTGGCGACAAGACGGGCCGCCAGGTCGTACTCGAGTTTGTCGATGGCAAGCCCCACTTCTATGAGAACACCGTGGGTGTCATCACCAACTCTCCTGGCTTCCCTTGGCACCTCGCCAATCTCAACAACTACGTCAACCTCTTCCCTGGCAGTGCCCCCAACCAACTACTTGGCCAGCAAGCGTTGAGTCCTTTTGGGGGCAACTCGGGGATGCTCGGCCTCCCTGGCGATGCCACCCCTCCCTCACGTTTCGTGCGTGCAGCCTTCTTCCGCAACACCGCCCCCTTGCGCCCCGATGCCTTCAGCACAGTCACCCAGTGCTTCCACATCCTCAACAACTTTGACATCCCCATCGGCATCGAGCACAAGCCTGGTCAGGGCCCCGACATCCCCAGTGCCACACAGTGGACATCGGCCATCGATCTGACCAATGGCAAGGTCTACTACAAGACCTCCTATAACAACAACATTCGCTGCATCGATGTCAGCAACATCGACTTCGCTCAGGTCAAGTATCAGTGGCACCCGATGGACAAGAGTGAGGTGCAACCCGTCGAGATGATCACCGTTCGATGAATTCAACAGTTAGCTTTTAACCCTTAACCCTTAATCGCTAACCGTTAACTAACTCCTAGTCAACAAATCCCATGACCCTCAAGCGCTTCCTTTTCCCCACCTATGCCGACAGCTCCGCGGCCTACTCCGTGCTGCTCCTCGCGCTACGTGTCCTCTTTGGGCTGTTGTTTCTCAGTCACGGATACGACAAGCTCATGGCCCACGCCACGATGGCCCCTCTCTTTGCCGACCCCTTCGGCATGGGCAGCACCATCTCGTTTTGGATGGTCGTGTTTGCTGAGGTCGTCTGTTCCTTTGCCGTCATCCTCGGCATCCTGCAGCGTCTGGCCGTCATCCCCATGATTGTGGCCATGTGCGTAGCCTTCTTTGTCGTTCATGGTGGCGACCCCTTTGCCCTCAGGGAGCCCTCGTTCATCTACCTGATGGTGTTCCTTCTCCTCCTTTTCACAGGGCCAGGACGTCTCTCATTCGATGCCGTCATCGGCAACGAAATCTTCAGCGACCGCGACGCCTAGTCGTCTCCCAACTAATAAAGCCCCAGCACATGCTGAGGCTTTATTAGTTAGAATTTAGTGTTGAACCGAAGGTCGACGCCCGTAGGGGCTGAAGTCAATGTTGAATGTTGAGTGTTGAATGTTGAGTGTTGAATGACCAAAGTCAATTCATAATTCACAATTCATAATTCATAATTCCTGTCGTTCAGAATTCATAATTCATAATTCAGAATTCCTGTCGTTCATAATTCATAACCCCTGTCGCCCATGATTCTCCACGTCCCGGAGGCACTGTCCCTCTTTAAGGGGGACGAGCGCGTAGCGCGGGTGGGGGTCTAAATCATAAATCACAAATCATAAATCAAAAGCTCACTCATAGTGGAAATCACCAAACTCACTATGTATGTCGAGCTGCTTCTTGTCGCTAGCCTCCACGCGTCCCACAATCTGAGCATCGATACCAAAGCTCTTGCTGATCTCGATGATGCGCTCAGCCTTGTCGGCAGGGAGGTAGATCTCCATGCGGTGACCCATGTTAAACACCTTATACATCTCCGCCCAGTCCGTATGGCTCTCCTCGTGGATAGTCTTAAACAAGGGAGGCACGGGGAACATGTTGTCCTTGATGATGTGCAGCTTGTCGATGAAGTGCAGGATCTTCGTCTGTGCACCACCCGAGCAGTGCACCATGCCATGGATGTCGCTGCGCATCTCGTTCAGGATCTGCTTGATGACAGGAGCATAGGTGCGGGTAGGGGAGAGCACCAGCTTGCCCGCATCGATGGGGCTACCCTCCACCGTGTCGGTGAGGTGCTTTGTGCCCGAGTATACCAACTCGTCGGGTACCGCGCGGTCATAGCTCTCGGGATACTTCTCTGCCAGATACTTGGCAAACACGTCGTGGCGGGCGCTGGTCAGTCCATTGCTACCCATGCCACCATTATATTCCTTCTCGTAGGTGGCCTGTCCGTACGAAGCCAATCCAACGATCACGTCGCCAGCCTGTATGTTACCATTGTCGATGACATCGCTGCGCTTCATGCGGCAGGTCACCGTGCTGTCCACGATGATGGTGCGCACCAGGTCGCCCACGTCAGCCGTCTCGCCACCTGTGGCATACACGCCCACGCCCATCTCTCTCAGCTCGGCCAGCAGCTCATCGGTGCCGTTGATGATAGCCGAGATTACCTCGCCAGGGATCAGCAACTTGTTTCTTCCGATGGTCGATGATACCAATATATTATCCGTAGCGCCCACACACAGCAGGTCGTCGATGTTCATGATCAGCGCATCCTGTGCGATGCCCTTCCACACGCCCAGGTCGCCCGTCTCCTTCCAGTAGAGGTAGGCCAGCGACGACTTGGTGCCAGCGCCGTCGGCATGCATGATGTTGCAGTACTCCTCATCGCCGCCCAGCAGGTCGGGGATGATCTTGCAGAATGCTTTAGGGAAAATACCTTTGTCGATGTTTTTGATTGCGTTATGCACATCCTCCTTCGAGGCCGACACGCCGCGCATCATGTAACGTTGGTTGCTCATGTCCTATATCTGATTTATTATGAATTTACACTAACGACTTACAAAATTAATGCAAATTTCGATAGGTTGGTCCAAAAACACCCTATTATTTCTGTTTCAGCAATAATTTTGCTAAAAAACTTGGTCGATATATAAATAAAGCTTAAATTTGCCCCCAAGCATGGACATTCCTGTTCATTGCCTTACTCACCATTTTGCACGATGAGTATGGTGCGAATTGATTGGCAAACTTGTTGTAACTGCCTGAAACTTACGAAGATATCGTAGTTTCGGGGAGCCAAGAGAACGCACTTTCCTTATTTTTGCTTAGGAATTCGTGGAGTTGATGCTTTCGGGTATAACTGCCCTTGACACCCTCCGCACTCCTTATTAATTAATGCAATGTCATCCACTTTGCAAGAGCCCCCTATGTGGTTTGCCCTGAGCGCCACCTTCGGTCGTTCGCTCAAGGGCAAGGAGTTCCTCGAGTCCCGCTCCGTGCGCTGCTTCATCCCCATGCGGTATGCAGCAGTCAGCGACGGCAAGCGAGGCAAGGAGCGCCAGCTCGTGCCCGCCATCAGCAACCTGCTGTTTGCCTACACCACACGTAGCTGCATCCAGGCCCTCAAGTCCGAGGTCACCTTCCTGCAATACCTCACCACCACCGAGGAGGGCCGCCGTGTGCCCATCGTCGTGCCCGACCGCCAGATGGAGCACTTCATCCAGGTGTGCGACACCTACAACGAGAAGCTCACCTACCTCAACCCCTCCGAGATAAACCTCGAGAAGGGCACCCCCGTACAGATCATCGGAGGCGCCTTTGATGGGGTCGAGGGCACCTTTGTCAAGATCGAGGGCACACGCAACCGTCGCGTAGCCGTACTCGTCCCAGGCATCGCCGCCGTTGTCATTGCCGACATCACTCACGGCTGCCTCAAGGTGCTCGACTAAGAAGTTGTTTACTTTAACAGCTTCTAACCCTACATAGACATATTCCCCTTTCGGGTCTGTCTGGATTATTTCAATCCAGACGGTCCCTGTTTTATTACTATGCTAATTTCTTAATTTATTGATATACATATACACTGCTATGAGCCGAATTTTATCAAGCCTTACCAGTTGGTATTTCTCCAAGAAAGCACTTCCCTATTGGGGAGTACTCATCTTAGACTCCCTCATCGTGCTGCTCGCCTACTATGTGGGCTGCTACGTACAGTTGGGTGGCTTCACGTTTGCCACGACCTTCCCCGCCATCACCGCGGGCGCCCTGGTCACCGTGTTGCTCTTCATCCTCTCGTTCCGTCTGTTCCGCACCTACTCGGGCATCATACGCTACTCCTCCTTCGTGGACCTCTACCACGTAGTGCTCGCCACGATCGTCGGCTCCCTGCTCACGGCGCTCGCCTCATGGGTCATCCCCACGTCGCTGCTCTTCATCCCCGACTGGCTCGGCATCAGCATCACCTTCTTCGTCACCACCCTGCTGATGTGGACCGAGCGCCTGCTCGTCAAGCGCCTCTACGACAGCTTCCACTTCAACAATGCCACCCCCATCGCCATCTATGGCACCAAGGCTGGTGGCATCAGTCTGGCCAACGGCCTCGCCTCGGCCAGTGCGCAGAAGCTCCAGCTCATGGCCTTCATCTCCGACACCAACGACATGAAGAACGCCACCCTCATGGGCAAGCGCGTCTACACCAACGGCGAAGGCATCGCCCAAGCCATGGCACGCCTCGGCGTCAAGACCCTCCTCGTGTCGCCCCTCAAGAGCGAGCTCTTCCGTAAGAACACCGCCATGATCGACGAGTTCCTCACCGCAGGCATCAAGATCATGATGATGCCCGCTGCCGAGGAGTGGGATGGCAAGACCGAGCTCACCCACCGCAACCTCCGCGAGGTCGACATCGAAGACCTCCTTCCCCGCGAGAAGATCGAGGTCGACATGGCCGCCATCGGTGCCCAGCTCCGTGATCATGTCATCCTCATCACCGGTGCTGCCGGCTCCATCGGCTCCGAGATGGTCCGTCAGGTAGCCATCTACAAGCCCGCCTCGATGATCCTCATCGACCAGGCCGAGACCCCCATGCACGACATCCGCCTCATGATGGCCCGTCAGTTCCCCGACATCCATTGCGAGACCATCGTCAGCAGCATCTCCAATGCCGCCCACATGGAGACCCTCTTCGCCGCCCACCGTCCCCACTACGTCTTCCATGCCGCCGCCTACAAGCACGTCCCCATGATGGAAGACAATCCCGGCATCGCCGTTCAGAACAACATATATGGCACGCGCGTCATGGCCGACCTCGCCGTCAAGTATGGCACCCTCAAGTTCGTCATGATCTCCACCGACAAAGCCGTCAACCCCACCAACGTCATGGGTTGCAGCAAGCGCATCTGTGAGATCTACTGCCAGTCGCTCAACAAGGCCATCGTCGAGGGCCGTGTCCAGGGCGTCACCCAGTTCGTCACCACCCGCTTCGGCAATGTCCTCGGCAGCAACGGCTCTGTCATCCCCATCTTCAAGGAGCAGATCCGCAAGGGCGGTCCCATCACCGTCACCCACCCCGACATCATCCGCTTCTTCATGCTCATCCCCGAAGCCTGCAAGCTCGTCCTCGAGGCCGGTACCATGGGCAAGGGCGGCGAGATCTTCGTCTTCGACATGGGCGCCCCCGTCCGCATCGTCGACCTCGCCAAGCGCATGATCAAGCTCTCCGGAGCACAAGACATCGAGATACAGTTCACCGGCCTCCGCGATGGCGAGAAGCTCTACGAAGAGGTCCTCAACGATGCCGAGCAGACCAAGCCCACCCACCATCCCAAGATCATGATCGCCTCCGTCCGCGAGTACGACTACGAGGAAGCCTGCCGCAACGAGTCCGCCCTCCTCGAAGCCTCCCGTACCTTCGACGATATGGCCATCGTCAAGCTCATGAAGCAGATCGTCCCCGAGTACAAGAGCAAATGCTCCAAGTACGAAGCCCTAGACTAGTGTGCAATTGAAAATTGAGAATTGAGAATTGAAAATTCATAGCCGTCAGCGTCATCTGTGTTTTTCGTGAGATTCGCGAGATCTGCGTGAGATAAAAAACATTCACGGAAATTC
>JAEIGA010013005.1_pt1 | contig 12664 bp, 8 predicted proteins | sample 9270691 | NCBI WGS metagenome assembly JAEIGA01 (sample SAMN17057246, study PRJNA624740) | gut metagenome | biome: biome; isolation source: fecal sample | host: Bos grunniens | place: China: Xizang | collected 2019 | reverse complement strand
TAATTGGATTAAAGAATTTGTTGAATCTTCAGGTGCTGAAGGTGTTGTTGTAGGTAATAGTGGTGGAAAAGATTCTGCTACGGTTATAGCAATGGCTACACGTGCTCTTGGTAAAGATAAAGTTCTTACAATTGCAATGCCGTGTAATTCAATTAAAGAGGATTTAGAAGATGCAAAACTTGTTAGTATGACTTTTAATGTACCTCTTCTAGAAATAGATTTATCTGATAGTTATAACACATTTGAAAGAACAATAAATGATTCTCTAAAAGGAATCGGTAAAGAACTAGTAAATGAATCTAAGGTAAATTCTAAACCAAGATTCAGAATGACAACACTATATAGCGTTGCACAAACTATGAATTATTTAGTAATAGGAACAGGAAATCTATGCGAACAAATGGTAGGTTATACAACTAAATGGGGAGATAACGCATCAGATTTTAATCCAATAGGTAATTTTACAGTAAGAGAAGTATTAGCAATAGGTAAATATTTAGGTGTACCTGATAGAATAATAAATAAAGCTCCAAGTGATGGACTTGGAGCAAAAACAGATGAAGAGAAAATGGGAGTAACATACGACCAAATAGAAGAGTATATAGAAACAGGCAAAACTGCTGAAGAAGCAATGCCAATTATTGAAAGAAAAAATAGAGTATCTAAACATAAAAGAAGTTTAGTTCCTAAATATACATTTGATAGAGTAAACTATTTATTATAAAAGAAAAATGAAGGGGAAAATTAAATCCTCTTCATTCTTTTTTATTTTATCCTTATTAATTATTACCACGATTGTTTAATAAATGATGTTTTAAATCCCATAAGTTTTGAGATAAGTCAACAAAATATTTGTGTGGGTTGTTCATACGTTTAATCTCATCCCAGAAAGTATCTAAATCACGTTTAGAATATTCTGCTATCTCTTTTAACGATGGAGAAGTATATACTAAGTTACCATTTTCAAATATCTTTTCTTGAAGTGGTTTAACATAGTAGTCTTTAAGTATTTTTCTTTTCCATGTGTTAGCAGGATCAAATATTGTGTATTCACCTTCTAAAACTTCTTCATTTGCTAAAGTGATAAGATCAGCTAAAGCTTTACCATCTTCTTTAGAGTAGAATCTAAAGACCTTTTTATGACTTGGATTAGTAACTTTTGCAACATTCTCACTAATCTTAATTTTAGGAATAAGGTTACCATCTTTTTCAATAGCTACTAGTTTATATACACCACCGAACACTGGTTCTGATTTAGCTGTAATTAAGTTTTCACCAACACCAAAGATATCTATTTTTGCATCTTGATCTAAAAGAGAAGCAATTAATTTTTCATCAAGAGAGTTAGTAGCAACTATTTTACAATCAGGATATCCAGCTTCATCTAAACGTTTTCTAACTTCTTTAGATAGGTACGCTAAATCTCCACTGTCTAATCTAACAGCAACTGGTCTAGCACCAAGAGGAGCTAATATGTCGTTTGATACTCTAATAGCATTTTCTAATCCGCTATTTAATGTATCATAAGTATCTATTAAGAATGTGCATCCATGAGGATATATCTCAGCATATGTTTTAAATGCTTCATATTCAGAATCAAAACTTTGTATCCAACTGTGAGCCATAGTACCACTAACAGTAACATCAAATTCTTTAGCTGAAATTGAACAGCTTGTTCCAATAGCACCACCAATAATAGCAGCTCTAGCTCCATAAATTGCAGCATCAGGACCATGTGCACGTCTAGCACCGAATTCCATAACAGGTCTTCCTTTAGCTTGATTAACAATTCTTCTAGTTTTAGTAGCAATTAAACTTTGGTGATTAACTGTAAGAAGAATTAATGTTTCTAAAAGTTGTGCTTCAATTAAAGGAGCTTTAACAGTAATTAAAGGTTCACCAGGGAATACAATAGTTCCTTCTGGAATAGCATAAATATCTCCAGTAAATTTAAAGTTTCTTAAATAATCTAAAAACTCTTCTGAAAAAGATGAGTTAACTGATCTTAAGTAGTTAATATCCTCTTCAGTAAATCTTAAATTTTGAACTGATTCAATAACTTGTTTAAGTCCAGCGAAGATAGCAAATCCTCCTTCATCTGGAACACGTCTAAAGAACATATCAAAATAAGCTATATCATTCATATTTTTATTAAAATATCCATTTGCCATTGTAAATTCATAAAAATCGGCAATCATACCTAAATTTCTTTTGTCCATAAATTTATCTCCTAAAATAAAATTCTTTTCTATAAAAGTATATTGCTAAATTGCAAAAAGGTCAATAAATATCTAATTTGTAATAAATGAATCAGTCGACAAATATATGTAAAACGAATAATATAAATTAAAAGAATAGTAAGTAAAAAATATCAATTATGTGTTATTTTAAGATAATTAATTTTTATTAAATTTACCTTTTAAATATAGACAAAAAATGCGTTTTCGTATAAAATAGTAATGTTAAATTATAGCGAAAAGAAGGGAAGTCTTAAAATGAATAATTATACAGATGAAGAACAAGAATTTGAAGACGAATTAGCTAAAAGTAGAAAATTAAGAGAGCAAATTAATATTGTTTTTGATGATGAAGTAGATGAAGAAGTAGAAGAAAAAGTACATAGAAGAGAACCAAAACCTAAAAAAGTAAAATCAGGTAAAAGTAAAATATCAGTTCAAAAAGTATTTACATATCTATTCTTACTAGGAACAATTGGTATCGTGACAGTACTATTCTTACTATATGGACCAATTAGTACATTTAGAGAATGGTTAGTAACAACAGCTATGACAACTATGACTCATCAATATTTTGCAACATGGTTTTATGATGACGAAACAATAGAACATATATTAGAAAATAATAAAATTATAGAAGTAAATGAAGATACAAACTTAGATGATATTGTTATTGGTGGAGACTTAAATAAAACACAATATGAAAATGAGTATGAAAGAAATATCTTTGAAAAAGATCCAAATAATAACGACTATAAAATTATCGAAATTAGTGAAAAGAATTTTGATGGATATTTAGCAATTATATATGATCCATCAAGAGTTGAAACAGTAGTTACTAAAAAACTTGGAACTAGTGGTCAATATTTAACAAAAATGGCAGCAGATAATGATGCACTAATCGCAATTAATGGTGGAGGATTTAATGATCCTAACTTTAATTCAACAGGTGGTTCACCACTTGGAATAACAGTTGCTGGTGGCGAATATGTAAAATATGAATCATATTCAGGACCTGGTGGAATTATCGGATTTACTGATGATAATAAATTATATTTAGGTAAATGTTCAGTACAAGAAGCTAAATCAATGGGAATTAGAGATGCTGTTACATTCGGACCATTTTTAATTGTTAACGGTAAATCATCTGCAGTACTTGGTAATGGCGGTTGGGGATCTGCTCCTAGAACTGCTATTGGACAAAGAAAAGATGGTATAGTATTATTCTTAGTTATAGATGGAAGAAAAGCAACAAAATTTGGTGCTGACATGGATGATATGATTAGAATAATGGAAAACTACGGTGCATATAATGCAGCTAACTTAGATGGTGGTACATCAAGTGTTTTAGTTGTTGATGATGTAATTGTAAATGATCCAATCGATAGTACAGGTGCTCATAAAACAAGACCAATTGCAACAGGATTTGTTCTAAAAGCTGATGATAGTGATAATGGAGATAAATCAGTTGTACAAGATAAATTAAATAAATAATTAATTATTGAATAAGTAAATTAATAATGATTTATACATATAAAAGGCAGTTTTAAAAACTGTCTTTTTTGTTTTAATTTATATTGTAATTTTACTAAATATTTATTATAATAACTATAGTGGTATTAGGCCACGCTCCTTAAATATATATTAATTTTATATATAAGGATTTTCTAAGTTTAAATTTGGGGAAAGGTAGCAGGGAAACTTGCTACTTTTTCTTTTATAAAAACTAATAAAAAAGAGCATTTAAAACACGTATATTTTTCAAAAATTTATTGATTTATTGTGCTTTTTAAAATATAATGATAACGAATTATACGTTAAAATTAGAGGAAAAATTATGCCAGAATTTAAAGTATTTAAAGGTAATAGAGAAAAGGTTTTTAAAATGTTTAGACGTGATAATGTACCACTAGTATTTATAATCCTTTTAGCGATTGTAATTGGTATGTTAGTAGCGACTATTTTGGCTTTTTATAAAAATCAACAAGAGACGAATTTAATTCAATCAGGTATTTTTATAAAAGGTGTTAACGTATCTGGCCTTACTAAAGATGAAGCAATAGCTCTTGTAAATGAAGAACTAAAAGGTCAAATGAATGATAATATTGAGCTAACATATAAAAACCATAATTATTATGTAGAAGTAGAACAAATTGAAGCAAAATTTGATATTGAAGGTGCAGTTGATTATGCGTTCCAAATTGCAAAAACAGGTGATTTTGTTCAAGATATGAAAGATTATATTACAGTACTTGTTCATAATATTAATATTGAACCAATATTTGTATATAACGATGTAGAACTTCAAAAATATCTTGAAACTATAGAAAGAAATCTTCCTGATCAAATTGTTGAAGCTTCATATTATTTAGAAGATGATGAACTTGTTATAACTAAAGGAACTAATGGAGCTGGAATAGAATTTGAACCACTAAAGGAACAAATTGTAGCAGCTTTAAAAGATATTAGTTATTCAAGAAAATATATTAATATTCCTACATATGTTACTTATCCAGCACCTATTGATGTGGATAGTATTCATAGCGAAATATTTAGACAGCCAGAAAATGCATATTTTACAACTGATCCATATGCTGTGTATCCAGATGTAGAAGGTGTAGATTTTGATAAAGAAGGAATGAAAAAATTAATAGCTGATAACCCTGATTCTGAAGAATATATTTGTAATTTACAATATTCAAAAGCAGATGTTACAGTTAAAGATTTAGGACAAGAAGCATTCCCACATGTACTTGCATCATTTAGTACTAAATATGCTACAAGTAACACAGATAGAACTACCAACTTAAGACTAGCTTCTAACAAGATAAATGGTACAGTTATATTGCCAGGTGAAGAATTTTCTTATAATAAAGTTGTAGGTCGTAGAACTATAGCTGCTGGTTATAAAGAAGCTGCTATTTATTCTAATGGAGAAGTTACACAAGGTTTAGGCGGAGGAATCTGTCAAATATCAACTACTCTTTATAATGCTGTAGTTGGTGCTAATTTAAAAATTACTGAAAGAAGAAACCATATGTTTGTTCCATCTTATGTTGATGGTGGAATGGATGCAACTGTTGTTTACGGATCACAAGATTTTAAATTCGTAAATACAAGAGATTATCCAATTAAGATAGAATCATCAGTATCTGGTGGCGTAGCAAGAGTTAAAGTATATGGATTAAGAACTGATAATGAATATAAGATAACTATAGAATCAAAAACTGTTAAGAACTCATCAAAGAGCTTTGTTGTAGAAGCATATAAAGTTTATAGACAAGATGGTGAAGTTATTAAAAGAGAAAGAATTTCTAGAGATACTTATAAAAAACAATAAGGATTTAGGAGCAATTTAAATGAGAATTAGAAGAAAAAAATGGGCTGCAGAAGAACTTGAAAAAGCTAAGTTTTATATTGATAAGCCAGATGAATTTAAAGGTACTTGGAAAGGTAAATTTAAAAATGAAAACTTACCACTATATGTAGAATTAGGATGTGGTAAAGGATCGTTTATAGCGAATCTTGCATCAAAACATAAAGAAGATGCAAACTACATTGCAGTTGATATGATCGAAGCTATGCTTGGTCTATCTAAAAGAAATATTGAAGCTTCTTATAACTATGAAGATCCAGAAAACCTTTATTTAATAAGAGCTAATGTTGAACAAATATTAAATGTATTTTCTAAAGAGGATAAAATAGAAAGAATTTATATTAATTTCTGTAATCCTTGGCCTAAGAAAAAACATAATAAGAAAAGATTAACTCATACTAGACAACTTAATTCATATAAAGAATTATTAACAGGAAATAAAGAAATTTATTTTAAAACTGATTCAGATTTATTATTTGAAGCAAGTCTTGAATATTTTGCAGAATGTGGTTTTGAAATTGTAAGTAAAACTTATGATCTTCATAATGAACCAATATTTGAAGAGAATGTTATGACTGAACATGAGAAGATGTTTTCTGAAGAGGGTATAAAGATAAAAGCATTAATTGCCAAATTGGTGTAATATCTTTATCATGCTTTTGTTATCTAATTTTAAAATAGTTTTAAGACTATTTTAAGGTTATGTATATAAAATTCAAATGAAATATTAAAATTTAAAGGAGGACGAGACTTTGATAGAGGTAAGAAATGTTACTAAAAAATATGGTAAATTCTACGCAGTTAGAAATATCAACTTCGAAGTCAAAGAAGGAGAAATTGTTGGTTTCTTAGGACGTAATGGTGCTGGTAAATCTACAACAATGAATATGATTACTGGTTTCATTGAGCCAACAGAAGGAGAAATTTTAGTAGGTGGATACGATATCGATTTATATCCTAAAAAAGTTAAAGCTCAAATAGGATATATGCCAGAAGGTACACCACTATATTACGATTTAACAGTTAAAGAGTTTGTTACTTATATGGCTGAATTAAAAAGAATTCCTAAAGCAAACAGAAAAGAAGCTGTTAAAGAAGCTATTGCACGTACAGGCTTAGAAGTTGTTCAAAACAACTTAACAAAAAATCTTTCAAGAGGTTACAAACAAAGAGTTAGTATGGCAGGAGCTATTGTTGGAAATCCTAAAATCTTAATTTTAGACGAACCAACTGTAGGACTTGATCCTAAACAAGTAATTGAAATAAGAGAACTTATTAAATCTTTTAGAAAAGATCATACAGTACTTGTTAGTTCTCATATTCTTTCTGAAGTAAGTCAAATTTGCGAAAAAGTTATCATTATTGATAAAGGTGAAATTATCGCAGTTGATACACCAGAAAACTTAGAAAAACAAACAAAAGAGAAATTTACTGTAGATATTACAGTTGATGATATGAATAATAAATTTGCAAGCGTTAAAGAAGTTATTTCTTCTATTGAAACAATAGACCTTGTTGATACTTTAGAAGATGGAACTAAAAAATATAAAATAGCTTTAAAAGATAAAAAAGATATTAGAAAAGAATTATTCTCAATTTGTGCTAAAGAAAATATCATCATTATCGAAATGAAACAAGAAGATACAAGCTTAGAAGATGCTTTCATTTCTTTAGTTGAAGGTAGAAAAGAATATTCTCAAAAAGAAATTAACAAAATGGAATATGAAAGAGAAATTGAAGAATTAAGAAAAGAAGAAGAAGAAGCTAAACAAGAAAAAGCTTTCAAAAAACAAGCTATTAAAGAAGAAAAAGCTAGAAAAAAAGCTGCAAAAGAGGCTAAAAAATTATCTAAAGAAGCTGAAAAAGCTAAAAAAGAAGAAAAAACAGAAGAGCCTATAAAAGAAGAAAAAGCAGCTAAACAAGAAGCTAAAGCTGAAGAAGTTAAAGCAGAAGAAACAAAAACAGAAGAAGGAGGAGATAAATAATGTGGACAATAGTAAAAAAAGAATTTAAAAGTTATCTATTATCTCCAATAGGATATGTTTTCGTAGGATTATTCTTATTTATATTTAGTATATTTTTCTATGTAACATTATTCCAATATAGATCAATTAATTTTGAATATTTATTTTATAATGGAGCAACAATCTTAACATTTATAACACCAATTTTAACAATGAGAATGTTTGCTGAAGAAAGAAAAAACGGAACAGAACAATTATTATTAACTTCACCAAGAAGTATAACATCAATTGTTTTAGGTAAATTTATAGCAGCTGCATTAATAATGGCTATTACAATAGCTCTTACAATGATTTATTTTGTAATCTTAAGTTTCTTTGGAAAACCATCACTAGCTGTTGCATTAAATACATTACTAGGATTTTTCTTATTAAGTCTTGCATACATTTCATTTGGTATGTTTGCATCAAGCATTACAGAAAATCAAATAGTTGCTTCAGTAGTAACAATTGGTGTATTTATGGCAATGTGGTTTTTACCAGAAACACTTCCAATATTAGATATATTTGCTCTAATATTTAAATTTGAAAATTATGCAATCGGTTTAATATCAATTGCTGATGTAGTTACATTTATATCTTTCACACTATTATTTATACTACTTACAATAATTACATTACAAAGAAGAAAGAGTGTTAAATAAGAAGGGGAGGAGAAATAATGGAAAACAATAAAAAAATTAAATTTTCAGAAAAACTATCTCTAGCTTTCAGAAGAAAATGGGTAGTAGATAGCACAAAAGTATTTTTAATAGTTGCTATTTTAGTTGCATCATATATTGCACTTAACTTAGGAATTAAAAATTTAGATTTGCCTGAAATAGATGTTACAGAAAATAAAGTATTTACTTTAACAGATGCATCTAAAAAAGCAGTTTCAGACATTCAAAATGAAATTAAAATTTATGCTTATGGATTTGATGAAGATTCAACATTAATGGACTTCTTAAAACAATACCATGAAGCAAATGATAAAATTACAAGCGAAATATTAACAGAAGAATCTAATTATGGATTAGTTCAAGAATATGGATTAGAATCAGGATATCAAGTTTTAGTATTAGTATCTGGTGATTCTAAAAAAGTAATAGATAGTTCAGCTTTCTCAACATATGATTATACAACATATCAACAAGTTGACGTTACAGAACAAACTATTACAAATTCAATTCTTTCTTTAACAGATGTAAATAAACCAAAAATTTACTTCTTAACAGGACATAATGAATTATCAATTGATACAGATATGGTATCACTTGGATTATATTTAAATAACGAAGCATTTGAATATGAAAACTTAAATTTATTACAAACAAGAGCTGTACCAGAAGATTGTAACGTTTTAGCTGTTACTTCACCTGATAAAGATTTTACAGAAGAAGAAGTAACTATGATTAAAGATTACATCAATAGAGGTGGAAATATCTACTTTACAATGGATACAGTAGCAGATGGAACAAAACTTCCAAATGTTCAAAAAGTATTAGATGAATACGGTGTTACATTTGAAAATGGTTATATAATGGAACTTGATGAAAAATCAGCATTATCAGGATATTCTCAAATATTCACACCACAAATTGCACCAGATCACCAAATAACAATGGATATCTATACAGATAGCTATATGTGGCTTGTATATTCAGGAAGATTAACATGGAAAGATGCTGGAGAATTAACAAACTTAGGTGTTTCTAAAGCTTCAATTTTAAAAACATCTGAAACAGCAGCGTTTATTACAGATCTAAGTAAAAACGTTACAGAAGCTATGAAATCAGCTAAAGTTGAAGAATGTGAAATTGCTGCAGTAGCTGCTAAAACAATTAAAGATGCAGAAGGAAATGACACAGAAGTACAATCTAAACTTGTTATTTCAGCTGTAGGTTCACATGCTACAGATTATAAAGTATCACAACTTTCTGACACATATCCATTAGTAGCTTTCGGAAGCAATAGAGACTTTATATTAAACTCATTTGCATTCTTAGCAGAAAAAGATAATATCGTAACAATTAGAAAAGATATGGCTAATTCAACATATACACCAACAGAGATCCAAAACAGAATAGTATTAACTATTATATTCTCTGTACCATTAATTATAATTGTTTCAGGTATCATTATCTGGAGATACAGAAAAATGAGAAAATAATAGTTTAAGTTTGAAATAATTTAGTATTTTAAATTTAACTAAAAATTAATAATAAATTAATAATTATTAAATAATGTAAAAATAGGCGTTTGAGTATAAACTCAAGCGTCTTTTTTGTTACGCGCATAAGCATTTTAGGAGTTTTGTGAAATTTTCAAAAATCGTCAAAATTTACCTAAAAAATGGGGTCTTAAAACCCTTGATAATAGCTAGGTTCAAAATTGGTCTTCAAAAAATACTCTCAAGTGGTGTAAAAACGAGAAAAAACGAGAATAAAAGAGGTAATTGGCCAAGGAAACAATATTTTTATTATAGACTTTACCGTAAAAAATCGATTTATTGGAAGAAATAGGAAGTTTTTGCAAATTGCTTTTTAAAATTTTCGAGAGTAAGATAATCTTGTGGTGGTATATATATCTAAAAAATACCATATTTAGAATTCTATATATACTTATCACTATCAAAATTTAGGAGAACTTTTTATGAATAAGAAAAAGAAATCAAAACCACGAACTATGAAATCTTCTGATGGGGAGGTAGCCAAGCAGAAGATATTCAATTATTACATTAAAGAAATGGAGGAACGTACTGAGAATTTTACATTAAATAATCCTGATGCCCAAGGCACAAAATTTTATTTATTCCAAACAATTCGTAGTAAAGATGAAGTAAGAGATATGATATTCAAGCTTGCTTATTTCTATGATAGAAATTTCGTTGGAAACAAAGATTTTATGCATATACCAAATATATCTAATATTTTAGATAATGTTTTAAAATATCCTATATTACTTGCTAGTAAAAAAGATAAGTATGGTGATGAAGATATACTTGGTGTAACAACAGTTAAAATGGAAAACAATTCATCTATTGGTGATAATCCATGTTTCCCAACAGTAAATGAAAATGTACTTTCTATTACTGGAATATTAGCAAAAATGAATAACGAAGATGAATCTGAAATCAGAGTTAGAGGCGTAGGTAAAGAATTATTTAAATCAGCTATTAAAGCTGCTGTTGAGATTAATAAGATTGAACCAGTAAGATTAATTTTTGAAGTAGACTGTAGAAATACAAACAGTTTAAATGCTGCTTGTAAAGCTATGAAAGATCTTCAAAAAGAAGGATTAAATATCAATATCTTTATTACTGGATATTATGAAATCAAAAACAAAGATAAATCTTTAACTGAAGCTCCAACATTTATTTTAGAAATCGACTTAACAGGAGCAAAAACATTAAGTAAAAACGAAATAAAATTCTCTTATGCAAATTGTCAAAAAGAGACATTATTTAGAGACTTAAGCGATGTTATTAAAAATACTACAAATGAAGTGAGAAGTTTTATTAATCCAAAAGATGATAAAACTGTAATGTATCATCAAATTAAACCTGTAAATGCTTTAGCAGTAAATCTAGACGTAGGATGTACTGCAGAAGGTAACGAAAGAGTACCAGTATTAAAAGCTTTACAATTAGTATAATTTAACCTTAAGAAGGCTAAATAGAAAAGAGAGTAAATAAATATGAAACAGGAAAAATTTAATTTAAATATAACAAGAGAAGCTTTAAGAGTTAGAAAAAATGGTAAGATATCAAATCTTGCTTATCCTAAAGCATTCGGAAACAAAGAAAAAAATAATTTCATAAGTGCAGATGAAAAAGATTGTGTTTTACAAATTAAAACACCAAAATGTAAATCTGCAAGCGAAGTCTATAATAAATTAGAAGAAATAACTAACGTAGTTATGCTGGCTATGCATGATAATGAAGAACTATTATGGCCAGCTTCACAAAAAGAAAATGAAGATACAAAAATTACATTAAAACTAACTATTGATGAAGAATATTATCAAGAATTAGTAGAACTTGAAAAAGGTTCTATTCCAGAAAAATTAGAAGATGGAATAAAAGAAATAAACACAAATCTAAAAGAAGATTTAAAACTTTTAAAACCAGTATTTGGTGATGTAAAAGTAAAATGTACAAAACATGATGTTAAACTTGAAAATATTAATTTAAATTATAATGCTAAATGTGGTATTACAGAAAACGATATATATGTGTTAGTATCATTTATATTTGGTGCTTTAAAGAAAGATGAATCATCTACTTTAAATAAAAAATTAAAACATTTAGAATCAAGTTTAAAAAATTATGGATTAAAAAATAAAGAAGCATTAAAAGAACTTGCCTCTTCAAAAGAAGAACAAAAAAGACTTGATGAAGAAGCAAAATTAAGCTTTGAAGAAATGCTAAAAGTAGCAGAAAATCATTTAGAAAATGGTTATATGCAAAGATATAAAATCAATAAATATGATAAATTAGTAGCAGAATCAGTTGCTATTATAAAAGATGCTATATCACAAGGTATAGACTATAAAATTCTAAACGAAGAAAAAAGTGTAGTAGAATTTTCTATAGGTAATAAAAAAGAATTTGTAATTGAAGGAAACAAAACAGATAGAGACTCTTATATATTCCCAATAATTACAGACGATAAATTTATTGCTAAAGAAATAATGGCAAATGCATCTTTAAATGTACCAAAAGCTATTTTACTTGATAAAGAAATGGATCAAGATGAAATAGAAGGATTAGTAAATAAGTTTTATAATACAAAACTTGTTGTTAAACCAAGAAACACAAACTATGGTATAGGAATTACAGTATTTTCAAAGCCAGCAACTAAAAAACAAATACTAAATGCTATAGAATATGCTTTTAAATTCGATACAAATGTATTAATAGAAGAATATGCTAAAGGTATGGAATTTAGATTCTTAGTTATAGATGGTAAATGTCTAAGTGTTGCTCATAGAAGAATAGCAAGTGTAGTTGGTGATGGAGTATCTACTATTAAAGAATTAATAGATGC
>JAEIGA010013004.1_pt1 | contig 12665 bp, 7 predicted proteins | sample 9270691 | NCBI WGS metagenome assembly JAEIGA01 (sample SAMN17057246, study PRJNA624740) | gut metagenome | biome: biome; isolation source: fecal sample | host: Bos grunniens | place: China: Xizang | collected 2019 | reverse complement strand
GTGCGTCAGGTGGTACCAACAAGGTCATCAGTCGCTCATGGAAAATCGTTCCGAAACGATTGTTGCCTGTCAGCGTGACTCCTTCAGAAGGCGAAGTCGGCATCTTGAGTAAAATTGAAATAACTTTCGCTAAATCTATCTACACCAGTGGTTCTATTAATGACGCTACTATCAATGGCAATTCGATTCCTTCTACATCAATCAAAACGAGTGGCTCTCAAGTTATTGTAAATCTTGATCCGGCTATCACAGAACTTGGTACATATACATTCCATTTGCCAGCTGCTCGAGTCAGTGATGACATGCGTTTTAATAGTGGTACGCAAAACGGCGACATCTATCTCACATGGGAAGTGGTGTCAATACCTGCGACATCGGTCACTCTTGACAAGTCGGTGCTTGACATTGAAATAGGCCAGACAGCGACTCTCGCAGCGACGGTGCTTCCGATAGGCGCAAGTAGCGGCGTGCAATGGACATCGTCTGACGATTCTGTGGCGACTGTCGATCAAAACGGCGTAGTGACTGCTGTCGGCGCAGGCGAAACGTTCATCACAGCTACGACCACCGACGGCACCAATCTATTTGCTGCTTGTCATGTAATCGTCAAGGCCGTTCAAGCCAAATCGCTCACTCTCGACAAGCATGAAGCCGAATTGCTCCTCGACGAAACAGTGAAGCTTACAGCCTCTATCCTCCCTGTGCAAGCAGCCGGCAGCATTGTGCATTGGAGCTCATCAGACACTTCAGTGGCAACAGTAGATGCCAACGGCGTAGTGACAGCAGTCGGTATCGGCGAAGCGGTGATTACAGCTGTAGCAGAAGGCACCGATGTTAAGGATACATGCGTTGTGAGCGTAGTTCCGATTCCAGGTGACGCCAACAACGACGGCATAGTCACAGTGACCGACATCGTAGTCACAGCAAGCTATATCTTGGGCGATGATGTGCCGGGATTCGTTCCGTCAAGCGTCGACCTCAATGATGATGGCAAGGTGAATGTGACCGACATCGTATTGCTCGTCAACATCATATTGGGAGGCGAGAATCCACAACAGACAATGCCTCGCCGAGTGGCTCAGAATGTCGACAGCCCAAACAACTTGTGCATCGACGACTTTGAAATCACTGCCGGCGAAACAAAACAGATAGCCATCAAGCTCGAAAACAGCGACATGTTCACAGCATTCCAGGCCGACATCTATCTCCCTGAAGGATTGGAACTCTGTGAAGAAGATGGCGACTACATGGTGGAACTATCCGACAGAAAGAGATCCGACCATGTGCTGACATCGGCAGCACAACCTGACGGCTCTATCCGTCTGCTAAGTTATTCGCTAAGTCTTAAAGAGTTTACCGGCAATAGTGGAGACCTCGTATATCTCACAGTGAAAGCCGCAGAAGACTTCCTCGGTGCGTTTAATATAGTGGTCGACAATATCGTATTTGTGCAACCTGACCATGCCGAATGCTCTTTGCCGTCTGTAATGGCCGGCGTCGTGGGCAACAAAGTAGACTCGATTGACGAGGTAGACGGACAGGGTCTCAAGGTATCGACTTGTGGCGACAGCATCTGCATAGAGGGCGTACCGACAGGTATCGAAGTAAGACTCTACACAACCGACGGCGTACTAATCCGTAGCGAGCAATCCGTAGACGAGCCAATCAGTCTCGAAGTGCCTGCTCCGGGCATCTACCTCCTCCAGCTCGGCAACCGCATCCTCAAAGTAGCGATATAACCGTCATCAAGCATAACCCACTTTCTATTACATATATAGCAAGGCGACTTTATCACGGAAGTCGTCTTTTTCTTTTGCAGCAAAAGGGGCGTTAACTTCAGGGGATAGATACTACAAATGCCATCTCTCAGGCCATGAGGGTGAATGTGTAATGTGTAAAGCGTAATGGGGCATTAGAGTGGTGAATGTGAAATGTTTAATGGAGCGTTTGAGGACCTTAGGGACTTTAAGGTCTTTAGAGACCCTATAGACTCTTGCTAAATTGATCGTATTCAGACTATAACGACAGCCGATGAAAACCAGACCTAAGAAATTTTTTTGTTAATTTTTTGCGAAAACTGCACATCATATCAAAATTTTAGTTAATTTTGCCGTTGATTCTGACGAAGAGGAAGCAGAGGCAGCCTCGCAGAGTCAACATTTTTGTTGATGGTGGAGTAATGTCCACCGAAAAAGGTGTTATTGAAATTTTATCTTTGGTATTCAAACTTGGCCGTATGAAATTTCCACGAAGATAACTTGACAATGGCACCTGCATCGGTAGCTATACACTCTCCCGAGAGGGAATTCGTATACGCTTTTCGGTGTGGGGCTGTCGTCTTATCTGTGGAAAAGGTAGCCAAGACCAGAATGCCGGATAAGACTGAATGCGATCCTCACACCTTTTTTGTGTCCATACGCGGACCGTCATATTTTGGATCGAAATTACGGGAATCCGAAGATTCCTTGATGACTTAGGACTACGTTTTTATTAACTTTTTTATAAACTATCTAATTTCGATTTACTATGACAAAGAAAATTTTCTTAGGTATGTCAGCGATGGCTATGCTCTTCGCGACATCTTGTAAGGATGATTTTGCTGAATCATTCGTGGGCGACCAAGCCACTGTCGAATTCAGCATCTCAACTCCTGAAATCGGCACTCGTGCTTATTCAGACGGTACGACTGCAACCAAGCTCCAGTATGCTGTGTATGACGCAGCCGGCGAAGAATTGACTGCTCTTACAGAAACTGATGGTGAAATCAACGGTTCTACAACTGTGACACTTGACCTTACCACAGGCGAAACTTACTCGGTAATCTTCTGGGCTGCAGCTGAAAATGCTCCTTACACTGTTAACTTCGCCAGCAAGACAATGACAGTGAACTACAATGGCGCTGTGTCTAACGACGAAAGCCGCGATGCTTTCTACAAGTATCACACATTCACTGTTAGCGGTGCGCAAACTGAGAATATCGAACTCAAGCGTCCTTTCGCTCAGCTCAACATCGGTACTGAAGACTACCAAAAAGCAACTGAAGCAGGTTACACTCCTACTAAATCTGCAGTAACTGTGAAGAATATTTACAGCACTCTTAACCTCGCTTCAGGCGCTGTTAGCGATGATGTAGAAGTAACTTTCGATTATAATGCAATTCCTGGCAAAGTGGATAATGTAGATGCTGAAGACTTCCCTGTAGCCGGTTACGAATACCTCGCGATGAACTATCTCCTTGTTGGTGCTGACCAAGAAGTAGTTGATATCGAATTCGGCTATACTGAAACAGATGCTACTGCTGCCAAGATTCGCACAGTCGGCTCAGTGCCAGTTCAACGCAACTACCGCACTAACATCTATGGTAAGCTCCTCACTTCTACAGTCGACGTTAACGTAGAAATCGAACCAGACTTCGATGAACCTGCTCATGGTCTTGCAGCGCTTCAAAATGCAGCGTTGAATGGTGGCGAAGTTACATTGTCTGAAGATATTACATTGACTACTCCTCTTGAAGTATATGGCAAAATGACCATCAACCTCAATGGCAAAACCATTTCAGCTGCTATCCATAAGAATGATGGTCCTATTATTAAGAATAACGGCACATTAACAATCAATGGCGGTACAATTTCATCAACAGCAAATAATGGTGGCTCTGCTATTCAAAATAATGGTACTCTTGAAATTGAAGGTACTATTTTGAACGGTGCTCCAAATGCAGATGGTAGCTGGCCTTCATATACAGTTAACAATACAGGTACAATGACTGCTAAAAATGCTAAAATCACTTCATATCATGGTGCTGTTGCATCTTATGGCGAAGGTGCTGTTGTTACATTGAACGACTGCGAAATTGATATGGCAGGCATCCCTGGATTCACAAGCCATGGTATCTATACATACAACAATGGTAAAGTTATTGTTAATGGTGGTACTTATGCTAACAAGGCAACAGACCAAGCTTCAAGCGGTGCTTCAGTTATCAATGGTGCTGTAGAAGTTAATGCCGGTACATTCTCAGGTCGTATCGAGAACTATTATGGTACTCCTGTGCTTAAGGGTGGAAACTTCACTGTTGATCCTACAAGATTTGTCGCAGACGGCTGCAAGGTTGAAGAAAACGATGGATTGTATTATGTTCTCGCTACAAGCGTCTCAACTGCTAATCAACTTTATAAAACTCTATCTGTTATGACAGAAATTGGCTCGACAGAAGAAATTAAGTTAACTGAAGACATCAATTTATCAGGTATCGAATGGAATCAAATTGGTACATCTGAAAAACCTTTTGCAGGCACATTGAATGGTAATGGCAAGAAAATATCCAACTTAACAATTGCTAATACTGAATATGCAGCTCTTATTGCTTACACTGCAGAGAACGCAAAAATTAAAAATCTTATCCTTGAAAACGTGAATATTCGTTCAGACAAACACGCTGCAGGTGTTGTCTGCGTTGCCGGAGAGGGTTTGACTATTGAGAACGTGAAAGTCTCAGGTGTAATCACAGCTGCTTCTTATGCAGGTGGTATAGTTCATAACGCAGCAAATGTTACAATTAAGAATTGCGAAAACAATGCTACAGTAAGTGCAAATAGAGCTGGTGGTATTGCTTCTTGGGTTACAGTTGGCGCAAACATTGAAAATGTTATCAATACAGGCGACATTACAGGTGGAGTAGGTGCTGCCGGTATCGCACACGGTTTTGCAGGCTCTATCAAGAACGCTGTAAACAAAGGCAATATTAAATCAAATAATGTCGAAGCAGCTGCAGGTATTGCAGGCGTTCAAAAAGCTGCTTCAACATACGAATACTGCTATAATTATGGTAATGTAACATCAACTTACGATGATGCCAATGCTTCTGCAGCCGGTATTCTCGGCCAATCAGCAGGCACTAAATCAACATTAAAATATTGCGCAAACTATGGAAATATCACAGCAGTTGCAAGCTACGCAGCCGGTATCGCTTATAGTTTGTATGGCACAATTAATGCAAGCTATTGCTACAACGAAGGTGCAGTAAATGGAGCAGATGGTGCCGGAGCAATTGCACCTAAAGCACAATATGGCGCAGGAGATAAGGCAAGCTATTGCTTGAATGCAGGAACTATTACATCGTCTAATGGCATAGTATATCAAGGCTCAAACAACAATACTTCATGCTACTACTATGATGGCAATGTATTGAAGAGCGTTTCAGGAAATACTGAAACTACTACAGAAACTGCAATGTCTGTTCTTAATGGTGGTACAGATACAGAATTCTTCAGTGTTGAGAATGGTAAAATATGTGTGAAATAATTTATTGACTACATAGGGCAGTGGAGGGTGAAACCTCCACTGCTCGCGAAGGACTTGTTTCTTCAAATAAAAACGTGTGTGGAGAGTATGCCGGGTGCATGCTCTCCTTTTTTTATTAAAGGTATGTCATATTTTTGAGAGAAAGAAAAGAAAGAACAATATTGAGGTGGATTTTGTGGATTTATTTTTATTTTGTAATTTTGTGTGATTAAATGCGTTATAATATATAGATGAGATTAATTTTGAAATTTAACATATTAAGATTAATGGTTGTCTTTTTGGCGATGATGGCTGTGGGGACTATGCACTCGGAAACTGTCAGTCAGAAGCAAGCTAAAAAGATAGCAGAAATGTTTTTTAACGAGGCAAGAGGCATGAAGATGTCAGCTCCGGAATATGTCTATAATGGTAAATCATTATCGACCGGACGATTTATGACGCCGTTTTATGTGTTTAATCACTCTTCGGGAGGTTTTGTCGTAGTATCGGCAGAGAATAAGTCGTTTCCTATTTTGGCGTATGATCTGGAGAATAAGTTTGACACAAAGAATATAGGCAATCAGCGTCTTTGCCTTTTCGGTTTATATGCCAAGCATATAGAGTACATCAGATATGACAGCAGCATACCGGAAGAAGCCATAAAGGCGTGGCAAAATCTTCCACAACACATTTATGACATTCTGAATGCGACGGAAGTGGTAAGTAGTGCTGCAAGGAAGAGCGGCATAGAGGTGCGTAGTGAATTGGATTTGATTTTGGCGTCGGATGATAATTCGATCAATTCGCAATTGTCATCGACTTATTATCCAAGTCAATGGGAAGAAATGATTGCAGATGAATTGTATCGTTCGAATGTATCGTTGGGGTTGATTGATAATGATTTTATCGAACCGATAATCGTCTGTGGCAAACGTGGTAATATGTATCGATTGGCAATGGATGGTAAAGAATCGGGATGGTATCGATTAATGCCGACGGAAATAATGAGTTTTGGACAGATTGCATTATTGGAAAATGCACCGAACAGCATAGAAGAATATGCTGAGGAGAAACCATTCAGTTATTATGAGTCATACGTTGCAGAATTTGAAGCAGAACGCCGAAGAAAGCAGTCTGCCATAGAGAATGCCAATATTGTCACATCTCCGATAATAAGAAATAATGGTGGCGGACACTATATGATTGATATGCCTGAGGATATAAGCATGGTTAGAGTCTTTAACCTCAGTGGGGCTGTCGTTTGGCATGCGACGTACAATTCAGCAAGTAGTGTTTCAATAAATCTTTCCTCAGTATCGACAGGCTTTTATTTTGCTGTCATGAGCTCGAAATCGGGACAAACATATTCAGTGAAATTATTCAGGTAAAAAATTAGGTATAAGATATGGCTAAAAAGTTGTTGACATCAAAGTTGTGGGCAGTAATATATTTATTGATAATTGTCGTAGTAATTATTGCCACATTTAAGATGCGCACAGAGTGGTGGAGCTATTTTGATATATTCTTTGCATTTATGGCAGCGTTTTGTCATTTCATAGCGACATTGTTTGCGAGAATTATTCCTGCCGAATCTCGTCGTTTGGACTTGATTGCATTAGGAATGTTGGGATTTATGGTAATTTCGTTGATTGGAGAATTAATTGCACTTTTCGTCATTAATTAATGGATTTGAATAGTCGTATATTAGTTAGGACATCGGTAGAATTGTCAAGAATATTGACTGATAGGATAGTCTATGTCCATTCCGATGGCAACTATTCTACGTTTGTTATAGCTAATGGCGAGGAGCGAACCGTAACTCTTCAATTGGGCGAAATAGAGGAATTGATGTCTGAGCAATTGGAGAGCAATGGCAATAATTTTATTCGCATAGGGAGATGCTTGATTGTAAATTATAATTATATCTATCATATTAATGTGTCGCGTCAGCAGTTAATATTGTCGGATAATGCAACTTTCACATATACCTTGTCAGCTTCGAAAGAGGCTTTGAAAAAGTTGAAAGAATATGTGGAAGAAAAGCACAAAATAAATTGATTAATGTATGGGAAAAATATTGCCACCTCAAAATAAACTCAATGATATATGCGATGATGATATTCGCATCGTTGGCGGCACAAATTCTTCGCAATCATCACAAACATCTGAGAATGAATCTATGCCTGAAAATTCTAAACAGTCGGAATTTTCTATATTCAATAATGCAATAATAACAGGAAATCAAGGTGACGACTTGAAGAAAAGAAAAAAGAAAAACAATATTCTTTTATTGAGTTGTATTCTAATTGCGTTTATAGTTGTCACGTTGTGTTGTTGGTCGTTTTTTGCAAAGGAAAAGGTGCAGGAAGTGGTCACAGTTAATTCATTGGCGTTAAATGATAATGATGATGATAGATATTCCTATCAATATTGTGATGAAGAGGTGATAGATGTCGATGGATTGAAATTGAGAATTGTTACTCCGCATAATTCGGTGCCGAGTCTTGAGATAGGTCATGATTGTCTGTCGGACACCACGTCTGTGTGCATAGTGCAAGCGGCATCTATAGCAATAGATAAGGACGGAAATAGCAGTGTGGTCGGCGCAATGGTAAAGGACGGTAAGCCTGTATCTTGGGGACGCTCAAAAGCAGGATATTGTGCCATTATCGAGGACTCGATACATATCGGTGCATCAAAACACACTTATCTTTTCGAACAAGCAACAGAGCGAGGGGGAGATTTCTTCCGACAATTTTCTTTAGTGGAAAATGGTAAGCTGTCGTCAATGAAGAATCAAGACCGATATATTCGTCATGCGCTATGTGTCAGAAATGGCAGATTGAGCGTTGTTGCATCAATGGATAGCGTAGTGATTAATGATTTTACCAATGCTTTGATAAAGGCTGATGTGGTGGAAGCAATAATGCTTGAAGGAGGAGACCCGATTTTTGAGTATGTCGATTTAGAAGGTAAGCGTCATAATTATGGTGTCATTGACTATCCTTATTCAAATGCTGTTTCCTATCTTGTATGGAGATAAGTCTTAAATAATGATTTGGATTTAACGCTACAATAGGTTATAAAAAAATGCTGCCGACAATAATTGTTCGACAGCATTTTTTGTGAGTTAGATATGATATTAATTAAATCATTTCCAAAGGTAGTGACGCAATTTTATAATTGTGGTCTTTGACAAATTTAACGATAGCATCTCTTTCAGGGCCCGGTTTTACGTCTGCTTCGATACGTAACAATGCGTTGAAGATTGATGTGTTGCATTGATAAATGTGGCGATAACATTTTGCAATTTCATCGATAGTATCTTCATCTTTACCTTCTTTGCGCAAGATGTAGGCATTCACGCCGAAGTAAGATATAGGGTTGTGGGCCATAATGACGAAAGGAGGGATGTTGCTGTTGACACGGCAGCCACCCTTGATGAGCACCCATTCGCCGATGTGGCATTTCTCATGGACAAGGGCCATGGATGAAAGTATTGAGCAATTGTCAACGCGACAGTCGCCTGCAATTTTTACAGCGTTGCCAATCACGCAATGGTCGCCGATGCGTGTGTCATGACCGATATGACTTTGCGCCATGATATAGGAATTTGAACCTATAACAGTGGACTCTCCTTCGCGAATACTGCGATTGATAATCACTTGCTGATAAATGCGATTATTGTCGCCGATAGTGCAATAGGTCTTTTCTCCTTTCCATCTGAAATCTTGAGGGTCTGCACCGATAATTGCGCCATGATAGATGGTGTTGTTTTTACCGATACGTGTTCCTGAGATAATGCTTGTGTGTGACATTATGTGGCAGTTGTCACCAATTTCTACATCATCATCGATATAAACAAAAGGATCGATAGTGACGTTGGAACCTATTTTTGCATTCGGGTGAACGAATGAAAGATTGCTGATATTTGACATATTACTTAGATTTATAGGTTGATATTTATCTGCCACCGCCAAGCGATTGGTAGAGATTTATAAGAGCAGAAACTTTTGAGTGCCAGCAGTCCAGACTTGAAATTTGAGCAGATAGCAGACTTTGTTCTGCAGAAAGGACTTCAAGATATGTTGCTTGTCCCAAAGTTAGGAGCTCTTGTGTATATTCTACTGATTTTTCGAGTTGGTCAATTTGCTTAAGGAGCATCAAGCGTTTTGCTTCATTCGTGTTAAATTGCATCAACGCATCGCTGACTTCCGAAGCGGCATTCAATATTGTGTATTCAAAGTTGTTGAGCGCTTGTTGCTGTTGTGCTTTTGCAACTTCGAGTGTGGCAATATTGCGACCTCTTGAGAAAATCGGTGCTGTTAGAGATCCTGCCAATTGAATAAACCAATCACCCGGATTTGTTATTATGCTACCAAGGAGATTTGTAAATCCTCCCTGAGCAGAAATGACAAGGCTTGGGTAGAAGTTGGAGCGTGCAATGTTGGTCGCATAATATGCTGTTGCAAACTCTTTTTCTGCCGCTTTTACGTCAGGACGAGCAGCAAGATAACCAACCGGAATACCTTCTGTGAATATCACAGGGCTTTCTACGTTGAGCGATTTTGTAACCTCCCATTTGTTGTAGTGGGTGTTAAGTAGAAGCGACATTGTGTTGTTGGCTTGATGAATCGCATTTTCGAGATCGGGGATTGTCGAAAGGATATAGTAGTAGTTTGCACGACTTTGCACAACTGCTGCTTCATTGACTCTGCCTGCCTCTTTCATCAATACCATTGACTCTACTTGCTCTTGCCAAAGTTTGGCAGTAGTCTGAGTGATGCGTAATTGTTCGTTTAGAGACACAAGAGCATAGTATGTGTTAGCCACGGCTCCGATAATTTGTGAACGAACAGCTTGAGTGTAGGCTTCTGTTTGCTCTAACGCCACTTGAGCTTTGCGCTTATTATTGAGAGTCTTGCCAAAGATGTCAATTTCCCAACTTACAGCGAGAGGCAAAGAGTAGGACCAAGACATCGGTGAGCCGGCATAACTTGCACCACCACCATTTGGGTTAAATGATAATGAAGGAAGATAGCTCAACTTAGCACCTTTCAATTGTGCATGTGCGATGTCGATATTTAACTTGGCATTTTTGTAGTCCTTATTGGCATCAAGAGCTGTGTTGATGTAGCGTTGAAGTATTGTGTCGGTAAATACTTCTTGCCAAGCAAGATTGCCAAACGCTGATGAATCTACCGGAGTCTCAATGGCTTTTTGATATTCGCCAATGATGGCATTGTCCTTAGGTAGCTCATATTTGTTGTAGATGTGGCAGCTACTCATGGTAGCCACCAACATCGTTGATAATATGATTTTACTTATATTTTTCATGATTGTAATTAATCTTTAATACTATACTGTTCGATTTCGGCACTAATCTTACTGTTGTCCTTGTCAGTCCATTTGTATGGAGAAATCTTTTCGTGAATCTTTTGGAAGATAACGAAGAGAGCCGGAACGACAAGCACTTGGAGAATCATACCGATAAGCATACCACCGATAGAACCTGTACCCAATGCATTGTAACCGTTAGCACCCGCACCTGATGCAATCATCAAAGGTATAAGACCGATAATCATAGCCAAAGATGTCATCAAAATCGGACGAAGACGTGCTGTTGCCCCTTGGATTGCGGCATTAACGATGCTCATGCCTGTCTTACGACGATCTAAGGCAAATTCGACAATCAAAATGGCATTCTTAGCCAAAAGACCGATGAGCATAATCAAGGCAATCTGTAGATAAACGTTGTTGGTGATACCCATCATTTGTGCAAATACAAATGTACCCATCAGACCGAATGGAATAGAAAGGATTACAGCCAACGGCAAGATGTAGCTTTCGTATTGTGCACTCAATAGGAGGTAAACGAATAGGAGTACCAATACGTAGATAACACCTGATGAATTACTTGATGATTTTGATTCTTCACGAGTAAGACCACCAAATTCGAAACCATAACCGACAGGAAGTGTCTTTTCCGCCACTTCGTTTACTGCAGCAATCGCATCACCGGTTGAAACACCAGGTGCCGGACTACCTGTAACTGAAATTGCTGTGTACATATTGAAACGGTTGATGATGTCAGGACCATAGACACGTGAGAGTTTCACAAAGTTGTCGATTGGTGCCATTTCTGTACCGTTTTTTACTTTGATTTGTTTCAAAGTTTCAGGTGATACACGAGCCTCAGGATTGGCTTGCATCATTACACGATAAAGCTTACCGAAGCGGTTGAAGTTAGAAATATACATACCACCATAGTAGCCTTGGAGAGTTTGAAGGATAGCATTTTGAGTCAATCCGGCTTGTTTTACCTTAGCAACATCGATTTCCACAAGATATTGAGGGAATGATGGGTTAAAGGTAGTGTATGCCATCTGAATTTCAGGACGCTTATTGAGTTCTGCAAGGAATCCTTGTGCAACTTCAAAGAAGTTGTTGAGGTCACCGCCGGTCTTGTCTTGGAGCTTGATATCAAGACCATTAGTAGCAGAATAGCCGCTAATCATAGGAGGCTTGAAGAACATGATGCGACCGTCTTTAATGGTGTTGTTAACCTTCTGACTCAATTGTCCGATAATAGCGTCTGCACTTTCTGTCTTAAGGTCGCGGTCGTCCCAGTGGTTGAGTTTGATAATCATAGAGCCATACGAGTTACCTTGGCCGGCGATAAAACTATAACCTGTGATGGCTGTACGATTTTTGATAGCCGGGATTTCTGCCGCAATGCTATCCACAGCGTCGATGACTGCTTGTGTGCGTTCTTGTGATGTTGCCGGTGGCATATCGACCACGCCCATGATAGTGCCGGTGTCTTCATCCGGAACAAGTGCTGATGGAGTAGTAGCCATGAGCCACATCATCAAAGCAATAGATCCGGCTACAGTAGCAAGACTGAGCCACTTGCGCTTGATGAAAAATTCTGTTGCTTTCTTATATTTGGCGAGCAAAGCTTCAAACATAACGTTAAACCAATAGAAGAAGCGTTTGAACAACGACATTTTAGGAGCTTGGTCATGTTCTCCTTCCGGGTGTTGGTCATGAGTCTTAAGGAAGAGTGCACACAATGCAGGTGTCAGTGTCAAGGCGTTGATAGCCGATAGACCGATAGCCATAGCCATTGTCAGACCGAATTGGCGGTAGAATATACCCGATGTGCCACCCATAAATGACACAGGAATAAACACGAGCATCATAACAAGTGTGATAGAAATCAACGCGCCGGCGATTTCACCCATAGCATCGATAGATGCCTGTCGTGACGACTTATAACCTTGGTCGAGCTTGGCATGGACAGCCTCGACGACGACAATGGCGTCATCGACCACAATAGCAATAGCCAATACAAGAGCTGCAAGTGTCAAAAGGTTGAG
>JAEIGA010013003.1_pt1 | contig 12666 bp, 12 predicted proteins | sample 9270691 | NCBI WGS metagenome assembly JAEIGA01 (sample SAMN17057246, study PRJNA624740) | gut metagenome | biome: biome; isolation source: fecal sample | host: Bos grunniens | place: China: Xizang | collected 2019 | reverse complement strand
GACGGTGCGAAGATCTCGACGTCTGACGTATACGCATTAAATGCGGGACAGAAGCTTGGAATTGAAGGCTTTGCGGGATTTTCGACCTATATCAAGGATTTCGGATATTACTTTGACGGAAATGCCGAGGGCGCGGTTTGGGGCTTTGAGCCTAACGAGCCAAACGAGGATGCAAAGAAGAAGGCGGGAGAAAAGGTAAAGCTGTTTAATATAGCCGCGGATACTTCCACTCTTACAAAAGGTGCGCATACCGTTACATTTACAGTCAAGTTCTTAAATAATAAGACCTGTGATCTTATAACGCTCAACCTTGACGTAGGCGGAACGGGCGCGGTCATAGGCGGAGGCTCGGAGCTCTCGACCGAAAGCGGAGATGTAACAGAGCTTGGATGCGATTCTGCAATAGGCGCGGCGGTTTCATTACCTATAATCGTACTTGCAGGCGCGGTAATATTTAAAAAGAAAAAAGAAGATTAAGAAAAACTGAATAAAAGCTAAAAGGACAATCGTGTTTTTTGCGATTGTCCTTTATTTTTTGAAAAAAATGATATTTATATTCAAAAATTATGTTTTTTGTGCTATAATGATATAGCTTATTATGTTTTTTGGAGGAATGTGATGTATTTCGCAATCTCGATAGCCGCGGTTACTTGTATAGCGATGATAGCGGCGGTTTTGTTTTTTCCTACGATAAGAATAAAGAAATTTTCAGTTGCGTCGTATTGGGTCGTAACGCTTATCGGAGCTACAGTTCTTTTGGTATCGGGAGTAGCCGATATTAAAAGGGTCGGCTCGGCAATGATTGCTGATACAGCAATAAATCCGATAAAAATATTGGTATTGTTTATTTCGATGACGGTACTCTCTATATTTTTGGATGAGCTTGGATTTTTTAAATATCTTGCAAGCTGTGCGCTCAAGCGCGCGGGTAACAGTCAGCTTAGACTTTTTATAATTTTGTATGCAACGGTATCGGTTTTGACGGTATTTACCTCAAACGATATTATAATTCTTTCCTTTACACCGTTTATTTGCTATTTTGCCAAAAATGCGCACATAAATCCTTTGCCGTATCTTGCCGCCGAGTTCGTTGCGGCAAATACCTGGAGTATGGCGCTTATTATCGGTAATCCTACCAATATTTATCTTGTTACGGCAATGGGAGGAAACTTTCTTTCTTACGTAGCGGTAATGATTTTGCCAACGCTTGCCGCGGGTCTGCTTTCTTGCTTTATTTTGTTTTTTATATTCCGCAAAAAGCTTTCGACACCTATTGACGTCAGCTGTGAGGAGGTCGTGATCGAGGATAAGCTGTTATTCTGGGCGGGAATTATACATCTTGCACTTTGCACGGTGATACTTGCCGTTGGCTCCTACATAGGAATTGAAATGTGGCTTATATCGCTGACCTCGGTAGTTAGCTTATTTACGTTTAATATTATTGTTTCGATCATACGCAGGAAAAAGCCCTTGGCACTTTTGGCATGTCTTAAGCGTGCTCCGTGGGACCTCATTCCTTTTGTGATTTCGATGTTCGTTGTGGTTGAAGCCTTGAATATGAACGGTGTTACAAATGAGATATATAAGCTGCTTGGTAATTCATTTTCGGTATGGAAATACGGCTTTGCGTCGTTCTTTGCGTCTAATCTTATCAATAACATTCCAATGAGCGTTCTCTTTTCATCGGTTTTGACAAATGCTCCCGAAAATATGGGTGCTATATACGCTACAGTAGTAGGCTCAAATCTTGGAGCTTGCTTTACGCCTATAGGAGCGCTTGCGGGTATTATGTGGAGCTCTATTCTCAAAGAGCACAATCTAAAATTCGGTTACCTTGATTTTTTGAAGATAGGTATAACAGTTGCTATTCCGTCGCTTATAGCCGCGCTCGGTGTTATCGCGCTTATAGTATGATAGATCCTTCTATAATATAAAGAAAGTGTAAAAGTCATTGAATAATTGTTTAAAATATGGTACAATAAATAAGTAAAAGCAATTTTGTGCAGGGAGGTAACTACGGTGTTTCATATTCTTGTAGTTGATGATGATAAAAATACCAGAATGTATTTTGAGGCATTGCTCGTGGGTAACGGTTATACGGTAAGCGTTGCAAAGGATGGAGAGGATGCCCTTGACGTAATGGATAGGGAGCACGTAGATCTCGTGGTGCTTGACGTTATGATGCCTCGTATGGACGGTTACGAATTTACAAGGACCTTGCGCGAGTGTGATAATAATCTGCCTATTCTTATGGTATCGGCAAAGCAGCTTCCTACAGATAAAAACAAGGGATTTGCGGTCGGCACCGACGATTATATGACTAAGCCCGTTGATCACGAGGAGTTTTTATACCGTATCAAGGCGCTTTTGCGACGCGCTAAGATCGCAAGTGAGCGCAAGATAGTTATAGGTGAGGTCATTATTGATTACGATTCTCTTACCGTAACGCGCGGTGATGAGGTCGTCGAGCTTCCACAAAAGGAGTTTTTGCTTTTGTATAAGCTTCTTTCATATCCAGGAAAGATATTTACCAGAATTCAGCTGATGGATGAGATATGGGGAGCGGGAAGTGAGACAGGATGGGAAACGGTTACCGTTCACGTTGGCAGACTCCGCCGTCGGTTTGAGGGCTGGAGCGAATTTGAGATAGAGTCGGTAAGAGGACTCGGATACAAGGCGGTCAAGAAGGTATGAAAAAAACAAAATCTATACGCTTTGAAAACATTCCAAACGTTATCAATTTTGAAAAGATAAAGGAAAAGACCTCACGAAGCTCACTTACTATAGTGCTCTCGCTCTTTGTATTCGGTATTTTGCTTATAGCTATAGCCTTTACGGCACTCGGTCTTTGGGTATTGACCTTGGCGGGAGTTATTGTTGACGTTGACGGTCAGCTTCAGCTTGGATACGTTATTTTGTTTATGTTTTTGATAAGCTTGATAATTGGCTTTTTGACTGCGTTTTTGAGCAGCCGAATTCCGCTTAAGCCTATCAATGAGATAATAAATAAGATGAATCGCTTGGCGGCAGGAGATTTTAAAACGAGATTGAATTTTAAGCACGGTGCATCGTTACACCCTGCGATAAAGGAGTTTACAGATAGCTTTAATACGATGGCAGGGGAGCTTGAAAATACCGAGATGCTCCGTAACGACTTTATCAACAATTTTTCTCACGAATTCAAAACTCCGATAGTTTCTATTATGGGCTTTGCAAATCTTTTGGAGGTAGGAAATCTTACCGAGGAGCAAAGAGTTCAGTATGCGCGTGCTATCCGTGAGGAATCTATGCGACTTTCCTCTATGGCAAATAACGTGTTAAATCTTACAAAGGTTGAAAATCAGACGATACTTACAGACGTATCTAAATTTAATCTTTCCGAGCAGATACGCTCGTCGGTGCTTTTGCTTGAAGCAAAATGGTCAAAAAAGAATATCGAGCTTCAGCTTGACTTTGACGAGTATGAGATAGAGGCTAATGAGGAGCTTCTAAAGCAGGTATGGATAAATCTTATTGACAATGCAATAAAATTCGTTGAGCCTTGCGGTACTGTGGCTATTGAGCTGATAGATATTGAGGCGAGTATCTGCGTTAAGGTTAAAAATACGGGAAATGAGATACCGCCCGAGAAGCGTGAGAGGATATTTAATAAATTTTATCAGGCTGACGAATCGCACGCAACTCACGGAAACGGTATAGGACTTGCTATTGTCAAGCGCATAGTCGATCTTCATAACGGAAACGTGGGAGTGGGATACGAGAAGGATTCGACGGTATTTACGGTAATTTTACCAAAACAACAATAATATCCGAAAAAATGAGCAGTTCTTATTTTGATCTGTTCATTTTTTGTTTTAAAAAATGTAATTGTTTCGTTTCAGTTTATAAAAGGAATGTATAATTTTGTCGGAAAAAATGGGTTATTGAACTATATTAAAAAATTACCAATAGAGGTATTGATATGAATACAAAAATTATCGATGGAAAATGCTATGCTAAAATGTTGCTCGGCGGAGCAGAGATGATGTCGATGCACGTAAATGAGCTCAACGCATTAAACGTATTTCCCGTTGCCGACGGAGATACAGGCACTAATATGCTCAGCACTATCGAGGGCGGTCTTGCAGAGGCTCAAAAGATAGAAACGCAGAGCATCGGAGAATTTTCCAAAAAGTTTTCGCGCGGTATATTGCTTTCGGCAAGAGGTAACTCGGGAGTAATTCTTTCGCAGATATTCGCGGGAATCAACGAGGTGCTCAAGGACCATGAAAGCGTTGATGCAACGGTTCTTGCAGAGGCGTATATTCACGGTATAGATAAGTCCTATTCAGCGGTACAAAATCCTACCGAGGGAACTATTCTTACGGTTTTCAGAGAAAGCACGAATTATGCCGCTAAAAAAATGAAGAAGGATTCCTCTATCGAGGATTTTTATCGCTTCCATCTTGAAAAGGCAAAGCTGTCACTTGAGGAAACAAAGGAGCTTTTGCCTGCGCTTGCCGAGGCTGACGTTGTCGATTCGGGTGCGGCAGGATACCTTTTGATAGCAGAGGGTATGTATCAGGCGCTTTTAGGCAAGGAAATATCCTACGAGCTTTCATCACACAAGGAAAAGAGCGCGGTAGATATAGATCTATTTACCCGTGACAGTGTTTTAGAGTTTGGATATTGCACAGAGTTTTTGCTTAGATTAACTACCTCGAAGGTCGATCCCGATAGCTTTGAGATATCTACCATTCTCGATATTTTAAAGGAGATGGGTGGCGAGAGCATAGTTGCTTATAAGCAGGAGGATATAGTAAAGGTTCACGTTCACACCTTCGATCCGGGAGCAATACTTTCAAGAGTGCGTGCATTCGGAGAATTTTTGACGGTAAAGATAGAAAATATGAATCTTGGACATACCGAGGAAAAGAAGGAAGAAAAGAAAAAGCCAAAGAAGCCATTTGCGGTAGTTACAGTAGCTCAAGGTGAGGGTATGACGGCGCTCTTCCGTGAAATGGGAGCGGATATAGTCGTTTCGGGCGGACAGAGTGCAAATCCCTCTATCGAGGATTTTATAGAGGCATTTGAACAGTGCAACGCAAAGGATATTATCGTTCTTCCCAACAATAAAAATATCATTCTTGCGGCAAAGCAAGCCGAGCAGATATATACCGATGCAACGATACACGTTATAGGCACTAAGAATATAGCGCAGGGATATGCCGCATTGTCGGTCATCACACCCGGTATCAAGGACGTAGCATCTGTGGTTGCAAGCGCGGAGCGCGCGGCGGCAGGTGTTATTGACGGAGAGATAACCTGCGCGGTACGCGATGCGGTTATCGACGGTCAGGATATTTCCGAGGGTGATTATATAGCCATCAGCGGTGGCAGCATCGTTGCTGTAGAGGCTGATGCCGAGTCTGCATTGCTTGCAATGCTTGAAAACACCGACGTTGATCTTTGCGAGATCATTACGCTTTTCGTAGGCAGTAGCGTAAGCAACAAAAAGAGGGCGGAGATCACCGAGCAATTAAATGAAATTTACGATGGATATGAGATCGTAGTTTACGAGGGCGGTCAGGAGGTTTACGACTACCTCGTTGCGGTTGAATAATAACCTTGAAACAATTAAAAATATAGGGGGATAAAATTATGTCTAAAATTAAAATTATGTGCACTTCGACGGGTTGTATCGATTATGCTCCCGAGCGTTACAGATCGCTTGGAATAGATATCATCCGTATTCACGTATTCTTTAACGGTAAGGAATACAGAGAGGGACTTGATCTTGATCCCGTTGATTTTTACAGTCAGCTTGAAACTCTCGAGGATCCTAAAAATCATCTTCCCTATACGGGAATGCCCGATACCGAGGAGATCGAGGCGGCGTTTGACCGCGCTATAGAGGAGGGCTGTGACGAGGCGATAGTTTACGTGCTTTCTTCTGCTCTTGGCGGAACATATAACAAGATATGCCTTGTTGCCAAGGAATACGAGGGTAAGCTTAAGATACACGTTGTTGATACGCACATCACCTGCTTTGGCGAGGGACTCCTTGCAATTCGCGCGGCAGAGTATGCGGCAAAGGGAATGAGCTCCGAGGAGATTCTTCGTGAAACCGCATGGTCGATGAAGCATCAGGAATTTATGGGAGTTGTAGGAAATCTTGATTATTTGATATACAACGGTAGACTTAAGGGCGGTAAGGCGTTTATGGGTCAGCTTCTCAATATCTGTCCTGTAATTCATTTCTCGCAGGAGGGCGAGATAGTACCTCTTGAGAGCGTTCGTACACAGAAAAAGGCACTCGCTAGAACCTGTGAGCGCATCAAGGAGATAATAGGCGACAGAGCGCCCGAGGATTACCTTTTGTGGCATATCTACACAGGTCCCACCCTTGTAAAGACTCTTGAGGAGATAGAGAAAAAGTACGGCATCGAGACAAATCACGAGGCTGTAATTATGTCACCCGTAAGCGGTTCGCATAACGGACCTTGGCTCGCAGGCTACGGACTTGCGTTTATTCGCAGAGATGACGAGTCTTTGGAGGACTGATTTGAATAAAAAAAGAGGCAACCGCGGTTGCTTCTTTTTTATTTAAAATATATCGGTGCGGTCATTAAAAGTAATATTAACAAAATATAAATTATTCGTTTTAAGAATTGACACCGTATTTTTAAAATGATATAATGGGATTGTGGAAAATTTGTAAAACAGAGGTATACATGAATAAAAAACGCATTATTATAATCGTTTCTGTCGTGCTTTTGTTGCTTATGCTTCTACCCATACTTGCGGTATCCGCGGTTTTAGGTGTGAATGCATACGTAAAGGTAGTAGGCGGAAGCTATATAATTTCTCCCGAGGAGGCGGTAAAGCTTTCTGACGTTGACTGTATCATAGTGCTTGGCTGCAAGGTCAAGGATAACGGAGATCCAAGCGATATGCTGGCAGACAGACTAAAAAGGGGAATCGATCTGTATAAGCAGGGTGCTGCTCCTAAAATAATTATGAGCGGTGATCACGGTACAGTAGAATATGATGAGGTAAATACTATGAAGCGGATAGCAATTGACGCAGGTATTCCTTCAAGTGACGTGTTTATGGATCACGCGGGCTTTTCTACCTATGAGAGTATATATCGAGCAAAGGAGATATTTGAAGCCGATAAAATTATAATAGTAACGCAGGAATATCATTTATACAGAGCATTATATATTGCCGAAAAGCTTGGGATCGAAGCCTATGGTGTTAACTCCGATTACAATACCTATTGGGGACAGATGAAGCGTGACATTCGTGAAATACTTGCGCGCTGTAAGGATTTTGTGAGTATGATATTTATGCCCGAGCCGACGTATCTTGGTGAAAAGATACCGATAAGCGGTAATGGTGATCTTACCAATGATTAACTTTTGATGAATTTTTTCATTGAGGTAGACAAGCCGTTATATTTATGGTATAATATTATGATACGTTTTACAAAAGAATTAAGAGGAAGGTGTTTTCATGAAATATTGTTTTATAATAAATCCTCGCGCAGGCAAGGGCGACTTTGTTGAGGAGCTTAAAAATAATATTGTTTCTGCCTGTGAGCGCGCCGACGTACCGTATGATATCTTTTTATCCGAAACTATCGGAGACACTAAGAGCTACATACAGAATGCGGTTGCTCAAAGCGATGATAAGCTTGCTTTTTTTGCTTGCGGAGGCGACGGAACACTTTGCGAGATAATACTGACTGTAATGAGCCTTAATTCCGATGTCAAAAGTCGGGTTTGTGTTGGCATCGTTCCTAAGGGGACGGGAAATGATTTTGTCAGCAATTTTACCGACAAGGATTTCTTTTGCGATATAGCGGCGCAGATAGAGGGAACTACTCACGACGTAGATCTTCTCAAATGCAACGATATGTATTCTGTTAATATGATAAATATAGGCTTTGATTGTCACGTTGTATGCAAAAAAGAGGAGATAGGTAAGAAAAAAATTGTTCCCCGTAAGCTTGCGTATATATTCTCTCTTATTATCACCTTAATAAAAAGACCTACCGTAAAGCTTAAACGCTCTGTTGACGGATTAAGCCGTAAGGGTCATGATCTTTTGCTTACTACTCTTGCAAACGGAGCTTTTTGCGGAGGAGGATTTTATTCCAATCCGTATGCGGCTCTTGATGACGGAAACATAGATTGCGTGGAGGTTCAAAATATCGGAAGATTGAAATTTTTATCTCTTGTGGGAAGCTATAAAAAAGGTACTCATATTTGTGAGAAGACCAGCGACGTTATCGGTCATTTCAAGTGCAAGACTGCCGATATATATTTCGATGAGGAAACTCCCGTTAGTGTTGACGGCGAAATAATAAGGACCAACGAGCTTCACGTAAGCGTTGTTCGTCGAGCTCTTACTATTTTGATACCGCGCGGAGTTAAGCCGCTTATTTCGGGGGAGGTTGCTAATGACCCTGCTTATAGTCTCTGATACTCACGGAAGAGTAGACCGTCTTGAAAGACTTTTTGAGATGCACAGCCGTGCCGACGCGTTGATATTTCTTGGCGACGGTCTTTCAGATCTTGACCGTGCGGGCGTTAGAAATTATCCGTTTACCGTTTTTTCGGTAAGAGGAAATTGCGACGGCATCTCGGGCGGACTTACCGCTCTTCGCGCAAAGGACGAGATGACGTTTAACTTTGACGGTGTTAGCTTTTACGCTATACACGGACATACCAAGAGCGTAAAGAGTACCTTGACTAATGCGATATATGCCGCAGAGGAGAAGGGTGCTGACGTTCTTCTTTTTGGTCATACTCACGAGCCTGTTGACACGTATATTACGCAAGGTGAATATAATTTGAGTAAGCCGTTGCATATTTTCAATCCGGGAAGTCTTGCAAATTATAGCTACGGACTTTGTATTATACAAGACGGAGAGTTCTTGTTTTCACACGGTACATTATATTAAAAAAGACGACCGTTGCGTAAGCAACGGTCGTTAAAGAATTTTGCTATGAAATATGCTATAGATATATTGGTGGTTAAACCGTTTCCACAACGGTATCCTCTGCTTGAGCCTCAAGAGCCTCAAGCTCTGCTTGATATGCGGCGATAACCTCGCGCTCAAGCATATTGCGAAAATCCGCATTTATCGGGTGAACAATGTCACGGTAGGTGTCATCGGGATTTTTACGGCTTGGCATAACGATAAAATATTTATCGCGCGCATTGATGACCTTTACGTCATGTACGGCAAGCTGACCGTCAAATGTTACCGATACGATAGCTTTCATAGGTCCGTCATCAAAGACCTTTCTTATTTTGATATCTGTAATCTGCATTTTTGGTCTCCTTATATTGTTTGGATTTTTTAGATGAGTACCAAATTGCAAGATTTTTACTACTTTGGTACAATTATATTATACATTATTTTTTTGACGGTTATACAATGGTTTTAAGTTTTTTTTGTGAACAAACCATTTTTTGTCAAAAAAATATAAAATTTCGGAGGATATATGTCTGTTTCCAATACACATTTTGGCGCAAAAAGAATAGAGGAAATGCTAAAAGAGTGCAAAAGCGTATTCTTTTGCGGTATAGGCGGGATAAATATGTCCTCGCTCGCGCACGTGACGCTCGTGGGCGGTATGCGTGTGGGAGGCTCTGACAGAACTCCTTCGGCTCTTACGCAAAGGCTTGAAAATGAGGGCGCGGAGATAGTTTATTCTCACCGAGCGGAGAACGTAGACGGTTATGACGCTTTTGTTTATACCGTTGCTATAGGTGAGGATAATCCAGAATATCAAAGGGCGATAGAACGTAAAATTCCCGTAATATCGCGCGCCGATTATATGGGATACCTTATGACGGGCTATAAAAACAGAATAGGAATTTCGGGTATGCATGGCAAAAGCACGTCGACCTCGATGTGTGCGGATATGCTTATGAACGCCAATACCGATCCTACGGTGCTTTCGGGAGCGGTGCTTTCCTCAATGGGAGGTGCTTATCGAGTAGGCTCGAAGAATTATTTTTTGTTTGAAGCCTGTGAGTATATGGATTCATTTCTTGATTTTAATCCTAATATCGCAGTAATACTTAATATAGAGCTTGATCACGTTGATTATTTCGAGAATATAGAGCACATCAAGCGCTCGTACCGTTCCTTTGCCGATATAGCTATAGGAAACGGCGGTTGCGTTATTGCCAACGGTGACGATGAAAACGTGCTTTTTTCACTTGCAGGAGCTGAGAACGTTATATATTTTGGAATTAAAAACAAAAATGCGGAGTTAATTGCAGAAAATATAAATGAGAAAAACGGAAGATATTCCTTTGACCTTATTTATAAAGGTGAATTTGTTTGCCGCATCGGACTTTCCGTCGGTGGATATCACAACGTGTATAATGCGCTTGCAACGGCGGGTGTGGCTTTGGTATGCGGTCTTTCTACCGAGGATATCACAAGCGGAATTGCCGCGTTTACGGGTGCCGCAAGACGAATGGAGCTAAAGGGCAACGTTTGCGGAGCGCGCGTTTTTGACGATTACGGGCATCATCCTACAGAGGTATCTACAACTCTTGACGGAGCAAAAAGAATGCTTGACGGCGGACGTCTGTTTTGCGTTTTTCAGTCGCATACATATTCAAGGACTAAGGCGCTTTTTGATGATTTTGCAAAAGCACTTTCGATTGCGGACAGAGTCATAGTTGCCGATATATATGCGGCTCGTGAGACCGATACCTTAGGCGTTACGCCAGAGCTTTTGGCGGAAAGAATAGACGGCGGAGTTGCGTGTCACGGCTTTAAAAATATTGCGGATATGCTTAATTCCGAGCTTCGAGAGGGCGATATTGCCATCGTTATGGGCGCGGGAGATATATGGCAGGTATTTGAATATTTAAATTTTGATTGATATAAAAAGAGAGGCAGATATGAGCTACGACGGATATTTGGCGATAGCAAGGGTCTATGATAAGCTTAATAAGGAAATAGATTATTCAAAATGGGCGTCGTTTTTTGAGACCTGCTTTGAAAGATACGGCAGTGAAAAGCCGTCGATAGTGCTTGACCTTGCTTGCGGTACGGGTAGGATGACCTGTGAGATGGCGCAAAGAGGTTATGATATGATAGGTGTTGACGGAAGCGTTGATATGCTTTCTGAGGCGTATTCAAAGGATACGTCGGGGATACTTTATCTTTGTCAGGATATGCGTGAGCTTGAGCTTTACGGCACTGTAGGCGCTACGCTTTGCTGCCTTGACAGCTTGAATTATTTGACAGAGGACGGCGATCTTGAAAGAGTCTTTTCACTTGTTCATAATTATTCCGACCCTGATGCGCTGTTTTTGTTTGACGTAAACAGTGAATTTAAATTTGAAAATATTTATGCTGACAATTCATATATACTCGAGGATGAAAATGACGACGGCGGCGCGATATTTTGCGGTTGGCAAAATTCTTATGACGCAAAATCAAGAATATGCAGTTTTTATCTCTCGGTCTTTGAGGAGGGCGATAATGGTGAGTATTATCGCGCTGACGAGGAACAAAGGGAAAGATGCTATAGCGTAGAGGAAATACGCACAGCGTTGAAAAAAACAGGCTTTGAGCTTTTGGATGTCTTTGCGGATACCGATTTTTCGTTGGTTTCGGAGCGGAGCGAAAGACTTTACTTTGTGACAAGAGTTAAAAAATAAGGAGAAAATAAAATGGCAGAGCAATATTCAAGTATCTTGCGCGCGATGACGAGTGACGGAAGCGCAAGAATACACGTAATAAATTCAAAGGAAATAGTAAACGAGGCAATAAGGTGTCATAATACCGCTCCTACGGCAACGGCAACGCTTGGAAGATTGCTTACGGCATCCTCTATGATGGGATGTATGCTTGGTGAAAAGAATGATACTATAACTGTTACATTAGGCGGTGACGGACCTGCGGGCAGAGTTATTGCCGTTGCGGATTATTACGGAAACGTAAAGGGATATATTCAAAATCCCGATGTAGAGCTACCATTGCGCACAAACGGTAAGCTGAACGTTGGCGGAGCAGTAGGTAAGGGATTACTTACAATTATTCGTGATATGGGTACGGCAGAGCCTTATAGCGGTTCTATTCCGCTTGTAAGCGGTGAGATAGCCGAGGATATAGCGGCATATTACGCGGGAAGTGAGCAGATCCCCACGGTATGCGCTCTTGGGGTTCTGGTAGATACCGATTGCACGTGTAAGTCGGCGGGCGGAGTGCTTATTCAGCTTTTGCCGTTTGCTAATCCCGATACGGTCGATAAGCTTGAAAAAAATGCTTCTTCACTTGCTAATATTTCAAGACTCTTTGACAGAGGCTTGAGTAATTTTGAAATAGCAAAAATTGCGCTTGAGGGAATTGAGTTTGACGTATTTGACGAGCTTGAGGTGGAATATAAGTGCGATTGTAGCAGAGAAAGGGTTGAAAGAGCACTTGTTACCTTGGGAGAAGCAGACCTTTATTCGATGCTTGACGAGCAGGAGGCAGAGGGAAAAGCGCGTGAGCTTGAGGTAAAATGCCGTTTTTGCACGAGAAAAGAGATATTTAGCGAGAAGGATATTAAAAAAATTATAGAAAAATCAAAAAAAGTTTAAAAAATTTCAAAAAAGGTATTGACAGAGTCAAAACTGTATGGTATAATATTCAAGTCGCTG
>JAEIGA010013002.1_pt1 | contig 12666 bp, 8 predicted proteins | sample 9270691 | NCBI WGS metagenome assembly JAEIGA01 (sample SAMN17057246, study PRJNA624740) | gut metagenome | biome: biome; isolation source: fecal sample | host: Bos grunniens | place: China: Xizang | collected 2019 | reverse complement strand
GGAAGCGACTTTAGCTTCCGGATTTCCCTTGCGAATTCCTCTTGCGGCAAAATACATCATATCGACCGCAATATCGTATTTTTCATCCGGCGTAAAGGGGTTTTTCATATCCGTATCCAGGAACCCGTCCGGATGCAGGAAAGCGTTCAGATTCCACTCATTGCCGACTTCCCAGATCTTTACCTGCGGGAAGAGAGAAGCCATGGTGCACCAGGACTGCTCCAGCATTTCCAGTGCCTGCATGTAGAGGCTCCCGGGTGTCAGGTCTCTTGCCGGCATTGCATGTCCCATGCGCTGCTTGCAGCTTTCGGGAAGAAACCACTCATGGCTCATGCCGGTCACCTCGATATCCAGCGCGGCCGCTCTGTCCAGAAGCTTTTTGTGCTGTGCGACGGCTCCGGGATCGGGCGTTTGCGGATCGATCAGTATTTCTGTGATATGCATCCAGGAGCGATACGCCGTGCATCCCAGACCTTTTATAAGGTCCATGCAGGCGGCGGGATCGATTCCCTGGTCGCGCTGCCTCTGGATCAGCGGTTCGCCCACGCCAAAGAATCGGGTTTTCTCTGTGTGTTCTGTCATGGTCATTTGAGCGGCCTCCGTTCTTGTTTGTTTTTCGTTTTAATAAGTGTAAGAAAAAGCTGCCGCAGAAGATATCTTTATTTTGCTCATTTTGTTCTTATATTGCAAATGTTGGAGACAATGGATCCGGGGATGTACCTATGTGCCCCATGATTCCTTGATTGCAATATAAGAATATTTTGTGCAAAATAAGAGTATTATTTCGGCGCTGGTCTGTTATACTAATCTTAATAAAGCAGAAGGTTGCCACATGGAGGCTGAAATGACCGCAAAAAATAAAAAAAGAAACGGAAAATGGATCTGGACATCGGATTGGACGCAGGAGGACAGCAGGAGCCCGAGGCTTGTCTGGTTTTATACAGAAATAGAAGGGAAGGGCGGAAAGGCCGCGGGAACGGATGGAATCAGGATCACGGCGGACTGCCGCTACAAATTATATATAGACGGAGAGCCGGTGCAGTACGGCCCCGCTAAGGGGGACCATCAGATTCACTATGTAGACACTGTGAATCCCGGTGTATTTCCTGCGGCCGGCATGCATTCGGTGGCCATTGCAGTGCTCCATTATCCGGAGGACCCGAATGTGGGAAACCACAGTATGTTCAGTTCGGATACGCCGGGTCTCTATGTAGAAGGAGTGGAAATCCTTTCGGAGACCGGAGAACACGGTGAAAGGATCGCACAGGGCTGGAAGAGCTGTGTGGACAGAACGGTTTCCTTTATAAGAGAAGAGGAGCGATTTGCCCCTCTACAGATTCATGAACTGCGCAAGGCCTATGCGGGTGATCAAAGCCGACAGGCAAACCTGCAGTCGGCCCTGCAGTCAGCTCTGCAGCCGGTGATCGTGCGGCGCGAAGAGGAGATGCCTGTCTATCTGCGCCCGGAGAACCTCGCGGAAAGACCCATTCCGCCGATGCTGCTCAAGGAGCACTCCTTTTCCCTGCCGGTCGGCCGCGTGGAGCCTCACAGCAAAGAGACATTTGTCCTCGATGCCGGCGAAGAGATGTGCGCATTTCCCAAACTGCGTGTTTCAGGAGGAAAAGGTGCCCGGATCAGGCTCCTTTACAGCGAATGCTATGAGATGGAAAACGGAAAAGCGGACCGGACTGACAATATAAACGGGCATCTGCAGGGATATTGTGATCAGTTTACCATTGAGAAGAGCGGAAAAGGCGGAGATCATCTTGGGATACAGGCAAGTGCGGAAGGCGAAACCTGTCTGGAGCCCTTCTGGTTCAGAACTTTCCGCTTTATCGAAGTGACGGTTGAGACAAATGAGGAAGCGCTTACGCTGGACTCCTTTACCTATCTGGAGACCGGCTATCCGCTGGAAGTGAGAACGGAGGTCACCACGTCCGATCAGACACTGGCCCCGGTCTGGGATATCAGCCTGCGGACCCTTCGCCGCTGCATGCACGAGACCTATGTGGACTGCCCTTACTATGAACAGCTGCAGTACATTATGGATACCCGCTCGGAAATGCTGTACACCTACGCGGTCTCCGGAGACGATCGGCTGGCCCGCAAATCGATCCGGGAATTCGCCCGGGCGCAGAGGCCGGACGGACTTCTTAACTGCAGCTATCCCAACAAGTGCGTCAACGTGATCCCGGGATTTTCCATCTACTATATCCTGATGGTGCACGATCATATGATGTACTTCGGAGATCCGGAGGTAGTGCGGGAGGCGCTGCCTGTGATCCGGAAGATCTTGCAGTATTTTGACCGGAATACGATCAAGAAAGGCGCCTTGGCGGGCCTTGTGAAGAAGACGGGCGGCGTCAACGGAGAGGGAGAACTGTGGTCCTTCATCGACTGGGCGCAGGAATGGATGGACACGACGGGCATGCCGCCTGCAGGACTGCACGGGCCGATCACGATGGAGAGCCTTCTGTATATTATGGGACTGCAGAAAGCCGCGGAACTGGAAGAATATGCGGGAGATGCATCTCTTGGGGAAAATGATCGCCGGATGGCGGCACTTGTTCAGAAAGCCGTCAGAACATTCTGCATGGATGTGGACGGATTCATTACAGACGGGCCTGTACTTTCGGAAGACAGCGACATTGACAGTAACATGGAAGCCAGGACTATGTGCGGAATACGCAGCCAGCACTGCCAGGTGTTCGGTGTTTTGACAGGGACCCTAAATGAAGAAGAGGCCAAGAGAAATCTGGAGAAGAGCATGTCGGAGGCGGGCTTCGCGCGATGCTCGGTGGCAATGAACTTCTATCTATTCCGGGCGCTCGAGCAGACGGGACTGTACGCGTACACGGAAAGGTGTTGGGACATCTGGCGAGGGATGGTAGAGAACCACTGCACGACTTGCGTGGAAGCGGAATTCTATGCGCGCAGCGAGTGTCACGCATGGGGCGCGCTGGCACTGTATGAACTGCCTTCTGTCGTTCTGGGTGTGCGGCCTGCCGCGCCCGGTTATGCCAGAATCCGTGTAAAGCCTGCAACAGGTTATATGCGCAGTGCCTGTGGTAAGGTTCACACGCCAGTGGGAGACCTGGAGATTTCCTGGGTCAAAGCGGAGGACGGAAGAGTCCGCGTGAAGATCAGCTGCGGCGACGAAGTAAGAGCGAAGATTGTAGAAAGCGGAGAATTTGACTATGCGTGAGAATCAGATTCAGCTTTTAGGAAAAGTGATCAAGGTCGATCTGGCGTACGAGGCGCCGGACAGGCTGCTGACACCGTTTTTTGACATGGTGGCCGAGAGTCCTCTGATGCAGTCAGAGATGCTGCGCTCCGTGCTTCGCGCGGGGATCAAGGCGCAGACTGCGCCTTTTATATGGGATGGCGGCTATAAGTGTTATTTTGCCGCGCTCCATGCAGGAGATGGAGTTTTGTACATGGGGCCTATGTGCCACGAGAAGCTTCGGCGGAGTGCTTTACGGCAGATGTACAAGAACTTTGGCATTGATACAGAGGACCTTCCCGAGCTTCCGACGTTTACCCTTCCCGAAATGCGCAACATGGTGCTGCTTGTGAATTCAATCCTCGAGAACGCACCGGTGGAAAACGAGGAACTGCTCCGCTTGAATCGTCTGATCGCCGACGGCGCACAGGGAGAAAAAAAAGAACAGACTATATTCCTGCTGCGTGAGGAGGAAGAAAATGACGGTGACGCGTTCCGCCACAGTTACCGGGAGGAACAGGCCCTGATGCAGGCAATCCGGGAGGGGAGAACGCAGGATGCGATCCGGCTGGCAGAGCGCATGGATGAGGACAGCGGGCGGCTCTCCGACGAGGGAATCCGTCACCGGAGGAATTTGGGTATCATAGGCATTGCGCTATGCGCAAGAGCGGCCATTGAGGGGGGCCTCACGCCGGAGACCGCGTATCGGATCAGCGGTTATTATATCCGCAAATGCGACGCGGCGCAGACGGAGACGCACCTTCTGCAGTTCCGCAACAGTGCGATCGAGGACATGACCGACAGGGTGGCGGAGAAGCTCAGAAAGCCAAGAGTCTCTGGCTATATCGAGCAGAGCCGCGATTACGTGCGCAAGCACTACAGGGAAAAAATCTATCTGGAGGAAGTCGCGGAAGCGCTGGGGATCAGTCCGACCTATCTGTCGCGCCTGTTTAAGAGAGAGACGGGGCAGTGCCTGCAGGACTTCATCAACGAAGAGCGCGTGAAGAGAGCGGCCAACCTGCTGCGCTACTCAGACATGGGGCTCACGGAGATCGCGCAGTATGTAAATTTCCCCAACCAGAGCTATTTTGGCAAAATATTCAAGAAACACACCAATATGACGCCTCGCGCCTACAGGGACTTCTATAAGCCGGCGGAGTTCAGAGAATGAAAATCATAAGGGGTCCGCAAGAAATCCTCCCGACATTTCCTTTATCAAGGAAACGTCGGGAGGGTTTTCTTGTGAGTTTTCGATTTGTCGTGTTTTTACAGGTCTTCGCCAGTCGTCTCTGCGGCGACTTCTGTATAAAGCTGCAAAGGAAGGATTTCTTCCTTAAGAATTGCAATTGACTCCCGGATGAGGGGGAGTGCCTGCGTATCTTCTCTCCACGCCGCAGAACACACTCTTGCCTCCGGCATATCAGGCAGAACAAAGAAGTCCAGTTTCCTGCGCCGCTCCTCAGTAGGAATGGAGGCAAGGACATCTGCCGAGATCAGTTTAACCCCAAGTCCCTCTTCTGCCATTAATAGTCCCGTATTCTGCATATCGACAACAATGTTCCGGGAGGGCCGTATGTTGTATTGCCCCTGCAGCTTCTGCACCATCTGGTACATTCCGCTTGTCGGAGGCGGCGTGATATAAGGAAGGTTCTGAAGCGAGGAAGGATCTGCCACCCACGGATTGACGGGAGAGTTATTCTCGCGTTCCTTTTCCGGTACGATCCCGTATTTGCGGTGTGCGACCATCAGAACCTTCTCATACGCCAATTCTTCCATGATCAGGGGCACTTCACTCTTACCTATGGCTGCCAGTGTTCCAATGGCTAAATCCAATGTCCTTTTTTCGAGCTGCCTTTGCAGCTGTTTCTCTGAGGCCAGAGAGACAACGATGTTGAGACGGGGATGTCTCTCTGTAAGACTGCGCAAAAGCGGCGGAAGCCAGTAATGTCCACGCACGCGCGCTATGCCGATTCGGAACAGCTGGTCGGGGTCCCGGATTGAATAAAGTTCTCCTTTGAGAATCTGCTCTGCGTCAACAATCTCCTGCATCTTTTCCACATAGTATTTTCCGGCCGCGGTGAGCGTGACCGGATTCTTTTTTCGGTCAAATAGACGGACCCCCAGAGATTCCTCGAGACGATTTAAATACATAGTCAGGGTGGGCTGGGAAATGTATAGCTTCTGCGCTGCCCTGGTCAGGTTCTGCTCTTCGGCGATCGCCAAAATATAGTCAAATTTCTCGTACAGCATTCAAATTCTCCGTTTCTAATGATCCTATCACGTCATTCTTTATCAATTTATGTCTATATTATAAAACAAATTTATTAAACAATCAATGATTCACGATTTAACCATAAATATTATTGATTATATGCCCAAAAAATGGGTATTGGACGCATAAATCATAAATATTTACAATTAAATCACAAAGTTCCTGTAAACAAACATAAATAATTTTTATTTGAGGAGACGGGATGAAAATTACAGATGTAAGGGAAGAACATTACAGATGGCCGAAGGCAAAACCCATTGCTAATGGCAAGCACACCTACACCCACAACGAACTGAATCTGATCATCATCGACACCGATGAGGGGATCACCGGTTATGGCTGCAGCTGGGCAATCGAGTTTGCCGAGAGTATGGGCAAAGCGATCATCGGCATGGATCCTCTTGATACGGAGAGAATTTTCCAAAAGACCTATGTCCCCAAGTTTATCGGCCGTCGTGGAACCAGCATGAAGACTGTATCAGCGATTGATATCGCGCTTTGGGACATCAAAGCCAAGGCTGCCGGCATGCCGCTTTATAAGATGCTTGGTGGGCACAAAGAGAAAGTTGACTGCTATGTAGCCGGCGGTTATTACGCACCCGGCAAAGGCCTTAGAGAACTGCAGCAGGAGATGGAAGAGTACCGCAGCTGGGGAATCAATGCTGTCAAGATGAAGGTCGGCGGTGTGTCCCTCAGAGAGGATGCGGCTCGTGTCAAAGCTGTTCGTGAGGCCATCGGCGAAGACGCGAAGCTCATGATCGATGCCAACTGCGCGTACCGTTTCTTCGAGGCTATTGAATTCGCCAAGATGGTTGAGGAATATCGTCCCTACTGGCTCGAAGAACCCGTTGATGCCGACGATTACGACGGCTACAGCAAAGTTGCTGCTAAGACGATCATTCCGGTCGCGGGCGGAGAAAACGAAGTGTCCCGCTTTGGTTTCCGCGATCTCATCACAAGAGCATCCGGGATCAGTATTCTCAACCCTGATGCCACCTGCCTCGGAGGCGTGACCGAGTTCATGAAAGTGGCGGGCATGGCAGACGCGTTTGGACTCGACATGAGCCCTCACGGACAGCAGCAGGTACATGTTCACCTTGACTGCGCCGTTCCCAATGCGACGATTGCCGAGTTTTATCCTCCGCAGTACGACGCAAAAGTGTATGAAGCGTTTAAGAATCCGGTGGTCTTCAACTCCGATGGCACGGTCAGCCCTTCTCAGGCTCCCGGCGCCGGTCTTGATATCAACTTTGAAGTTATGGCGCCCTTCCGTGTCAAATAAAACTCTTAAATAATTCAGGAGGTATCTGAAATGTCAAGTACATTAGTAATTTGTCTTGTGATCAGTGTGTTGGCCGTGATCAGCTATGTGTGGGGCAAAATCCCGATGGCGCTCACTGCCGTTGTCTCTCTCGCGGCTTTTGTTCTCTTCGGCTGCCTGTCTCCGGAGGACGCGCTCACCTATTTCGGAAATGCGAACGGTATCATGATCATGTCCATGTTCGTCGTGGCCGCAGGTCTGCAGAGAACACAGTTCGTCAAGAAGGTTGCCAATTCGGTCAACAGTTTTGCAAAGGGCTCGATCACAAAGGTGATGCTCGGTTACGTTATTGTCTCTGTCATTCTGAGCCAGTTCATCCAGAGCCCTATGATCGTATTCGGTATTATGGCCCCCATGATGATTGAAACCTGCAAATCCATGAATGTCAGCCCTTCCAAGGTTATGTTCCCTCTCGGTGTTTCTGCCATCGCCACCTGCTCCGCTTTTCCGCTTGGATCCGGTGCTACGGTAGCAGCCGAGCTCAACGGTTACCTCTCCGCAAGTGAGTATACAGATTTCCAAGTTGGTCTGACGGATCCCATGAAGGCACGTTTCCCGCTGGTCATCGTCTGCATCATCTGGTGTGTATTTTTTGCCTACAGATTTGCTCCCGATCATAAGGTCGAACACAGCGGAGAAGCCCTTGGAAAGGGCAGAAAACCTGAAGAGAAGCCTGCACTTAAACCCTTCCAGGAAGTGGCCGGTTATGTGATCTTCTTTGCCGTAACACTTGCCCTTCTGTTCCAGAAACAGATTAATTCCGTACTCACAGCACCCACATGGCTGATCTGCTTCATCGGTGCGGTCATGATGGTCGTATGCGGTGTTCTCGAAGGCCGCGAAGCACTTAAGACGCTGAATCTTTCCATGTATCTTCTTTTCGTAGGCGCAATGGCCATGAGCGGTGCTCTTGCCAGTTCCGGAGCCGGTGAGATCATCGGAAACGCGATTGCCGGCGTAGCACAGTCTGTCGGAAACCCTTATATCATTGGACTTGTCTTCTTCCTGGTACCGTTCCTCATGACGCAGGTCATGCAGAACCGCGGCGTTATGATGATCTTCATTCCGATTGCGATCCAGGCCTGCAAGAGCATGGGTGCAAACCCGGTCGGCATCATTATTATGGTACAGGCAGCCTGCCTGACAGCTTTTATGACGCCTATGGCTACACCTGCTGTTCCCATGATCATGGCAGAAGGCGATTATTCCTTTACAGATATGGTCAAGCAGTCTTTGATCCCTGCAGTGCTCTTCTGCATTGTCACAGTTCTTTGGACAATGACCGCTTTCCCGCTCTTTGCATGATACAATTTAGGAAAAACGAAACCGGGAGGCAGATATGAGAATTACTTTTTTAGAGATCATCCCTGCGAGCAAGTATCTCTTTGTCAAAATACACACCGATGAAGGAATCTGGGGAACCGGAGAGGCGGGCGCCTGGGGTTATCTGGACGGCTGTGTTGGAGTACTGAAAAAATTTGAAGAATATCTTGTCGGTAAAGATCCCTTCAGGATCGAACATCACTGGCAGTATCTTTACCGCAGCATGTATTTCAGAGGCTCGATCCTGATGAGTGCGCTCTCCGCCGTGGACATTGCGCTCTGGGACATCAAGGGCAAAGCATTGGGCGTCCCCGTATATGAGCTGTTGGGCGGAAAATGCCGGGACAAAGTGCGCAGTTATGAAGCTGTGTTTAAATTTACGCCGGAGGATATCGCGCAGCGCTGCCTTGAACTCAAACAGAAGGGATGGGACGCAGCCAGGCTCATGATAACAGGAGACATTCGCCTCAAGCAGGCGGCCCGCAGATCATCTGTTTATAATGCCAAAGTGTCCGACTATATTGCGGTTGTAAAAAAAGTACGGGAAACGGTCGGCGATGATTTTGACATGATCCTGGAATGCCACAGAAGTATGGATCCTATGGAAGCTCTTGCCTTCGCTAAGGGCGTAGAGCAGTACCGTCCTCTTTTTTTGGAGGACCCGATCGGCCCGGATTCCCCCGAGGCAATGGCGGAAATCGCATCCAAGACAGCCATTCCCGTTGCAACGGGTGAGCGATTCATAAACATCCAGGAATTTGAGACAATCTTCCAAAAGCAGGCGGCCCGATATGTGCGGCCGGATGTATGCGCACTCGGAGGACTGACCCCTTCCAAAAAAGTGGCGGCCATGGCGGAAGCCAATTACTGCAAGATCGTTCCGCACAATCCGCTCGGTCCGGTTTCCACCGCCGCATGCCTGCAGCTGGATGCAGCTATTCCGAACTGCGCGATCCAGGAATTTCCCTCGTTCTATCATCAGGGAAATGAAGCCGCAATGACTAAGGATGCGTTCGAAGAAGACGGCGGCTATATTTTAATTCCCGATCGCCCGGGCATCGGCATTGAACTTGTAGAGGATATCACGGAGAAGTTTCCCCCGGCTCCGCGCAGCATCAGTGCCCAGCTCGCTTACGACGGCTCCGTATACGATGTCTGACAGGAGGAATGAGCATGAACAGACAAGAGTTTATTGAGTATTGCAGCACTCTCGGTGAAGAAGAACTGCACAGAATCGCAGCGGGGAGCCGGGGAAGGATCGAGAAGATCCTTCCTCAGGAAACAAAGGATATGTTTCGTACATTAGATGATGTCACAACCGCCGAAGAGCTCAATGTGGAAACTGCGTTCGGCAGCACGCATATATATCTTATAAAAGAGAAAGATGCAGCCGGTGACGGGCTTGCGACAGTGGTGAATGTTCATGGAGGAGGATGGACGCTGGATCACGGTGAAAGAGACATCTTTTTCTGCCGCCGTCTTGCGGTAAAACTCCACGCGCTGGTTGTTGACGTGGACTATGTTCTTGCTCCGGAGCATCCGTATCCGGCAGCGATCGAAGAAATCGAAGCACTGTTCAGCGTGCTGCCCGAAAAGATTACGGCCTGGGGCGGCGACGCGAACAACGTCGTCCTCTGCGGACAGAGCGCAGGTGGAAATCTTTTGGGAGCCGTCATGCAGAGAAACCGCTATGATCAGAGCTTCAAGCCGAAGGCACAGGTGCTTTGCTACCTTCCGACGGATAATTACAACGATCATTTCCACGGCGGAGAACTCGATGGGCGCGGTGAAGCAACAGAATACTATGGCTTTTTCTATAACCGGAGCTTTGAAGAGAGAAAGAACAGCGATGTCTCGATCCTCTTTGCCTCGGAGGAAGAGATGAAAAACCTTCCGCCCACAGACATCATCACATGCCGCATGGACAACCTGATGGAGGAAGGCGAGGCCTATGCGGCCAAGCTGACATCTGCGGGAGTTACCACCAGTTTGAAGCGGTTTGAAAACAGCCGTCACGGTTTTCTTGTCAATCTGATGGACGAATGGCAGGACGGCGAAGACTATGTTGTCAGCCTGATCCGAAAATACATTTAATGAGAAAGGGGACAGGAATGTCCCCTTTCGTGCAATAAAATAGGAATAAATAAGGCAAAATCCAAATATATCGGCGGCAATCCGCCTCCTATAATGAAGTAAAACCTAAGGTCTTAAAGTAATAAGAAAGGAGCTTATATGGCAAAATTTATTACGGCGAGAGAAGCCGCTGACCTGATACCTGACGGCGCAACAGTTGCAATCTCGGGAATGGGCCTGTCCGGATGGGCGGAAGAACTTGGCTGCGCAGTGCGCGACAGATTCAAAGAGACCGGGCATCCCAGGGATCTCCACCTCAAGCAGGACAGCGCGATGGGTGACTGGGCTGTCGGACAGAATTTCATCGGATGGGACAGAAATAAAAGAGAGGTGCCGGATACGGAACACGGCGCGCGTGGTTCAACGAGATTCGGTGAAGCGGGGCAGGGTCTTATTAAAAAGTGGACCAGCGCCCATGTCGGAAGCTCCTTCACACTCAATGCACTGGCGGCCAAAAACGAGCTGGAGAGTTACTGCATTCCCCAGGGTGTCACCATCAATCTCTGGAGAGAGATCGCGGCCGGGCGCCCGGGCCTGATCACCAAGACCGGGCTGGGTACCTTTGTGGATCCCAGAGTAGAAGGCGGCAGGATGAACGAAGCAGCGAGGGACGAGATCGTCAAACTCATCGAGTTCGGCGGCGAGGAATACCTTTTCTATCCCTCCTTCAAGTGTGACGTAGCGCTTCTTCGCGGCACGATCGCGGATGAGAACGGCAATATTTCCTTCCGTCACGAGAGCGTCGTCAACGAGGGCCCCGCCATCGCGGCAGCCACAAAGAACAGCGGCGGCATCGTGATCGTACAGGTGGAATACCTTGCCAAAAAAGAGACTCTCGATCCCAAAGAAGTCAAAATCCCGGGCGTTCTCGTAGACTATGTGGTCCAGGCTAAGGATCCTATGTCCTGCTGGCAGTCCGAAGGCGTCTATTGGGAGCCTTCCTTCTCAGGTCAGATCAGAAAGCCCCTTAATGCGATCGAGCCGCTCCCCATGGACGAAAGAAAAGTAATCTGCAGACGCTGCGCGATGGAACTGAAGAAGGGGAGCCTGATCAACCTCGGAGTCGGCGTTCCCGCGGATGTAGCCAAGGTCATCGCAGAAGAAGGCCTGATCGAATACGTGACAATGAGTACAGAGAGCGGCATGATCGGAGGCGTTCCTTCGGCGCTGCCCAATTTTGGAAGCGCTTATAATCCGGAGAGCATTATCACACCCCACGAGATGTTCGATCTGATCGATGGCGGCGGACTTGATGCCACCTGCCTGGGAATCGGCGAGGTAGATGAGGACGGAAACAACAATGTGAGCCGAATGGGCAAGCGCAGGATCGGACCCGGTGGATTTATCGATATCACGGCCAAGACTCCCAAAGTCATCTTTGCAGGAACATTGACCGGTAAAGCCGAGGTCCGTACAGGTGACGGGAAGATGACAGTAGTAAAGGAAGGTGCTTTTCACAAGTTCGTCAAGAAGGTGGGACAGATCACTTTCGCCGGACAGTATGCTCCCGAATCCCAGGAAGTCCTTTATGTGACGGAGCGCGCGGTGTTCAAGCTGATCGACCACAAGGTGACGCTGATCGAGATTGCTCCCGGCATTGACCTGCAGACAGAAGTACTGGATCAGATGGATTTTGTTCCCGCTATCGCGCCGGACCTCAAGGTCATGGACGAGGGAATCTTCCGCGAGAAGTGGGGAGAACTCGGCAAATATATGTGAGTCAGAGTGCTTGTCCCCCTGACGCTCTGTACTCGGAAGGCGAGCACCCATACTTGTCGCGGAACATGCGGTAGAAGTAACTGCTGTTTTCGTATCCGATATGTTCTATGATCTTATCAACAGAGAGTGTAGTGTTCTGCAGCAGGTAGGCCGCCTGCTGCAGTTTTCGTAATTGCAGAAGTTCCTTGAAATTCTTTCCGGTCCTCTTTTTGAGCATCCTGCTCACCTGGTAAGTGGGAAGATGGGATATTTCCGAGATCTCTGCCAGTGTTCCGCTCTGATAGTGGTGGTCGATGTAATCCAGCACGGAGAACATGAGATTCTGCTCCTCCTGCTGCGGGTCGCCGCGGCCGATCTGATCGGCAAATCGGGACAGGTTCATGAGAAGAAGCCCCATGGAGGTCTGGTTGATCGTATCCATCATGGGATGGCGGCCGATGATGGTCCAGATCATATTCTCCAAAAGATTTTCCACCGGAACGATCCCTTTGGTTTGAATATAGAGATAATCGTTTATGGCTGTATCGCTGGCCAGGGTTGAAATGAGGAAGTCACGAATGATATTCTCGCGTTCAACCATGGAGATAGGCCTGTCAAAAAATTCAGGCAGGATGATGAAGTTCACGGCAATATCTTCTTCGTCGGACGGCAGGATTTCGTGGTAAACGTTCTGGT
>JAEIGA010013001.1_pt1 | contig 12667 bp, 13 predicted proteins | sample 9270691 | NCBI WGS metagenome assembly JAEIGA01 (sample SAMN17057246, study PRJNA624740) | gut metagenome | biome: biome; isolation source: fecal sample | host: Bos grunniens | place: China: Xizang | collected 2019 | reverse complement strand
GTACAACTAAATATGACAAATTATGTTGAATTTCACAATAATAAAAGATTAACCAAAATAGATGGTAAATGATTTACACCTACTGAATATGAAAAAAATTTATATAATGAAAGTGGGCAATTTATTTAAAACTGTCTAAATCAATAAGAAAAATAAGGGTTACAAAATATAAATGAAAACAAAGGTGATTAATTTTATTAAATGCTTTAAAAAAATATAAAATTTTGCAAAATTTTAGGATAATTATTTAAGACATATATGAAGAATAATAAAGATAAGAATAATAAAAATAAAAACAACAATGATAAGAAAAAAAATGATCAGAATAACAAAAAGTCATCAATGTTTGATAGCTTAAAAAATAGTCTTGATCAAAAATATCAAGGTAGTCAAAATCAACAAGATGTTGATAAGCAAGAATCAATAGATAATACAAAAAATAAAGTTGAAGAAGTAACACCAATATCATGTTTAGCTGATGAAATTGGTTGAAATAATTGAAAAATATTATTAAGAAATTTTTGCTATGGTATCTTTATGGGTATTAGTGATGGTATTCCTGGATATAGTGGTGGTACTACTTTATCTATTATTGGTTTTTACCAATCTTTAATTTCTAATATTAAATTAATTTTTAAACCAGATGTAAAGAGATATTTTTGAAAATATTTACTTTGATTTTTACCATTTTTAATTGCTTGAATTGGGATATTTATTGGTTTTAGTCAAATAGTTAATTTAGCTAGTGATAATGAAAAGGGAATTGTTTTAGTCTTTTTATTTGGTTTTTTTGCTTTATTTGCAATTCCTATTTTTTATCTTAAAAATAAAAAGGATTTAATTAATTTTAAATCACTCGGTACTAATTTAAAAGAAAAAGACCGGAGTGTAATCATCCAATTAATATTATTTATTTTAGGTTTTGTATTATTATTAACTTTTGCATTATTAGCTCGTTTTTTATCAACTAGCTATGATCTTAATAACAACGCAATTCATGGTGTTACTTTTTTAGGTAGTGGCAAATTTGAACCATCAACAGCTGGTAATGAAAAAGTTATGTTATGATTATTTTTTGGTTTTCTTGCTGGTTTTTGTTTCTTAATCCCAGGAGTTAGTGGTAGTCTTGTTTTGTATATGGGTAATATTTATCCAGATGTAAATTATGCAATTGCCCATGCATTTACAAACGCAAACTTCATTCCTTGAATTATTTTTATTGGTTTAGGAATTGTTTTAGGAGTAATTTTTAGTAGTTTTGTTATCAATTGATTATTACAAAGATTTCAAAAATATTTTCAAGCTTTTGCTTTTGGATTAGTAGTATGTAGTTTTGTTTCAATCTTTGTGTCTTTATCAAATAATGATTGACAAACATTATCTAATCAGCTAACACTAGGCTTATCAATTGGAATGATATTTGTTGCTATCATCATTAATGTAATTATCTTCATTGTTCTAAATGAAACACATAAAATTGATTATCCAAAATTACGATTCTTACAAAAACTATTTAAATCAAAAACAATTAATTAATTGTTTAATAATTATTTTTTCTTGTTAGCAAACCTTCTTAGTACTAATCAAGTTATCAATACTATTAAGGAAATTGCAATTGTGGTAGTTAAAAAGATAATTAATCCTTTACGATTTGCAGTTTTTTTATATTTTTGTATTAATTCATCACTTATAATATCTTGTTGATAAAATAGTTCAATTTCGTTTTTACGACGATGATTTAGAAAAAATATCATAATTTGTAAAAGTAAAAAGAAGATAATGGTTGCAAAAGCAGTTCACATTGTTACAAACAAGACATTATCATTATGGTTAATAAAAAGATTTCCAAACTCACTTATATGAAGGTTAATTAGATTATGAAAATAACTAATAATAAATGTTAATAAGATAATTAATCCACCACAAATATAAACACTTAAACATGTTCAATTTAAGATAATATAAGATGAACACAATGATTTATACTTCCGCTTGATAAACGGGGTAACTTTTTCATTATTAATTTGATAATTATTTATTTTTAATTCTTTTTTTGCATTATTTCAATTATATAAACCATAGATTGATCAGCTTAGTGCAAAAATGTTAAAACTTACTTGTGGTACTAATAATCAATAGGAAGCACCAAGATTAAAAACTTGTCATAGTACAAAACCTAATGTTGCCATTGATACTAAAAATAATACTAAACTACAAATAATAGTAAAAATAGTAATTCGATATTCATTGCGATAAAAATTAGGGATTAATTTTAATTGTTTAGTTTTGCTCTCTTTTTTCTTTATTTCTTTTTCTTTTTTCTTGTTGAGAAAAGTAAAAAAAAACCTTTTTTTCTTTGCGTACTTTCTAATGGTTCATTAAAAGAAACAAATTGATTATTATTTATTTCAGTAGTTAACTCAACTGATGGTTGGTTAGAAAAGAATTTGCTTAAATTACTTGTTTTTTTATTGTTAATGTTATTTTCTTGTTCAATTTCATTATGAATAGAATTATTAGTATATTTATTTTCAAACTGAACAAAAGCACTTGTGGCATGATTATTTAAATTATATAAATCTGAAAAATCATTTTCTTGTTCATTAATTTTTTTGGTTTTTAGTTCAACTTTATTTACTTTCTCATTATCAATATTAGTTGATTTAATATCTTTTGTTTGATTGTGATTATCTAAATGATCAAAACTAAAATCTAATGTTTTTGTCTTTTGATTAGCTTGCTGACATTCTTGCTTAATTTGTGTATCAAAATCAAATTGTGATGTTTTAGTTTTAGATGTTGTAAAATGATTAGTTTTTTTACTATTATGTTTATCTTGTTGATATTCGCTTAAATCTCTTTCTAATTCTTCAAAACGTGATGTTAAGTTATCAAAAGAGAAATTAACTGTTTTTTTAGTTTTAATTGTATTTGATTTTGTATTTTTACTATTATTTTCATTATCTAATTTAAAATCAAGTATTCTAGTCTTGCTATCAAATAAATCTGCTTTTTTAGTAAAACAAGCATCATTTAAATTCATTTTAATAGTTTTCATCTTATTATTTTGAGTCTCATTTTTAGTTTTGTTTTTATTACTTAAACTTACAAATGAATCATCAATAGGTTCACTTCAAATTTGTTCATTGATATTAGATGTCTTATCTATATTATTCATATGACGCTCTACAATTTCATCTATATTAATAAAGTCATCTGTTTTCATGATTCGTCCTCAAAAATACTTAATATATATTTAATTATATAGAGCAAAAATTAAATCTTCAAATGCTAGCAATCTTATTAATATTTATTAATATTTTTTTTAAAATGCTGATTTAATGAGCTCTTTGAAACTCACTTTATTTTTAGTAATTTTATTTAAATTTTTATAAATTTAAGTAGAAAGCTTAATTGGTTTAGGCAAAAAATTAAGTTATAATTAATATATGTGATTTATTGATTACAGAACCAAACATAATTTAATGAGAGGAAATTAGTATGAGTAAATTTAATGAAGTTTTAGCAAGAAATATAAATAATGTACCAAAAAGTATATTAGGTTTTAGTCAGACAGTCGCTTTTTCACATTATAATAATCTTTCAGCCCAATTACCTATAGATAATAATGGACATATTGTTTCTAATGATATTAACCAACAAACTATGCAATGTTTTAAGAATATTGAAACTATTTTATTAGGTATTAATCATAATTTAAATGATGTTGTTCGTCTAACTATATTTGTAAAAGCCCAAGAATATATTGAAACTGTGATTTCAGTTATTAAGTCAATTTATTCTGAATACAAACCAACTGTTACATTTTTAGTTGTAAAAGATATTCCAATGAATGCATTGGTACAAATTGAAGCAGTTGTGTCTAATGGGATAGGAACAATTCCTAATGCACCACAAGCTGGTGATTTATCAAAAGTTGTTAGTAATGTTAATAGTGCACCTCAAAACGATTTTTCAAATCAAAGTGTTGCTTTTTCACATTACAATCATTTATCAGCACAGTTACCAATTGATGTTCATACTAACCAAATTATTGGTAATAGTGTTAGTGATCAATTAAAACAAGCATTACAAAATGTTAAAAATATTTTAATAGGTATGGATATTCCTTTTGATGATATTGTGAAAGTAAACATCTATGCTACTTCAATTAAGGAGTTACCTGCTATTAAAGCTATATATAAAACATTTTTCCCAGATAGTGCAATTGCTCGAGCTGAAAATTACCTACCTGCCTTGTCTATTAACCAAGTAGATGGTTTGTTATGAGGGGCAAAAGTTCAAGTTGAAGTTGTTGTTTCACATGGAGATGGAACGCCTCCTCAATTAGTTGAAGATCGTCATGGAATTGTAATATGACCATCTAATTGTAGCAAAGTTGCAATTAATGAGTTGTCTACACATTCAGTTGCTTTTTCTCACTATAATAACATTTCTGAAATTTTCCCAACTAATAGCAAGAATCAAGTTGTTAGTGGTGATGTTAGTGAACAATTTAAACAATGTTTACATAACTTAAAAGCCATTGTAAAGAATATTGATCATGATATTAATGACGTAGTGAAATTAAATATTTTTGTTAAAGATATCAATGTTATAAGTCAATTTAAAGGAGTTTTAGAAAAATTCTTTGATACTTTACCAGCTGGAAGAATCATTGCTGTTAGTGATTTAGGTTCAAATGATGTCTTAGTAAAAATTGATGCTATTGTTGCTAATGCTGAAGGAACACCACCTAATAAATTGTAAGCATCAAAATGCTATAAGAAAACACAATTGTTTTGTTTTATCATTTTATATGAATATTTTTTAGAGTCTATTTTAGTTTTGATTTAAAATAGTGTTTATCAATGAACTAGTTGTTGATAAACTTTGGTTTATTTAGAAAATACTAATTTAGTATTTGCTATTACTTACATGCAGTGAAAATATTTAAAATCATTACAAATTGTGTGATTTAAGTTTAAATGATGTATTAGTAAACTCAATGTGCTTATTACTAATATCAAGTAATCTAAAAATTAAATTAATAACATAAAACACAAAAAAGATAGACTTTAATCTTTTTAATAGTGTATTTATAAATTTAATAGAGTTTATTTTAGTAAACAAACTAAAATTAATGGAATTAAGAATCATAAAGGTAATAAACAAATTCCAGTAGCAATTGCTAAATTCCTATTTTCAAATTCATCAATGTTATTTAACATCATAATTGCTACTATAATATCATAAATACCAAATGTTAAGATCCCAATTATACTAGCAATAATTACTTGCGTTTTTAATTTTTTTCCTATTTGAGTCATACTCTTTCTTTTTATATTTAAGCTAACTTTATAATTATACATATATAATAATATGTATGTGTTTTAAAATTAAAGATGCCAAAACAATTCCTTTTTTAACTTTTTTATTACTTAATACTATATATATTATTTTGTTAATAGTATTTTTATCACTATTAATATACTTTCTTCTAAATATCACTCCCTTTCCTGAAAGATTTACAATTGGTGAAATGACCCAAGAAATGATTGATATGGGTCAAGATAAATCATTGATCATTATTTATGCCTTTATTGCTTGTGCTAGATATTCTCTTATTGGTTTTATCATTACAAGTATTGGTCTTTTGTTAAATCTATTTTCATTTTATGATTTAGACACCTCGCAAAGTGAACAGCATAAAACAAAATTATTTATAGTTTCCAACTATATTGGTTACTTTTTATTTTCATTATTTTATTTTGTTTTATTTATTTTCTTAATTTGATACATCTGATTCATTTTTATAAAGGAAAATACAAGATTTTTGCAAAACAAAATTTTATATTATTAAGGACAAGAACTACAAATACTAAGAAAACTAAATTTAAAAAAATAGCTTGATTTATATTTATTATTTTTATACCTTTTATTTATATTGGATCAATTCTGATTCCTATTTTATTTAGTAATAAGAATAGTAAATCTTATTTAATTCCCAATGAGAATGTTGCCAAGTATTTAAAATTATCAAAAAACAAACAAAATGTTTTATTTTTATATTTTGATAGAACCCAAGGAGTAACATGAAATTTGCTTTTGCTAGTTGATGAAATCATTAATAAGGAAAATGCTTTTATAAAATTATTTCCTGAATTTACATCATATGCCAATGTTTTATCAAATGGTTCATTAACTAAGATTTCTAACCCAGCAATATATTCTGGACCAATGTTTAATATTGCTATGAAACAATCAATATCAAAAAATGTGGATATTCAACCCAAAACAAATAATAAACTTAATGAAAATGAGTGATACTTTTATGCTTTATATAACTTATCAAAAATGCTAATTGATAATGATGTATCAAATATTACATATAATAATTTACCATATTATGGCGATACCTCAATGTCATCACAATACTGTTTTGGAAACATGAGAAAACTACAAGATGATTTTAGTAGTATTAACATGGATATAAACACAATGACTAATGCTAAAATTGCAAATTATAAATTTAATCGATATATTAAACTTTTAGAACAGGATTCAATTTATGATGCAGAAGTTTTAAATAAATTACCAAGTATAATTAAATTTGATTCAAGCAATTCAGGTACCTTTTTTAGCTTTTTTAGTCAACAAACTCATGAAAATTATATTATTAAAGAAAAAAATAAATATAAATCAAGCAATTCAAAAGAAGATTTCGTGCGCTCCATTTGAACAGTAATGCAAGATTTAAAACCATTTCTTTTAAGATTGAAAAATGAACCTTTTGTTGATAATGATGGGAACATTATTTATGATAAAAATGGAAAACCAATAACTGTATATGACAAATCATTAATTTTTGTATTATCTGATCATGGTTATGAAGTTAGAAGTTTAAATATTTTTAAAAACATTTGTAAGTATTTACTTAATCATAAAAAAATAACTAAACAACAATATGACACCATTTTTAATTTTAATTGACACCATTATATACCTTGTCTAAATATCAAACCATTTAAATATGATATACAAGACCATATTATTAACAAACAAGATAAGTTTGTATTTAATGATGATCAAGTTTTATCTTTGCAAGATATACCAATCATTATGGAAAACTATCTTAATCAATATTTAAATTCAAAGCAATCTTCACACTTTGTTAGTGATGATATTATAAATTCTTTTATGCCTACAAGCTATCGGGATTTAATTCAAGCACAATCACTTCCAGATCCATTAGATGAAAATAAAAATTCCTTAAAAAAGAGAAATTTAGAACACCGGATCTTTGCTACAATTAGCACATATAATTGAAAAATGATTTTTGATAGTAATTCATTTGAGATTAATTCAATGGGTATATGAAAAGTTGATCCTAATAAAGGTTTTTACAACAATGATAATATGGAAAAAATTTGGTCTAGGAAATAAAATATTACTGACCGATTTATTTTTATATTTTTAGTTAATCTTTAGGTTTTTATCATATCATAATTATCCTAAAATTTTATTAATGTTTAGTTAAGTTTTTATTAATACAATTATTTAGGATGGAATCTAATATTAATACATTTTCTATTTTTAATAATTTTGTTAAATTTTTGCAAAAATTTGAATTTTTTTTCTTATTTATAAGTAGGAGCATAATCCAAGGAAGGTAAAAAACGGAAAATACAATTGATAAAGTAATGATTATAGCAATGTTAAAAGGCTCTTAATATTACTAGAGCATATCAAGTTCTAACCAAAGATTATTGACAATTACATATTTATTTTGGAATCACAAGATGAAACCACCAACAATAAGAGAATTAATATTAAATGTAATTAGTGAAGTTAAAGAAATGAAATTAGATATTAAATATATCAATGATCAGTTAGATAACATTGAAGTTAGACTAGATCATGTGGAAGAACAATAAAATGCAATGATGTCTGATATTAAACAAATTAAAAACTGCCCTACTATTAAAAAAGAACTTACTGTTTAAATTAATTTATTTATCTATTAATATATAGACTAAAATTTTTTAAATTTTTGCAAAAATTTCACTTTTAGACAAATAAAAATGAAAAATAAGAATTTTTTCTCCTTTATTTAAGATAGAGACATTTAATAGATACTATTAAAAAACTAAATTTAAACCAAAAGGAGTCATTTTATGATTAAATTTAATAAGAAAGCTTTTCTAGCAGCTTTAAGGAATAGGACATGAAACTATGCTATTAAAGTACACGAAGATGAAAATGCTGCTCAATGAACTATTTATTTAGGAACAGAAATTATGAAATCATCAAATAACAATCAAAACAAAGGGTTTAGTGACTTGCAATTACAACAATTACAAGAGTTACTACAACCAATTAATGCTCGGTTAGATAACATTGAAGATCGGTTAGACAAAATTGAAGCTAGAATAGATCATGTAGAAGAAGAAATCAAACAAATTAATTACCGATTGGATAGAATTGAAAATTGTCCAACCATTAAAAAAGAATTAGCTTTATAGTTTAAAAATTTGAAATTTTTTACCTTAGTTATAGATGAGGCAAAAAATAAGAAATAGTTTTGAGAGAATTCTCTCCAAATATTAAAAATAGAGATTATTTGTTTGATATAAAGTTATAAATTTCATCAAATAATTTGTCTTGTTGGAATTTATCAAAAGTTAATATATGTGTCCCTTTATTAAAAATAATGACTTTATCACTTTCTTTTTTTAATTTCTCAACTACATTGTTGGATTTCATAATATCATCATTTGATTGAATATATTTAAAATTAATTTTTTTATGATTTTTAAGGATAAATCTTCATGACTTTTTAAATGATAATCAAGCCGCTATAATAACACGATTAGAAACCTTTTTTCTAGCTAAAAATTTAACTATCTTAATTAAAATTGGATTATTTGTTAATTTTTCAACAAAACCTCCATTATCATATGTATTTATATTGGTTAAAAATGTAAGTATCATTTTAATATTTTTCAAGAATTTGTCTTTCTTTTTTTCGTTTGAAACATCAATAATTTCATATGGTATGTTTCATGTCATATACCCATTAACATCATGATAAAACTTAGCATAAAGATTGCATAAAGCTCCACCTCATGATTCGCCCAATAAAATTATTTCTTCCATTTGAAATTCTTCCCTAATAAATTTAATAATTTCATATAAATCATTTAAATAAGTTTTAAAATAACGTGATGGTTTATTAGTATCATTTCCTTGCGCTCGCATATCTACTGAAAAGATATTTCAATTATTTATTATTTTAGGATAGTTTCAATAATTAATTGTTACACCATTACCATTTAAACCTGGAACAAAAAATAAACATTTTTTACTATTTTTATCTTTTAGTGCTTTAACATAATAAATATTAAAAATATCATTTTTTACTTTTACTTTTCTATTAAAACAAAAATCATCTTTTATCTTAGTTTTCATTGTGCTTCTTTTAAATTATTTGGATAAATATTTTATATTATAATATAAAATAAAACTTAATGATTTATGAATAATGATTTAAAGGTTTCAATTTGTATTCCTTGTTATAACTCTGAAAAATTTTTAGATAAATTATTTAAAAATCTAAGTCAGATTGATTTTGAAGATAAAGAATTATTATTTTTAAATGATGGTTCTACTGATAACACACTTTTAAAATTAGAAGAAAATATTAAAAAATATGGATTCACAAAAAATAGTCGAATTATTAATCAAGAAAACAAAGGTTTAGCTGAGTGTCGTAATGTTTTAATTAAAAATGCAAGTGCTCCTTTTATTTATTTTTTAGACCATGATGATTTTGTTCCTAAAAATGCAATTAAAAAACTATATAAAATTGCCACAGAGGGACAATATGATATTGTGTCTGGAAGAGCAATCGTTATATTTAGAAAATTTTTTTATTTCCCTTTCCTTGTTTCATATCGCTATACAAAAAAGATTACTTCTCAACATTATGTAAAATCTAATATTTGTACATGCTGATCATGTTTGCTAAATAAGGACGTTTTTAAAAATGATGAATTTTTACCTGGCTATTCTTACGAAGACATTGGGTTAATGAATTATATTTTCTTAAAAACTCCAAATTTTAAATCAACTAAAAATATTGTTTATTATTACTCAAGATTTAGATCTAATAAAGTAAAAACACTATCACAATTTAGTGAACAAAATAAATGAAAAATAATTGATTTATTTGAACAAACAAAATATGCTTTTAAAAAATATGATGAACAAAATTGATTAAATAATAAAGAATATAAAAGATACATTAATGGTACATTATTTCAAATAATGGTGGTTTGCTATAAATTATCTAAATTTTATTCCAAAAATAAAGATATTAAGAAGTTACCATTAATTGCTTTTTTAAATTTTTTAAAATCTAATGATATGCAACTAAAATATTCAAAAACTTTTTGAAAATCTTTTGCTTATTTTTATTTAAAAACAATTTATAATCGATCTCAAAAAATCATTTTAAATAAAGAAATGATATTTGAAAATAAAATTCATTATTTGAATAATTTATCAGAAATTAAGAATAAAAAATCATTAGTTTACTATTGTCCAAAATTTAATGATTTAAATGGGTTTAAGAGATTTAAAAAAGCTACTTTTTTACTTCTAATGAAAAATAAACAAGAACAAATAGAAGAGACAAAATTTCAAAATATCCTTTGGGGTATCAAACCAGATAAAATTAAAAAGGATATTTTAGAAAAAAAGAAAATTTTTTTCATAGATTTAAGTCATTTTAAAAATTTTTCAAAAGAAGAGTTAATGTTAATTAATAAGCTTGATAAGCGATTATTAATTTTATTAAATCCAAATTTAGTTAGTAAATATCACTTAAAAGAAATTAATCATGTTTGTTATAAATAAAAAATTTTTTTAAAGTTATTTGATGAACAAGGAAATAAAAACATCTAATATATCAGGGATACCATTTAAAGTTAAATTTTCGATTAATATGAAATTTAATGTTTTTAGCTTTTATTATTTGTTTAAAAGCTTTAATATTAAGACGGCATGAAACCATTTCTTGGTTGTCATATTGTAGCATTTTTTTACATGCATTCAATTCAGCTATAAATCTTTTTTCATCTCATGATTGTGATATTGAATTATCAGGGCGATTAAAAAAATAATATCCAGTAATTTTTTTAGTAAAAGATAAGGATTTAGCATTTTTTATTAATTGGCATCAATAAACAGGGTCTTGATAAGCCATATTCTCATCTAATTTTTCTAAAGTATAAAATACTTCTTTTTTAGTAAAAAAAATTAATGGTAAACAAAAAGGAGTCGACATTTGTCTTTGATTATAAAGATTCCTTTTAATCAAATACCAAAAAGGTAACACTTTTCTAGTTTGTTTTTTTCCATTAAATTTTCTAAATGCTCCAACTAATATATCATGATCTGGCATATCATTTAAAATTGCAAAAGTATTTTGATGATAAAAATCATCAGAATCTAAAATAGCAATATATTGTTTTTTAACTAATTGATTAGATAAAACATAATTAATAACAGAGCCCCATTGTCCATTAGGTTTATGAAATAATTTAATGTTTTTATATTTTTGACAATATTGATTTACTACTTCAAAAGAGTCATTATTAGAACCATCATCAATGATTAACACTTCAATTAATGATTGATCATATTTAGCAGTAATGATTGATTCAAGTGCTTTTTCAATATATTTATTTGAATTATAGTAAGGAATAACAATTGAAAAACTTTTAGAAGACATAAAAATTTAATAAAATTATTGAGAAAAAACTTCTTTATTTAAAGTCTTATCATAGTCAATGATTTCATCTTCAGAAAAATAAACACCAATTTCATATTTTGCATTTTCTATAGAATCACTTGTATGAATAACATTCATACCAATGTCATTAGAAAAATCTCCTCTAATAGTCCCTGGCAATGATTCAGTTGGTTTAGTAGCTCCAGCCAATAATCTTAATATCTCAACAATATTGTTCCCACCAACAACCATAACAACTACTGGTCCAGAAGTAATAGATTCTACTAAATCATTAAAGAACGGTTTGTCCCTGTGTACATTATAATGTGCTTCAGCTTGTTTTTTGGTAACCATTACAAATTTAAGAGCATGGATTACAAATCCCTTTCTTTCAATTCGAGCTACAATTTCACCAATTAAATTTCTTTGAACAGCATTTGGTTTTATCATTGCAAAAGTTTTTTCCATAGTTTTAGTCCTTTTTAATCTTTAAAGATTATTAAAAATATTATATAAAATTTTATTAAATATATCATTTTAATTAATTGTTTAATGCACCATCTTTTGGGACTGGTAACTTCTATATCTCATTATATCAGAATTTATAGCAATTTTAGGTATTAAAAATCTTTGAGCATAAGGTAGATGTTCTAATTCTGAGTAATAATGGAACCTTTTGAAGTTATATTCATAACTAAAACAAAAAATAATTCTTTTAATTTCATCAATTGATTTTGCTTGTTTAAATTGTGATCAACATTTTTTATCGATAGTCTTATGAAATCTTTCTACACAACCATTACACTCAGGTTGACCTAATAGGATTAACCTTTTAATCACACCTTTAGATTCAAGAAATTTTACAAATTC
>JAEIGA010013000.1_pt1 | contig 12668 bp, 13 predicted proteins | sample 9270691 | NCBI WGS metagenome assembly JAEIGA01 (sample SAMN17057246, study PRJNA624740) | gut metagenome | biome: biome; isolation source: fecal sample | host: Bos grunniens | place: China: Xizang | collected 2019 | reverse complement strand
GCATACCAACACATACGAGCAGTCGTTCATGGGTAAGATTGGCAAGGTTACAGAGCCCATATTCGAGCCTATGGATATGGACTGGAAGGCATCAGTAGCACTTGTCTCGGGAATCCCTGCAAAGGAGATTGTCGTAAGCACCTTGAGCGTCTTGCACTCACACCCCGATGATGAGAGCACAACCGAGGAGGAGACCATACGCAATGTTAGCAAACGCGTAGCGGATGGGATGTCAACCCCCACAGCCGTGGCGTTCCTAATATTCGCACTGCTCTATCTACCATGTATCGCAACGATTGTAGCAGTAGCCTCGGAGCTTAACTGGAAATGGGCGTTGGGCTCGGCACTCTACAACACCGCTATAGCATGGCTTCTGGCATGGGCGGGTTACCATCTGACTTTGTTACTTATGTAGGCTATGGACTGGCAGAATATTATTGTAGCAATCGTGGCGGTAGTCGTGGCTGCTATTATCATCCAAAAGACCTGGAGGCTTCTCTTCTGTCGTGATGCCTCTCGCTGTTCGGGCTGTGACAAGGAGTGCAGCCACCGCAAGTAATAGATTAAAAAAAACAATGCAACTCACTGAGCTGCATTGTTTTTTTTATTTGCTTATATATCAGACTAGAACTCGTCATCAGATGCCTCGTCAGATGCATCTGCCAACTCATCTGCACCCTTCAAATCATCCTCATCGTAGTAGCCCTCGTTGTCATCATCCTGACCATCATCCACCTTTACATCTACCTTAACCATGTAGTATGCATCCTCGGTCTCGTAGGGCACGGTGTAGAAGAATGAACCATCGGGTTTATCGTAACGAGTCATCACCTCGGTAAAACCCAAAGGATAGAGTGCTTTTACCTCAGCCTGCTGCTCGGCAGTAAGATTATGAAAGCTTGTAATCAGACGTCTCTTCTTGTTATCAGTAGCCATAAATCTAATATATAAAAACTTACGTGTATTAACCTTATTCGGAACAGGGATTTGCAAACATTAGCTGTCCGAAATTTTCCGCAAATGTAACCACAATTTGATAATGTACAAGCATTGCGCAATATTTTTTTTATTTTTTCGAAATTTCTTCGCCGTTACAAACAAATTGTGTAACTTTACACCATATTATGCGCGTAAGGATGACACAGAGCAAAGATATACAGAGAATGCGTGAGCTCGAGCAATACCTCGAGCAGTGCAACTATCAATACTACGTCGAGAACAATCCAACAATCTCGGACTTTGAGTTCGACGTATTATTGCGCGAACTTCAGGACCTCGAGGCTAAATACCCCGAGGAGGCCGACCCCAACTCCCCCACTCGTCGCGTGGGCAGTGACCTCACATCGGAGTTCGAGAGCGTCGAGCACCGCTACGCCATGCAGTCGTTGGCCAACACCTACTCCTCGGAAGAACTTGGCGAGTGGATAGACCGCATTACGCGCGAGGTTAGCGATGTGGAGTTTGTCTGCGAGCTGAAGTTCGATGGCACGGCCATTTCGTTATGCTACGAAAATGGTCAGTTGCAGCGCGCCGTAACGCGTGGTGATGGCAAGCGTGGCGACGATGTGACGAACAATGTGCGCACCATAGGCTCTGTACCGATGAAACTTCGCGGCGAGGGCTACCCCGCAGTATTCGAAATTCGTGGCGAGATATACATGCCCTACGCATCGTTCGACCGCCTAAACCGCGAGCGCGAGGCTGCGGGCGAAGCACCCATGGCAAACCCTCGCAACGCCGCAGCAGGAACACTCAAGCAGCAATCTTCGCAAGTCGTAGCACGCCGAGGATTGGATTGCACTCTCTATTATATCGCGAGCGACAACCTACCCTTTGCTACACACATGGAGAACCTCGAAGCGGCACGCACATGGGGTTTCAAGGTCTCGGAGCACATGAAGGTGTGCCGCAACAGAGAGGAGATTGAGGCATTTATTGCCTACTGGGATACCGAGCGCAAGAACCTGCCCTTTGCCACCGACGGCATCGTAATCAAGGTAAACAGCTACGCACAACAGCGCACCCTCGGCTCAACAGCCAAGTCTCCACGCTGGGCCGTGGCATACAAATTCCAGGCCGAACGCGCACTGACGCGCCTCGTAAGCGTTGACTTCCAGGTGGGTCGCACAGGAGCCATAACTCCCGTTGCCAACCTCGAGCCTGTGCAGTTGGCGGGTACGGTCGTAAAGCGCGCCTCGATACACAATGCCGACCAGATTGCGGCCCTCGACATACGCCTCGGCGACATGGTCTACGTCGAGAAGGGCGGCGAAATTATACCCAAGATAACCGAGGTTGAGCTCTCGGAGCGCCCCGCCAATAGCAAGCCCTTTGAGTATATCACCCACTGTCCCGAGTGTGGTTCGGAGCTTGTGCGCTATGAGGGCGAGGCGAAGCATTTTTGTCCCAATAGCGCAGAGTGCAAGCCCCAAATCATCGGCCGCATCGTTCACTTTGTCAGCCGCAAGGCGATGGACATTGAGGGTCTGGGGGGCGAGACCATCGAGCTACTTTGGGAGAACGGCATGCTCACAAACATAGCCGACATCTACGACCTCAACCCTCAGCAGCTGGCAGCACTGCCACGCTTGGGCGACAAGTCGGCAGCAAATATCCTCGATGGTGTGCGTGCCTCGAAGAGTGTACCCTTCGAGCGTGTACTTTTTGCCCTCGGCATTCGCTTCGTGGGCGAGACCACGGCGAAATATATCGCAACACACTTCCGCACTCTCAATGCTATAGCAGCGGCTACGGCGGAGGAGCTCTCCGAGGCCGAGGAGGTGGGAGCAAAAATTGCGGTGGCCATCACGGAGTACTTTGCTGATGAGCACAATCGCGCTATCGTAGAGCGACTTAAGAGCGCTGGTCTAAAGTTCGAGATAGAGGAGAAGCAACGCGCGTCAAATGCACTGGAGGGAAAGAGCGTTGTAATATCAGGCAAGTTCGTGGGTCGCTCGCGTGACGACATGAAGGCTTTGGTGGAGGAGCACGGAGGACGCAACCTCGCAGCTGTATCTGCCAATGTAGACTTCATTGTTGCGGGCGAAAACATGGGACCAGCCAAGCGACAGAAGGCAGAAAAGTTGGGCATCACAATACTCAACGAGGAGGAGTTCATGGCGATGATTGAGGGTGCACCAATCGTGGAGCACGCCCCAGCACCAGAACACAAGCCCGCAAAGGAGGAGGCAAAGCCAATTCAGGGCACACTATTTTAGTAATCGTAAAAATAAAAAGAGATATGGTACAAGAGAAGATTAAGGGTGTAGGCGTTGCCCTTATCACCCCATTTAATAATTTCGAGGTTGACTACCCAGCGTTGGAGCGCATGGTAGAGCACGTCATCGCAGGTGGCGTGGACTATATCGTTGCACTCGGCTCTACCGCCGAGACTGCGACACTCTCACTCAAGGAGCGACAGCAGGTATACGACTTTATCGTTGAGCGCACTGCGGGCCGTGTGCCTATCGTTGTGGGCATGGGTAGCAACAACACACATGACCTGGTCGAGCAGCTACGCACATTCGACATGCACGATGCAGTGGCCATCCTGAGCGTTGTGCCCTACTACAACAAACCATCGCAGGAGGGCATCTACCGCCACTATATGGCCGTTGCCGAGGCTTCACCCGTGCCAGTCATTCTATACAATGTACCTGGCCGCACGGGCGTCAACATGACCGCAGCAACTACCCTGCGCCTTGCCCGTGCAACCGACAAGATTGTAGCTGTGAAGGAGGCATCGGGAAGCATAGAGCAGATGCAGGAGATTATCGACGGCAAGCCCGAGAACTTCCTCGTTATCTCGGGTGACGACGGCATCACCGTGGAGCTCATCAAGCGTGGCGGCATGGGCGTAATCTCTGTGGCAGCTAATGCCTTCCCCGAGCGTTTCTGCCGCTGTATCCACGATGCCATGGAGGGCAACTTCGCAGAGGCAGAGCGCGCCATGGAGCAGTTCACAGAGCCCATCGCACTACTCTTTAGAGAGGGTAACCCCACAGGTGCTAAATGCATGACCGCAGCAATGGGCATCACACGCGATGAGGTACGCCTTCCACTTGTAGAGGGCACCGAGGCTCTACGCCAGGATATAAAAAATGGTATTAAGAAGTACGATTTAAGATAGTTTGTGCGTTGGTCATAAAACGACATCACATATACTAATACTATGAGACACACCGCACTGCTTTTATCACTTGCGATAATACTATCTACCCCCGCAACACTTCGTGCCGAGGAGCCCAATCCTTTGGTGGCAAGCGAGGCCGAGACATCATTGCTTATTCCCGACGAGGAGGATATCATCCACCAGACGCTATCCACCTCGTCACCATACTATTATACCAACCTGATGCTCAAGTACCGCAATGGCACTGAGCCACTCACCAACCTCGAGTACCACTACCTCTACTACGGCTTCATGTACCAGGAAGACTACCGCCCCTTTGCCGAGAATGTAGCCCTCGACAAGATGCTGCTTATCATGGCAGGCATCAACCCCGACCAACCTACCGTAGGGCAACTCGAGGCACTCATAGAAAATGGTATAGCAGCGATGGAGGTAGACCCATTTAACCCCAAGGTACTCAATATGATGGCTTATGCATACGGAGCCCTCGGAGATGCACAGCGTGAGCAACTGTACTACAACCATCTGAACGGCATACTCTCGACCATTGAGCACTCGGGAACAGGCCTCAAGGAGGGCGACAGATGGCATGTCCTGATGTTCTCACACGCCTATGACCTCCTTGCGTCGAAGGGTTACTCATACAGCGAAAACCGTATCGTCAGCCGCGAGGCGATGTTTGTGCCCATAGCGCAGCGACCCAAGGAGCGCATCAAGGGTTTCTACTTCGACTACAGCCGCATCTATCGCAATAAGCCCGACGATGTGACATTCAAGCGCGACCGCACTTGGCAATTCAACAACCTAAAACCCCAAGAATACAAGTAACGGCGTTTGGGAGAGAAGATAATTTTATTATCTTTGCGCCGTTTTTTTAATATTAAGCCATAATGAGAAAGATATATTTCGCACTCATAACACTTTTTTCACTCCTCTCACTCGGAGCATGTAGACCCGAACCCACAGTTATCTACGGCATGCGAGTACCCGAATATGCCGGTTGCGCATATGATGCCACAAAGGCGGAATTTGAGTACTTCCTTCACAGCGATGTTGCAGCCGAAGGCGTAACCGTATCAGCGACGACAGATGCCAGCTGGATAACATCCATCGACACTTCAACCAGAGGAAAGGTATGTTTCAGTCTCGAGCAGAACAGCGACACTAAGTCTCGCACGGCAACCATCACTCTCGCCGCAACTCACCACAAGACAGAGAAGATTAAAGTGATACAGTTTGGCGTTCCCCCAACAACGACAACACACACACTGATGTTCTTCTTCAATGGCACAAGCCTTGACCGCTACTTCAAGGATAATATTGCCGATGCGAAGAAGGCGATTGAGACGGGCATATTAGGTGACACCAACCGCGTATTGTTCTTCCGTCAGAAGAGTAAAACCACTGCATATATCAACGAGTTGTGCTACGACCCCACAACGGGCAAGTGCATCGAGCGCAAGGTTGTTGAGCACATTCCAATATCTTCTACGCAGATGACCGCAGGCGACTTGGCAGCCTACATCAACATGATGGCCAAAGAGGCACCTTCAGAGCGCTATGGCATGGTGATGGCGGGTCATGGTCAGGGCTGGATACCTCGCGAGGTACTCAATGGTTCGGGCGGTGTGAGTGCACTTAACGTAACTGCTGGTGTGTGGGCTCCCGCGATTGGAGCAGAGGTGACACGTGCCTATGGCGAGAATAACGTACAATTCGACATCGTGGAGCTTGCCAAGGGCATTACATCATCTTCAGTAGAGCTCGACTACATACTCTTCGACTGCTGCTTCATGTCAAATGTCGAGGCGATATACGACTTGCGCCACACGGCTAATTACATCATAGCATCACCATGCGAGATTATGGGCAAGGGCTTCCCCTATGAGCGCACGCTACCCTTCCTATTCAGAGATGGTGGCGAAACCACCGACTACGCTGGTGCCGCTGAGAGCTACTATAAATACTACCGTGACGAATACACCAGCGCATCGCGATGCGGTTCTATTGCCGTGACCGATTGCCGCGAGATGGATAACTTGCGAGATGCTGCAAAGCGCCTCATGGAGACTGGCACAAATAAGTATGTCCGCGATGAAATGCAGGCGTACGAGGGTCAAACATACCATATCTTCTTTGATATAAGTGAGTGGTGTGACCTCGCGGGACAGGATGACACGGCCAAAGCCGAGTTCCACGCACAGCTCGAGCGCACCATCATTGCAAAATACACGCTACCCACATTCTACTCGGCGTATGGCACATATGGCACATACCCAATTGACGAGGATATCTATTCAGGACTTACCACATCTGCCCCAAGCAGCGTATATCTAAACACCTGGAAGAAGTCCAACTGGTACAGAGACGTATGGCCCGCAGAGGCTAATGAGTAGGCCGAGTAGGAAAATTAAGATATATTTTATATCTTTGCGCACCAATTCAATAGAATAATAATATAAAGCACTATAACAACATGTTTGAAAATCTAACCGCGAAACTCGAACGCTCGTTTAAGATACTTAAGGGCGAGGGTCGAATTACCGAGATTAACGTTGCCGAGACACTCAAGGAGATACGCCGTGCGCTTATTGATGCCGACGTAAACTATAAGGTAGCAAAGACTTTTACCGATGATGTAAAGCAGAAGGCTTTGGGTCAGGATGTGCTCCGCTCCGTTAAGCCTGGTCAGATGATGACAAAGATTGTGCGCGACGAGCTCGCAGCACTCATGGGTGGCACAGCTACCGACATCAAGCTCGAGGGCACACCCGCCGTAATCCTTATCGCAGGTTTGCAGGGTTCGGGTAAGACAACATTCTCTGGTAAGCTCGCATCACACCTCAAGACCAAGAAGGGCCGTCAGGTGTTGCTCGTTGCAGGTGACGTCTACCGCCCCGCTGCTATCGACCAGCTCAAGATTCTTGGCGACACCGTAGGCGTGGAGGTGTACACCGAGCCAGGTAACAACAACCCCGTGCAGATTGCCGAGAACGCCATCAAGTATGCAAAGCAGAAGTCATACAACACCGTAATCGTCGATACCGCAGGTCGCTTGGCTGTAGACGAGGCGATGATGGTTGAGATTACCGCCATCAAGGCCGCTGTCAACCCCTCGGAGACACTCTTCGTTGTGGACTCAATGACAGGTCAGGATGCAGTAAATACAGCCAAGGAGTTCAACGACCGCCTCGACTTCGACGGCGTGGTACTCACAAAGCTCGATGGTGACACACGCGGTGGTGCCGCAATCTCTATCCGCTCGGTTGTAGACAAGCCCTTGAAGTTTATCTCTTCGGGCGAGAAGATGGATGCCCTTCAGGTGTTCCACCCCGAGCGTATGGCAGACCGTATCCTCGGCATGGGTGACGTCGTATCACTCGTAGAGCGCGCACAGGAGCAGTTCGACGAGGAGGAGGCACGCAAGCTCAAAAAGAAGTTGATGAAGAACCAGTTCAACTTCAACGACTTCCGCGACCAGATCAACCAGGTTAAGAAGATGGGTAACCTCAAGGACCTCGCTTCGATGATTCCTGGCATGGGCAAGGCACTTAAGGATATCGATATTCCCGATGACGCCTTCAAGCAGACCGAGGCTATCATCGACTCTATGACCCCCGCCGAGCGCGAGAACCCCGAAATCATCAACGCAAGCCGCCGCGAGCGTATCGCTAAGGGTTCGGGTACACAGCTTGCAGACGTGAACCGCCTCATCAAGCAGTTCGACCAGACACGCAAGATGATGAAGACCGTAGCGGGAGGCAACATGCAGCAGCGCATGATGCAGCAGATGCGCCACGGAGGCAAGCGCCGCAGATAATATAAAGATGGTAGATAGCGCCAAAAGCAGGGAATGAGCCTATAATATAGGCAGAAATGGCAAATTTCGCTCTACTATTTTGGTAGAATAAAAATATTTACTATCTTTGCACCACCAAACGCGAAAGCATTGGTATCTCGGAGAATCCGTAGCTCAGTAGGTAGAGCACAACACTTTTAATGTTGGGGTCCCGGGTTCGAACCCCGGCGGATTCACCACCACAGACAGCAACAATGTTGCTGTCTTTTTTTTGTATCTATAGCACCTCTATCGGGCCGCATCGCCCGAAAAAAAAGAGTAAAAATAACCGTGTTATGTACATCCGTATAACTTGGGAGTTTAATAATTATTTTGTACCTTTGAAGTGTAAAAGGCTGAAATATGACAGACTCGCAACTACTTATAGGCATAATCGAGAACGACGAACGGGCATGGAGGTATATCTATCACAATATGAGGATAGGATTCGCCTCGATTCTTGTGCAGGAGTTCACTGATGGCAAACTACGCAAGGAGGATATCGAAGATATCTTTCAAGAGTCGTTGGTTGTGTTGATGCGCAAAGTAAAGAGTGATGGTCTTGTTATACCCCGCGAGGGTGTTATATTCAGCTATCTTGTGGAGATAGGCAAGCGCACAACGCGCAACATCTTAAGAAAGCAAAGCCATATATCTTCTGCCGATGCGGTTACAATTCTTGCCAAGCAACATTATAATAGCGAGGATAATAACATGGCTGCGGAGGAGAAGCAACAGACGCAGAACGACTTCCTGGATAGGGTTTTCGATTCGATGCCTGCGGAGTGCAAGCAACTGCTAAAACTCTTCTACTGGGAGCGTAAGCCTATGGATGACATTGCGAGCATCCTGGGAATGCGTAATGCCGATTCAGCCAAGACAAAAAAGAGTAAGTGCATGAACAAGTTTAAGGATATTGCAGCCGAGCTTATCGAGAGCGATGAGTTTGCCGAGGATGCTGTGCGTGCTGCGGTGGAGCGTGCCGCACTCAAAGAGCTACTAGAGGAAGAGAGGTTCTATGCCGAGAATGGAATTTCGTTGGCGGCGTTGGACATCGAAGAGGACAAGAAGGATAAGTAATGAGGGAGATACTCGACAAACTATATTATATCCTGTCAACGGCTATCTTTGCGCTGTTGACACTCCTCTTTGTGGGTGTGCTCGTCACCTCGCTCGGTAAAAACGCCGTGGATATGTGTGTCCGCATAGGTTTCAACTGGCGACTTACGGGCAACTATGTGGGTCTAATTAGTGGTTTTGGTGCATATGCTGTGTTTGCCACTACGCTGTGGATGTTCAGGATGAGACACAACCTCGACTGGTCTATGAAGTTCACCCACGAGCTGACACACACGCTCGTCGCTTTGCTCTTTGGTCGCAAGATTTATGAGTTCGTAGTGCGAGGCAGAGAGTGTCGTGTGCGTTACGATATCGGTAAATTGGGTATTGGCTACCTTCCCATTACCCTATCGCCATACTGCATACCTATCTATACCTTTATGATATTTCCGTTCCGCTTTGCGGGCGATGCTCAATACATGATAATCTTCGATGCGCTGATAGCCTTTACCTACGCATTCCATCTACACGCATTTATCAAGCAGACAAGATTTACACAGTCCGATATCGTGAACTGCGGCCGCGCGAGAGCCGTGGTCTTTCTTGCGTTTACACATCTTGCAGTCCTCTCTTTGATTCTTGCCACGCCAAAGGGTGGCGTACTCAACGCCGTGGGCAGAGTTTTCTGGGAGTACCCTTATCAAATTATCACCGAGCCAATCAGCTGGGCGCACGAAGTAATTCAATATTTCTAACATTTTTTTCGGTTTTAACGGTTACCTTTTCTTCATAGCGACATTATAAAGTGAAAACAATTTCAAAATCACTTTAAAATTTTAATGCTATGAAGAAATTCTTTTTTATTGCAGCTCTTTCATTCGTAACCATTTTTGGTGTCTCAGCGACTATCGCTACGCCCGATGAAAACTATGCTTCATCGGTAACCACATCCATCGCAGGATTGGATGAAGACATAGAGTTCGACACCAAGACCATTGTCGCCATCTACAACCTGATGCCCGAGAGGGTCAAGGAACTATGCGTGGATAGCTATGCAGATATCTCCGCACACATCGAGGAGTCAGGTCGAGGTCTTACCTATGCCGGTGTGAAGATTACGCCTATTGCTACGGAGCGTGGCATAGATTTACAGTTTAGCTATGGCGGTCACAAGGTCGTAGTGGCGAACTACACAAAGGCTGAGTTTGACAAAATCTTTGGTTTGCAATAGGACGGAGCTATGAAAAAGTCAACAAAGATTTACTTGTGGGCGTGGGCCGTAGTACTTGTTTTCATCACAGGCATTGTCATGTGGCCCTCACACCATAAATTAGCCCATAATCCAAATAAAGTAGGCACGATTGTCAATCTTAACCTTCCTGATATTGCCGATTACAAATATGAGGACAACCTCGACAGAGGCACATCACGCTGGGACTTCTACTCATATAAGGCATTTTTTACCGAGAACATCTCCGAAAAGTGCATCGCAGAGATGGAGCGCAGGTGTATCGAAGATAGCGAGCACTGGAGCAAAAACGAGGCGGAGGGATATTACATATATCAAGATTATGGAGGAATTGATGAATTATACGAGGTTGGTTGCACAATCTACGAAGATCAAGTCCACGTAGGATATTTAGTCAGTGAGGATGAGGGCATCTTCGCAATAGCCATCCTTTGGCTCTATATTCAAATACTTTTTGTATGGGGTTTTGTGCTTATCATAATCGCGGTTGTTCAGAAGCGTGTAATGAAGCAGTTGAAACAGGAGAAACTTAACAAGCAGGCAGAATGATGAAAAAGTTTTTTAAGATAGTGTTTATAGTTCTTGGCATTGTGCTTGCCAGTGCAGCATTGCTATTCCACTCGTGGCTTATAGAGCCGCTATCAGCACAGGATGCGCCTATAAGCGATGTGCGTGAGGGTGATGTGATTTTCCAGACCACGCAATCGAGTCAGTCGCCACTAATTCAGATTGGCACACGCTCGAGGATTACCCACTGCGGCATTATCGTGATGCGCGATGGCGAGCCCTACGTGCTGGAGACATTGAGAACCCTAGTACTTACACCATTGAATGAGTTTATTGCGCGAGGCGTGGGTGGCAAATACTGGTTGAAACGCAGCGATAAGCAGAACATCCAAATCGAATATTCGCACTACCTGGGTAAGACCTACGACCTGGCGTTTAGCTTCGATAATGATATATACTACTGTTCGGAACTTGTCTACGACATCTACAAGAATCAGCTTGGTATAGAGCTATGCGAGCCGAAGAGGATTGATGACTACCTTATCTTGTGCACGGATAGGCTTCCACAAATAGAGAGCGTTATGAAGCACCGCGGCATCACCAAGGAGCAGTATGCCGTAGCCCCTGTGGACATCTTCGAGTCGGAGTATTTGAGGGATGTGGAGTAGTGTTAAGAATAAAGGGTTGACTAAATTTATTAGTCAACCCTTAAAGTATTCTGAAATATAAAACAAGGATATTTAAGCAATGGCGCTACCCCATCGTTTCATCATTTTACATTGGGTTTGCCACCGCTGCGATGGTCACGGCGGAGTGAGGCGGGCGTGGTATCGTAACGACGCTTGAAGGCAGCGATAAAGTGAGACGAGTTTGTAAAGCCACAGAGGCGGGCAATCTCCGTGATAGGGACATCCGTGGCGAGAATCATGCGGTAGGCAAGGTCGAGTTTGCGGATTATAAACCACTGATGCGGAGGCATGCTGTAACGCTTGCGAAAGTGACGTTTGAATGTAGACACCGAGACAAAACATCTCTCGGCCAACTCCTCAAGCGATAGGTTCTCGACCACTGCGCCCATTACAACATTCTCCAGGCGACTGCCATCGGCATCTGCAACCACATCGGAGGATATATCACTGGCATCTATGTGCATTACTACCTGCTCGAATACGCCATTGCAATCTGGCCTGTTCTCGATGATATGCCGACCGCGCTCAAGGACATAAAGACACTGCTCGGGGATATCGAAACTACGGCAATCGGAGTGCACACAGCAGTTACCATGAATGATATAACCTATGGCATAGTGCTCGGTAGCGATTGAAGAAGTTGATGATGCGCTACTCTTTATATATTCAAATAGCAGTGCTGCCTTTGGCTGATTGTCGGATGGTTGCTGTGTTGAAGCACTCATAATATTACTCTTTTATCGTTGATTTGCATTACAAAAATATAACGACAAAACCTTATATGCAACACCGAAACGCAGATTGACCCTTTTACAATATTATATTAGACTATATATACAATAAAAGATATACTTTTTATTGTATTACTCAAATTGCACAGAAAACCAAGACATTTATTAATCAACATAATAGCAGAGTAGTCCCCATAAAAACTACGCCATTATTATATTTTCTTATAGTTTGAGCCAATTTTAATTACACTGTGCCCACAACCACGATTTCGATACAAGGTGAGGTATGGAGAAAAAAAATAGCATCGGACATTACATCCGATGCTTATGGTGTAGCGAGAGAGAGACTTGAACTCTCGACCTCATGATTATGAATCATGCGCTCTAACCAGCTGAGCTATCTCGCCATTGCTCTGAAAGCGAGTGCAAAGATAGAGCATTTTTCTAAACTTCCAAAATATTT
>JAEIGA010012999.1_pt1 | contig 12668 bp, 6 predicted proteins | sample 9270691 | NCBI WGS metagenome assembly JAEIGA01 (sample SAMN17057246, study PRJNA624740) | gut metagenome | biome: biome; isolation source: fecal sample | host: Bos grunniens | place: China: Xizang | collected 2019 | reverse complement strand
TTATTGCTTCATTATTTAAAGAGCCTATACCAAAATTGCTATTATACATTATATTGTTTACCTTTCTTCTTAATTTTACATCTTTAAAAGTTGTATTTGTTTTTTCTCCTATAATGAAGTTGTTTTTAGCTAGTATATAATCTTTTGCTATTCTTAAATCTCCCATGCCCTGTGCTAAAAGGATTTCTTCGCCATCTCCAAAAGAAGTAAGTTTATCTTGTGCTATTACTTCAAATGTATATTGTTCTGCTAATGATAGGTTAGTTACGTTTGGTGTTGCTGTGAATGTTCCGTCTGTATTCCATATAGGGCTTACAGTTACATAACTTCCGTATGTGCCTGTTGCTGTTTTATATCTATATTTAAGTGTTAATGTATTGCTTACTACACCAAAACTTCCTTTAAAACAATATCCTTTTATAGTTAATACTGCCGTTGTGGAAGTACTTTCAGTTCTTTTTATCGTAGGTACTGTTGTAAAGTGACAAGGCTCGTATGCTACAAATGGTACGTTGTATGTTGTTGTTGTTGAATAACCTCTACTATCTGTTGCTGTACATCTCCACTCTTTGCTAAGTACGGTATCAAATGTATAAGGTGTAGTAGTTGCCGTTAAACCTCCACCGTAATTATGTATAAGAGTACTCTTAATAGTTGCACTATTCTTTGGTGTTGCTGTCAAAGTTACCTTAGGTTTAGATAAATAACGTATTAGTGTTGTGTTGCTCCCTGTTAATGCTATTGATGTTGCGTTTGTATCTACTATTGTTGCTGTTACTGTTGGTAAACAATTACTCTTTACTGCATAAGCATAAAAGCCTGCCGTTGTTGTTCCTAGTGAAGTACTTCCGTTAAAAGTTTCGCAAGTTATAGTTCCATAGCCACTTACTGCATTAGGTATTTGTTTATATAGAGTAGTAGCATCTGGCGACCATACTATACTTGTTTGAGTTGTTTTTGTTGCAATAATTCCTGTTGCACTACCGAACTTATATGTAATAGTATGCGTATAACTTTTAACGTCTCTTGTTATTGTTATTGTTGTGTTTGTGCCTATGTTAAATGAAGCACAAGCCACTCTACTTTTAGCCATTTAAACACCTCCTACTCTAAATCTGCTAAAGTTTTAATATTAGAAACTAAATGATTTATATCTGTGCAAGCATCTCCGTTTTCGTCTGTTGCTTTTGTTATTGATATGTTTCCTAGTTGTGAATCGCCTACAACTATTAATTTTTGTATGCCTGTTCCTTTATGATTAAATATTGAGTTTAAAGTATTGTATGTATAAACCTTTAAACCCTGATTATTTATTCTTGCATTAACTGGATCATTTGAGTTTGCAATACTTAAATCATTAGTTCCAAACGTATAACTCATACGTTCCATTGCTTCTATTGTTTCTTCTTGTAAATCATTTATTGATTTAACTGTTGTTTCTATATCAATTTTAAAGGCATCTACACCTTCTTGAACTGTTGTTACTGTACCCCTTACAATTTCTAAGTTGTCGCCTACCTGTGTTGCTAGTGTATCGTCTGTGTACTTTGTTGCTATGATAAAGTCATTACTTGCGTATGTTTCTGATTCGCCTTTAGAAATTTGACATATATATATTTCTTGATTGTTAAACCATAAATCGCCGTTGTCATAAGGCGGATAAGGAGTAGTAACAAAAACCCTCCTTTTGCTATCTGCTGTATCTTGTGCAGCATTTGCAAGAGCAAGGGCTTCTGTTACGTCTGCATTCGCTTCTTCTATCCATTTATATTCATTTATTTCTCCATCTAATACGAATCTATAAGCCCTTCCTGTCTCTTTGTCATAATATAAATCTCCTAAATGTAGCTTATATTCTTCTTCTAGCCATTCATTAGCAGGAGGATTAGTAAGAGTAGGTACTCCACTATAATAGTGAGTGTGTATTTGTCCGTCTATTTGATTTTGTATATTTTCAATATCTCCTGCTGTAGCTTTCATAAAGTTTTCAAGCTCTGCATTAGTTTTGTTGATTCCTTCTACACTTTGCTGTACTGCTTTTTTTATTCCGACAATGGAAGAAAGATCATACTTTCTTTCCAAGTCGGCAGCCGTTCTAACTCCGTTTCTATCTTGTTTAATACTCATATAATCCTCCTTTACCAATTAATATTGCCGTTTGCATCTACTTTAAAGCCTAATTCTAATAAAATAGATTCCATAGTATCATAATCAATACTGCTATTATTGTTTAGATAATCAATAATTTCATAGTTGTATTCGTCATAGCTTGGATATTCCATTTTTGCTAACATTACTTTTTGTTCAAAGCCTAAGTTTAAGCCGTTTATATAATCAAATACTTTTACTTTTCTGCTATTACTTATTGTCTTTCCGTTTCTGTCTTTATCTCCTTTAAGGTCGTTTATATCTTTTGAATAAGTTTTATAAGTTTCATAGTCTGTAATAGCTGTTATTGTTTTGTATTTAGCAGGATTTTCCTCAAAATAACTGTATTCTTCTGGTGTCATATCGTATTCTATTGCTTTTTTAATTGGCTTTTCTTTGTATACTGGTATATTGTCCTCAGTTGTATTTGTGTAGTTTACTTCGTGTTTATCAAAGTATTCTTTCTTAGATACATCTCTTGCATATTCATATACATTGCTGATTAATTTTGCTTTTTCTGTATCGTCACTTTCTGCGTATGTGTCTGTTTCAAACAATTCTTCAAGCATTTCATAAGCTGTTTGACCGTATTTCTTTTTAAAGTCTGTATATTCTTTATTAGTCATCTTGTATTTTTCGTTCTTATAGTCTAAGTTGCTTGAAATACTACTAGTAGGAAGTACACTGTTTTCGCCTGTTTCTCTATAAATTTCTTTTAATTCTGTGTCTACTTGCGTTGTTATATCTTTCTTCTTAGAGTATGGTGCAATAAAGTTGTCTATTGCTCTTTGTCCTATTGTATCTGCTTGTTTTACTTCATTTCCCCATATATCTATGCTAGGCTCTAATGTTTGTCTTAGACCAGGTATTTTATATTTCAATTTATTTATTGTTGTGTTTATAAATTTATTTCCACTTGCACTAGTTTCTGTTGTAGTTCTCTTTGTGTCGTCTAGTGTTCCTGCTACTTGGCTTAATAATGTTGGTGCGAATTGTGTTAAGTAGTTTTGTCCTATTGATTCAACCATACCTTTTATTTGTTCCATACTTCCTGTTTCGTAAGAACTTAACACTTGTGTTAAACCTGACAAGAAAGACATTTCGCTTAATGGATCTAATGTTTGTGCTAAAGTATTTATAACTACGTCTGTATTCCATTCTTCTTTTTCTATAAGTTTTTCATAGGCATTTGCACCAATAAATAAAGGCATAGCCACAGGGCTAAGCCAACTTAAAGAATATGATGTATCTCCAATTTTAATTGAATATACCATATCGCCTAATTGTGAATCGTACTTACCTTCTTTGTCGTCTTCTCCTCCTCCATTTAAGAAGCCTGCTTGTGCTAACATATAACCTACTAACATTAAGGCTGAGCCTGTTGTGTTTTTAGCTATATTGTCTATTAATTGACTTGCTTCCATTTTTCCTTCTTTTACTGCTTTCCTATCTACTGTTAATGTTTTTGCAAAGCCTAAAGGAGAATATGCTAAACCTGTTTTTGCTATATTAATAGGTGTTCTTTTAAATGGCATTGTTGAGCCTACAATTATTTTACCTGCAATGTTTTTATTCTCTATTTCATTAATCTTATTTGCTAAGTATGACATCTGACTAAATGTTGCAATTTGTGCCTGTTCCATAGCATACAACTTAGCTTTTTCAACTATTTTGTAGTTGTTTTTAATGTCGTCTTTTGTTTTGATTCCGTTAGCTGTTAAATATTCTGCAAATGAGTTTTTGAAAGCAGACTTTTTAAACCACCAGTCTTCTTTTGTTAGCATGTCACTGTTAAAGTTATATATTTTTTCTAATATCTTTGTCTTAAACATTTGACGTTTAGATTTTATGCTTGTGTCTTCTGAAAAACTACTTTCATCGTTTAAGACTTTTTTAACTTCTAATGTTGTTTTATCAGCATACTCTAGTACGTCTTTTGAAGAATCTTTCCAAGTTTTAGTTCTTTCTTTTATTTTAGTAGGTGCTATTGCTGATGTAACATCTTCAATAGTTCTTGCCATAACATTTTTAACTGCTGTTGTACCTTTCATTGCTACGTTAGAGATTAAGTTTCTTATGTGCGTTTTTGGATTACCTAACATTGCTAAGTATCTCCAAGCATTAGCCTTATCCCAAAATGTAGTTTCCATTTGGTCTGCTACTTCTTGTTTTACTTGTTCTACAACTTCATTTAATACTAATTGGTCGTATGTTCCGTCAGGTTTTACTACACTTAGGATTTTATCTTTCATTTCCTGAGTTATTTGTACATTTTCAAAAGCTTTGTCGCCCTTTGTTTTACCTCTTTGTACAACCTTTTCTAGTATTCTTAATTGTCCTTCTGGTCTTAATTTTTGAATAATAGATAATGCTTGTATCTTTTGTCCTAGCTCTGTTCCTAGAATACTTACGTTTTCAATAAGTTCAGATGCTGTCTTTTTATCGCCTTTCTTTAAAGCTTCTTGTATTAATCTTTCGCCTAGTACAATGTCTTCTACTGATACTTTTTTATCCATTAGCTTTGAATTGAAGTAATCTACCGAGTTGTTATAACCGTTTCGTTCTATAGAAGCATTTGCTGTCTCTAAAGTCTTTTTATTAGACTTAACTTCATAAGTAACATTGTCTAAGTCTTCTATATCTATTTCGCCTTTTACAACTTCACTTTCTGTTGAAGTTTTTGCCCAACTTCTTAGCTTTGTCTCTGGAACGTCTGTATTTTCGTTTTGAGCAACTTTTTCTGTTGGAGGTACAATTTCTTCAACTTCTGTTTTTGGTTGCTCTACGGCTTGTTTTTGTGGCTCTGGTGCTACTTCTTCTTCAACTTCTGTTAAATTATCTGCATCATCTAATGATTTTGATAAATTACTATAGTAGTCTGTAATATCGTTTTCTATTAATAGGTTTTTATATTCTTGATTAGGTGGTATTGGATAACCTTCTAAAAAGTCTGAATATCCTTTAGTTAGTCTTTCATCTATTAATATTTCAAGTCGTTTAGATACTGCGTTGTTTTCTGCACCTTCGTCTTTTATAATTGCTTTTAAGCCTTTTTCTATCTCTGCATAAGAATATCCGTATCTGTCTTTTAAATATGCTATGTCTTCTGGTATGGATCTTGAGATTCCTGCCCAATCAGTTATATATCCTTCTTGGTCTTTTATTGCAAGTCTTTCTCCTTCTATCCTTCTGTCTAATTCGCCTATCATATTCTCTGCTTCTGTTTGGAAATATGGTCTTACTTCTGGGTGTTCATATTGATAAGCTTTAACCTTTCTATCTCCTACTTCTTGCATATCTCTTTCTTGTACTGAACTTTCTATATCTTCGTATGTGCTTTCGTCTGGTGTAGTTTCGTCTACCTCTGTAGGCATTGAGTCTTCTGTAATATGTTCAAAATCTTCTTGTCTTTGCTTTTCTACTGCCTCTTGGCTTGCAGGTGTTGTATTAATATCTGCTAATTGTTTTGCTAGCTTTTCTACTGTTTCTTGTAGTGGTTTTATAACTTCTTCTACTTGTTTTACTACCTCTTTTGTTCCGTTCTTTTGTTTAGAATATTCCTCGTTTAATGCTTTATATAAATTAGCATCTCCGTATTTCCTTTTTAAATCATAAAAAGCACTAGCATATTCGCTACCACTTTTATTTTTCTGTATGTCTAATAGATTATCTATTTCTTGTTGTGTTGGTATTTCTGTATTCTTCTGTACTTCATTCTGTACGCTTTCTGTTTCTTGTACTGGTGTCTCAATATTACTTGACTTTAATTCTTTTATATCTGATTTAGGAATTGTCGTAAAGTGTTCAAGACCACTATCAAAATATATCATTCCAGCATATTCGCCAGTTTCATTATTTACGCTTCTAGCTTCAAACTTATACGTTTTACCTTTACGCTCAACTGTGTACATTTGAGGTTCATTAAAAATAAAACTATTCCCTTTTGTGTATCCATTTATATTTGTCTCCTGCTTTGCTTCTTGTCTAGTAGGTGAACTATCTTCATCAGTTATACTTTGTGTAACTTGCATTGGTGCGTCTTGTACTGTGTTAGGTGTAACTTCTTCTACTTTTGCTTCTTGATTTCTTAATGTTTTATCCCAAAAGCCTTTTGCTGTCCCTACTTCTTTATTAGTGTCTACAACAAGTCCTTTTTCGCTAGCATATTTTTTAACTGCTTCTACTATTTCCCTGCCATAGCCCTGTTTTTGATTTTTTACATAAAGTTCATCTATCCAGAGTTTGCCTTTACCTTCAGTAACAGATAATTTTGCTTCGTTATTTCCCTTTTTTAAATACAAAACACTTACTTTTCCGTCTTTTACTCTTTTGCCATTATACTTGTCAACGTCTGTCTGTCTTTTATTAAAAAAGCTGTCTGCTGATTGTACTCCTCTTATTTTGTCTGAACCAGTTAATCTTAATATGTATCCTTTAACTGATTTTTTCTCTGATTCCATAGACTTTTTTTGTTGCTCATACAAGCTTGGAGAAATACTTTTTGCTTCTTCTAACACCTCTTGTTGGTATTGTAAATATTGCTCATAATCATTTTTTTGTTCTGTTTGTACTTCTTCTTGTAATGGTGCTTCTTGTACTGGTGCATCAAATTCTTGTTTATTAGTATTGATTTGACTAGCATCAAATACCATTACTTCGTCTTCTGCAATTATTCCATCATAGCCAGACTCTTTTAATACTTCTGTTGAATCTAGTCCCTTTTTCTTTAAGGCATCTATTAAGTTATAGCCGTTAGCAATGTCGCCTAGTTCGTATTTTGCTTTTATGTTATCTATTGTTTGTTTATCGTTCTTTGTAAAGTCGTCTACATAAAAAGGCTTTTTAATGTCTAGTTTTGCTTCTTTTACTGTTACTTCGCCTTCGTTTATTGATGATTCTCCGAACTTTTTAGCACTTTCGGAATCGTTTGTAAAATAAAAGCCTTTACCTAGACTAGACCAATCGCCTTCATAGTTTTGACCTATTTTGCTATTGTCAAATGTATCAAATTCTCCTCTTGTTCCATGATAATATGTTTTGTCTGTGATTTGTTGAGCATTTGGTTGTTCGACTTCTAACTGTTGTTGCACAGGTGCTTGCTCTTGTGTTAGCTTCTTTTCTGCTGATAATGTAAGCTCTGTTTTTAGTATTTCTTCAACATTTACTCCTGCTTCTTGTGAATCTTTTACTGCTGTCGCTATTTCTTCTTGTGATACTTGTTGTTTGTTTTGTAGTTTGTTAGCTACTCTAGTTGCAGATGCTACTCCTCTTGTTGTTCCACCTAGTAAAATTGTAGATAATGCACCGTCAACACCATCTGACCAAGAATCTGCTAATAAGTCTTTCCAACCATCTGCCGTATTAAAATCATAGTTTAAATGTTCTTTTCCTGCTGTTGTTACTGCTGTTAACTCACTTAAAGAAGGCATTACAGCTTCTTGTACAAAGTTTTCGCTTATTTCAAGTCCGAATGACTTTAATGCGTTTTTTACACCTTTTCCTTCTAGTATTGATTTAACACCTTTTATGTTTGAAGCAGCTAAGAAATGGTCTGTAAGTCCTTCTAGTCCTCCCATTATTCCACCGTATGTTTTAGCTTCTTCTTTAGTCATGCCTCTTTTTAGTCCTTCGTCATAGTAGCTTCCAGTAGCAGAGCCTGTAAAATATGTTACTCCTAACATTGGATTTAATACTGATGCACCCATTCCAACAAGAGTATTACCCATGCTTTGAGATAATTCAGATACTTTTTTTGCTACTGGATTTGTTGTATTTTCAACATTTTCTACCATTTGTTTGTTTAGTTCATCAATTCTTGTTTGGATTTTACCTGTTGAATCAACCTCTTTGTATCCATACATTTCTCTTAGTTTGTCTAACTCTTGTTCGCTTGCCCCTTCATTCTTTGCTTTTTCAATTATTAGTTGATTCATATTACTAAACGTTTTATTTCTGCTGTTTATAGTTTCATCATTTCTCATTGCAATAGTTTTGTTAAATTGTAATAGTCCACTTTCAGCAGATTTTAATAGGTTTGAACCTATGCTTTTTGTATTTGTTAAAATATTGCTCCATATACTTTTTTCTTCTTTTACAGGTGCTATATCTTCACCTTTCCATTTATTGTTAGAGCTACCTCCCATATAGTCAATTGCAGCAGTTTTGTTACCTGACTTAATTTCTTTGGCTAAATCTTCTATATTTGTTAAAGATGACTGTATAGGATCTTTTTTCTTTTTTTTCTTATATTGATTTGCTAGTGCTTCAATTCTATCTATTGATGCCATTTAAACACCTCCTATCTTATACCTCCACCTTTTGAGCTTCCAGATGCACCACTTCCACCGCCTGCCTTATTGGTCAACTCTTTTAATATTTTTTCTGCTTCTGATTTTGTTATAGTGTTATTTGCCCTAGCTTGTGCTAAATATGATTCTACTGCACTTGTTTTATTACGAGCTGGTACTGTTGAGTATATTGCTCTTGCTTGATTTTTTGTTTGTACATATCCTCTGCTAGTTTGATTTTTATTGTTATTATTATTATCTTTGTCAATAGTAACATCTTTGTCTTTATCTATACTTGGTTGTTTTGTTACGCCTGAACTACCCGAACTGCTAGCTTTTTTTTTAGCTAATGCGTATTCTTTTTCCCATCTTGATTGTTCTTGTGACATTTGTTTTTCTTTTAGCTTGTATTCTTTCTCCCATTGTTTTTGCTCTTGTTGTCTTTGTGCTTTTTGCTCTTCTAGTTGTTTAATCTTATATGCGTACTCTTTAGCATCTTTCTCTTTGTAGTAAGCAATTTGAGTATTAAATTGTCTAATGTCTTCGTTATATTTTTGAACTTGTAATTTATATTCTTGTTCGTATTGACGTTTTTGTTCTGTAAATTGTTCTTTTTGTAATGCGTAGTTTTGTGCAAATTGACGTTTTTCTTCTGCTAATGATTCGTTGTATTGTCTTACTTGTTCTGCCATTGAGTTTTCTGTATTTATTTGATTTAATACGTCTTGATAACGTGCATGATATGTATTCTCTAATTCTTGTTTTGCATTTAATTGTTCTAGTAATAAATTATTCTTGTATTGGAATCCCTGTAAACTTAATTCTAGTTGAGTTTGTAGGGCATTATATGCAATTTCTGCTAGCTTACTATTGTTGGCTAATTGTGCTTCTTTTATAGAGTTGTCATAGTTCAATACTGCTTTACTAAAGCTTTCTCTTGCAGATGCAACCCTGCTTTGATATTGGTTATACATACTTACTTGTGAGCTTTCACTATAACCTGTGTTTTGTAAGCCCTGTGATGCCATTGTTTCGGCATTTGCTCCGTATTGGTTACTTTGTTTTTGCCAATCTACATAAGCTCCTGATTGTTCTTTTGTATAGTCTTTTTCTGCTTGTTCTTTTTGTTGGTTTATTGTATCTATAGTAAATTGTGTGTTTTGATTTTGTAGGTCTTGTTGTTGTTGTGCGTAGTCTTTTGAAGCATTAATTTGGTCTTGATAAAATTGGTCTGTTTGACCTATCATTTCGTTATAGGTATTATTCATTTCGTTTACTGCCAAGCTTTTGTCTGCTTCTACTTGTTGAAATCTTTTGTCGTCATAATTTACCTTATAATTTGTTGCCATGTATTACCCTCCTATCTTTTAACATAGCCACCTATGTAGCTTTCTAATGTTACAGAATATAGTCCAAAAGGTTTGTTTGAGCTAAACTTTAATTGTATCTCTTTCCATTTCTTTCTTTTAATTCTGCTTACTATATAGCCTTTTACGTTTGTATATGTATCTATATCTTCAAATTCGTTATTGTCTGTTTTTACTGATATTGTTACGTTTTCTCCTGTCATATCTACTACACAACCTCTTTTATTCGTTGTCTTTTGATATTGACGATATTTAAAATCATCAAAAGGAGTTGTATAATAACTTTCTATTGCCGTATCATTGTTTGTTAATGTATAAATGCCTTCGTTAGTACCTAAATAAAGTGTTCCGTTATGTACTTTTGTACACGTTATATTCTTATTTAGCTCCCAGTACCACCACTCATATTCGTTATGGTTTTCAAATGTTGCCATTTTCCTACTGTCTGCTAAATATACTTTATTATCAATTATTACTAGTAAATAACCTTCCCACTCTTCAAGTATCATGTTTTTGTAATTAGATTCACTTAATAACTTGCTATCTATAAATGAGCTTCTATGTGCTACTACTTGCTCTGTTGTTATATCTCCGTTTATTGCTTCCATACCTCTATCACTAAAGAAAGCTATATCGTCATTAAAGTTTATTCCTGTTGCTATACAACCTGTTGAGATATTAGAGTGTGAACTAGGATATATTTTGCCGTATTGTGCATCTATTACAGGGTTATGATAAAACACTGTTGTATTAGCTTGTGAAGGCTCTTTGAATACCCATAAAGCATTATTTCCTGCTACCATACTTCTTACTGGAGATAAGTCTAGTCCTTCGTTGTAATAATCTAAGTCACTACAATAACTTGGATCGTTTAAGCTACTATGAAATACTGTGTTAGGGTAGTCTTGATTTCCACTAAAAAACACCCTATTATCAAATACTTGTAATAGAGTGCATTTATTAATTCTTTCCCTATATCCTGCTACTGTTCTTCTAAACTTAATGCTTACATTGTCTTGACCGTCTGTTAATGGCTCTGTTGGTGCTGCTCCAAACTTAATCATTCCTTTTGTTGTATCTACTGTAAAATCAGTTACTTCTACACCATTTACTATTACTATTGGCTGAAAGTCTGAATCTATGTTTTGAGCATCTAAATAATATTCTGTGCTTTCTCCGTCTGCTAAGAATGTATTTATTCTTATTCCTGTTAGCATATTTACATCTTCGTATACAGTACCTCCACCGTTTGGCTTTCTTGCTATTGAAGTTGTTGGTACATATCCTACTACTTCGCCTATTGTTTCTCCGTTGTACTCTAAATAGTTAATTCCGTCTTTAAAATAAAATATATTATTATATATAAAAGCATAGCTCTTTCTAGGATTTAAGCCTGTATAAAGCTCTGTCCTTACTCCATTTGCTACTTTAAACAATGTTGTACCACTATGTACTAACATTATTTCTGTATTGCCTACTTTATAAAAGAATATGCCATATATAGTATTATCAAATGTTTCGTGTAATTCTATGTCTGGTCTTGTACTTATTCCTTCGTCTAGCCTGTAGTCTTTCCACATATTTAAACTATCAGGGCTTCTGTATAACGTTACTTCTCCACCTCTTAAATCAATTCCACGAAAGTCACTGTATTGTCTTGGAACTAAACCTCCTGAAACTTGTGCCATATATTACACCTCCAAACCACCTTCTATGTATATACTTCCCATTGAATAACGTGGGTCTAATTCTTGTTTCATTTGTTGGTATCTTTGCATATACACGTTTCCATAAGCATTTGAAACATCAGCTTTTAATAAGTCGCCTGCTACACCATAAGGCATTACTTCTAATGCATCTTCTGACAAGTCAAAATTAAATGTCTTGTCGTCTGTATCGTCTTTAATTCTTTTAGGGTATCTAAAGTATTCTATCTCTAAAGTTCCTTCTTCTAAAGCCTTTATAGTTGTTCCTTCTGCTTTTAATTCGTGTTCTACACCTCTTACCATGTCTAATTGATATACTTCGTTTTCTGTTGTTTTTTTTATATCTTCAAATGTAATTAAAGCATTTTCCTTTACTGCTATTTCTACATAAGCAGGTATTTTTTTCATACGAGCTAATTCAAATTGCACTTGGTTTATAACGTCGTTTAGTTTTAGTTGTATATCTGGATCATCTGTTATTTTATTTGTATCTGTACTAGCTTCTTCAATTAGTCTAGTTACTTTCCTTTTCATTTCTTCTAGTGTCATATATTACACCCCCTTTATGTGTTCCAATTCTTCTATCGCTTCACTTACTGTTACGAATTGTTCTACTGGCTTAATATATCCTCTGCCTTCTTCTTCAAATATAAGTACGTCGCCTTCTTTTAATTGAATAGTAGTATTATATTCGCTTTCGTATCCTTCGCCTTTTACTATTGTTTTAGACTTAAATACTAAGTCTTTTAACACTTGCTCTACGTTCTCATTCTTGTATTCTAGTGTAGTGTCTTTTGTTACTTTAATTCCTCCGTACATATCAATACTTGGTTTACTAATAAATTTTTGCATATTATACCTCCTACGTGTTTACTGGAGTTGCACCAGCTAATCTCTTAACACGATAAAAAAGAGGGTACAAAACGTACCCCCATAAACTATGCTGCTAATGGAACTTTAACAACTTGGATTCTAGCTTCGTCGATTACTTTAGATCCGAATGTATCTAATCCTCTTACGATATCTTTGAATACTTTTTCAGCTCTTAATGCTTCTACTTCGTTGATTTGTCCTGCAAATGCTATAGCTTTTTTACCTCTAACATCACAATATACGTGTGTAGAGTCTTTAGCCATGTTATTTGACATACAAACTTCCAT
>JAEIGA010012998.1_pt1 | contig 12669 bp, 13 predicted proteins | sample 9270691 | NCBI WGS metagenome assembly JAEIGA01 (sample SAMN17057246, study PRJNA624740) | gut metagenome | biome: biome; isolation source: fecal sample | host: Bos grunniens | place: China: Xizang | collected 2019 | reverse complement strand
GGTAGCAAGTAAAAAGTGCGAGACTGGCAGGTCGTTTAAATACGCACTTGTGCGTAAGCCAGAATAGTTTAGGGCTAATTGCCCGAAAATGAAAAACCACCAGCTAAGCTGGTGGATATTTATTTTTTATCGAGTGAAAATTATAAGAAAAAAATAGTTGTACTACAAAAATTAATGTGCTATAATAAAACTAATGAAAATATTTGCAATTAGCGACCTGCATCTTTCCACAACCGCAAGCAAGCCGATGGACGTTTTTGGTGGAAACTGGGTTGGTTACGAAAAGAAAATACAAGACGACTGGCAGAGCAAGGTTACCGAAGACGATATTGTTTTAATCGGCGGTGACATAAGTTGGGCTATGAAGATTGACGACGCTAAAGAAGATTTATTATCAATCGCCCACCTAAAAGGTAAAAAGGTACTAATAAAAGGTAATCACGACTACTGGTGGAGTGGGATAGGTAAAGTCCGCGATATTTTGCCCGAAAATTTTTATGCGCTTCAAAACGACAGTATAAAGTTTGGCAACGTGGTGATATGTGGTTCAAGGTGCTGGTCCACCCCCGGTTCGCCCGATTTTAACGAGCAAGACCAAAAGATTTATAATCGTGAGCGTGAAAGATTGTTGCTATCCCTTAAAAACGCTCGTACGCTTCTTAACGAAGGGGACAAACTTATTGCGCTAGTACACTATCCGCCTTTTAACGTTCGTAGGGAAGACTCGTTTTTTACTCAATTATTTGAAGAATACGGCGTTTGCGCGGTAGTTTACGGTCATTTGCACGGGAAGGACGTTCGTGCCGACAAAATCGTTGTGAAAAACGGCGTAAAATACTATTTAACGTCGTGTGACCAAGTAGATAATAAATTAACGGAAATAACTTTATAAGGAGAATAATATGGAAGGACAAAAGACTAGTGAAAACAAAGTATTAGCATACTTAAAAGCACTGCCCAAACGCTTTTTTATAACGGCGTTTTCTGGTATGGCGCAAGGGCTTTTCGTTACGTTAATTGCTGGTACGATTTTAGCGCAAATCGCAGGTTGGATAGGTGATAACTATATTGGAAATACATTACTTTACATCGCTAATTTTGCTAAAATTTTAATGGGCGCAGGAATAGGTGTTGGCATAGCGCACGCATTAAAGAAAAACAAACTTTTAGTTTTTGCTGCTGCCGTTGCGGGTATGGTTGGTGCATTTGCCGATAAGTTAATTGTTGGTGGTGCGGGATATGCTGGTGTACTTGATACCTTTAGTAAGGCACTTCCAGGTAATCCCATTGGCGCATATGTTGTTACTATGTTAGTTGTTGAACTTGTAGAACTTTATGCAGGAAAAACTAAACTTGATATTATTTTAATTCCACTGGGCGTTCTTGTGTTAGCTTTTGCTGGTGTATTTGTGTCTTGGCCATTTATTAAAGTTATAGATTTATTTGCAGAACTTTTAGTTATTACTATAAACGCAGGAGCTGCTATAAAAATTATTGTTGGTATTTTAATAGCTGTTGTAATGGGTGTTTTATTAACGATGCCAACTTCATCGGCTGCAATTTGGGTTGCAATAGCAACTTCAAATACTGCAGTAGCTAACCCAGAAGTATTTGCTATCGCTGGTGGTGCTGCCGTTGCTGGATGTGCTGCCCACATGGTTGGTTTTGCTGTTACTTCTTATAGGGAAAATAAGGTTAGCGGTCTTATCTCTCAAGGTATAGGAACAAGTATGCTACAAATTCCTAATATAATGAAAAAACCCGTTATAATGGTACCAGAAATAATTTCTAGTGCAATAGCAGGGCTTGTTGCTGTACTACTTAATATTAGATGTACTGCTGCAGGTGGTGGTATGGGTACTAGTGGATTAGTTGGATTATTTGGAGTTATTGATTCTTGTGCTACGTTTGGTGTTCCAACTATTAATTGTGTTTTAGGAATAATCCTTTGTTTGTTTGTGATTCCTGCTGGCATTTCTTTGGTGGTTAGCGAGTTTATGAGAAAAAAGGGTTGGATAAAGTTTGGCGATATGAAACTTCCCGATTAATTAAGAATAATTTATTAGTAACGTAAAGCGTGGTGTAAAAAGCCACGCTTTTTCTATGTAAAATATTTTCGTTTTAATTTTCTCACGCTTTGCATAAAATTTAGTAGTAGAAAAAGAAGAGGAACAGTTATGCAACAAAACCAAATTAATATTCCCGAAAGTTTATGTTTAGAAGGCAGAAAAAAACTTATTATGACAGGCGTTGAAACGGTGGACGGGTTTACCGAGCAATCGTTAAAAGTAACGGTTAACGGCAATAAGGTTATAATTAACGGAAACACAATTAAAATAAGCGCGTTTAACAAAGCGAACGGCAATCTTTTGGCAACGGGCAATTTTTTTGAGATAAAATACGCAAACAAAAAACCACCGCTTGTTAAAAGGCTGTTTAAGTAGATGTTTATAACTAGCGGTCAAGCGTATTTATTTTTATCGTGCATCGGCATAGGATATATTCTAGGACCTATAATTTCCATAGGCACGTCAATAAAAAACAAGTGGCTAAAATTAGTAATAGAAATATTGTCGTTTGTCATTTCACTTATTATTTACGTGGTTATTTCGCTACGCTTAAATTTTCCGTCGTTTAGACTGTATATGCCACTCGGTGTATTCGTGGGCGTATTTTGTTATATGAAAAGTTTTCATATAATACTTGCAAAAAGTTTAAAAAGGCTTTATACTGTAACTATAAAGAAAATTTGGAGAACTTTTCGTGACGCAAGAAAAACAAAAAAGGCTAATAATCTCGGGCGTAGTAGGCGCGGTGTTGCTGGTGCTAATACTGTTAATAGTAATGGTATATCAAATGATAGCAATCGGCGTAGCGCAAAAACGCCGTCAAGAACTAGACAACGCAATAACCGAATACAAGCGTCTACTTCAAGAAGGTGAAGACACGGTAAAAGAAGTATCTTCGCTTCAATGGATAACACGTCGCGCGCGTCAACTCGGTTATATTTTCGACGGGGATAAACTTTTAGGCATAGGTGAATAACCGTGAAAGAAAATGTGGGCGTTATAGACGTTGGGTCTAATTCGGTAAGGCTACTTTTAACAAGCGGTGACAAGGGCGAAAAAACCGTTATAGTAACCGCGCTTGCCGATAATATGGAAAAGGGCAAAAAATTAAACGAACAATCAGTTTCCCGTACCGTAGAAGCGGTACGGTTACTATTTTTACAAGCAAAAAATAAACGTGCAAGCAAAGTATATATTTTTGCAACTGAAGCCGTTAGAAAGGCGGAAAACCGCGCGGAATTTTGTGAAAAGGTGTATTTAGAAACGGGCGAAACGGTCGATGTTGTGGACGGAAAAACGGAAGCCAAACTCGGTCTTTTAGGCGCGTTGAACGGGTTAGACGGTGGTATAATCGACGTCGGTGGAGCGAGTACTGAAATAGCAATTAGTAACGACAAAAAATTTACTTATCAAAAGAGTGTGGACTTGGGCTCGGTAAAAATCAATAATTTATGCGGTCAAGACGCAAAACAAATTGAAGATTTAGCCAAAGAATACTCGCCGAAGTTTAAACCACCACAATGCGATAACTACTACGCAATCGGTGGTACGGCGACCACGCTTGCAGGGATTGCTCAAAATTTAGTTCCTTACGATCCAAACAAGGTAGACGGGTATTATTTAAGCGCGGAAAAGATAAAAGACCTTGCGAACGAGTTGTTTCTATTATCGGTAGAAGAACGCGTAAGAAAATATAATCTAATAGAACGTAGGGCAAAGGTGATTGCGGGCGGTGCGCTTTGGCTATACCAAGTATTAAAAGAGTTAAATATTCACGGCGTTACCGTCAGTGAAAAGGATAATTTAGAAGGTTATCTTCTATATAAAGGTGAAACATGAACAAAAAAACCAACCTAATATACACCGTAATAACGTATATAGTAACTTTGTCGTTAATATTCGTATGTGCCGTTTTGGTGGGTAAATTTTATACAATTCCTTCGGCAATCGCTATGCTACCATATCTTTTGATAGGGCTAGTAGTATTTGGTTTTATAAACGCCTTATTTCACGAACTCGGTCATTTTATAGCAGGCAAGCGCAACGGTTTTATACTATCAACCTTTTCGGTTTGGTTTTTCAAATGGAAAAAAGTTGGTAAAAAAACACGTTTTTCTCTTTGTTTTTCAATGGAAGAGTGGGGCGCAACCGAAATGATACCAGATAGTGAAGAAAATATGGCAAAACGCCTTAAAAAGCTGAGCCTTGGCGGAATAATCGCATCTGGAATAACTTGCCTTATTTCAATCGTTCCACTATTTTTACATTTTTTACTCGTTAAAGAAGTTTATTGCATATTTATAATGTGGCTACCTATTTCGGCGTATTATTTATTCAATAACGGCTTGCCCATCATGAACTCTGTCGGCGTTTGTAACGACGGCGGTGTGGTTTACGGAATAGTTAAGAATACCGACGATAGCGTTGTAAACGTTTCGCTACTAAAAATTCACGCACAACTATATCAAGGCAAAACACCCTCTCAAATTCCCGAAGAATACTATTTTAATCTACCGCAGTTAAGGGAAGATAGCCTAACGTTCATAACACTATTAAACGCTAGGTATAATTATTATCTAGACAAAGAAGATTTTGACGGGGCAAACAAGACGTTAAAACGGCTAGAAACGCTTTTAGATTATATGCCACCGTCGGTGAAAAACACCGTTAAAGTGGACCTTTTGTATTCATATTGCACCTTTAACTATAACGAAGACAAGGCGGACGAACTTATGTATGAGCTTGAAAAATACTTGTCTAACCGCAACGAAACGATTGAAGTTAGAACTAAGCTCGCTTATTTATTAAAAGTTGTTAAAGAAGTGGAAGACGCTCAAATTTTTGTTAAAAAATTGCGCCGTGAAATAAACCGCCACCAAATAAGCGGTTTAGCCAAAATGGAAGAAAAACTCTTAACCGAGTTAATCAAAGACCACCCTAATTTATAATGCGAAACCGCCTAACGAAAGAAATTTTAGGCGGTTTTAATTTTAATTAAACTATTGACACTTATTTTTTAGAGTAGTATAATTGTTATATTAAACACAACAAAAGGAGAAAAACATGAAAAAACTTTTAACACTTTTGTTATCGGTTTTAGCTATTGTTTGTTGCGTTGCATTTACCGCATGCTCTGCACCGCAAGGTGGCGGAGATGAAGTTACGGCGCAAGAATATGCAACGGCAATGCAGTTTTCCGGCGATTTTAAGTACGTTATGACCGCATCTGAAACGGGCGCAGGCACTACCGAAACAACCACTACCGAATACGCGAAATATGGTGACAAATTACATATCAAGAGTACGACAGCTGGTACGACGACCGAAATTTATTTAAACAAAGACGGGGGGGGAAGATTACTTTTTGTACGTTTTAGTTGGTAGTCAATGGCAAAAGAATACAACTTCTATAGGGCAATACAACTATTACGTAGCCTTCTCTGCAACCACTTTCCAAGCATACACGAATTTACCGTTTGAAATGTATACTTACGATGCTGATGAAAAATGCTACGTTGCTACTCAAACGGGTAACGGAATGTCAGGAACTTTTAAAGTATTCTTTGAAAATAAAAAGATTGTTAAATTCTTAACTACAGTTGTTAACAGTAACGTTGGCGAAACTATTAACACTCAAATTGATATTACTTATAACGCACCTATCACTCTTCCTGATGAAAACGTTGGCGGTGGCACAGGTGGCGGAGAATCGTGGAATGCAAATACTTACAACGATTTAGTAACTTTTGCTTCGAAGAATTGCGTGATGACTTGCCTTATGTCTTCTCCAATGGGAAGTCAAAAATCTGTTTGGACGTTAAATAACGGTAACGCTCACGTTGAATACTTCGTTGGAAACACCTTTGTTTATGAAGAATACTTCGGTTACGTTGACGGAGTGTACTATTCTTATGAAAAAGATGAAGATACGGGCGCATGGGGAAGAGTAGATATAGGTTTAGATGGATATAACTTATACGTTGGAACTTGTAACATAAACACCTTCTTCGCTTTTGAAGACTGGACTTATGATTCTGCAAGTGGCAAATACGTTTGCGCAAGCAAAACTTATGGCGAAGGCGATCATACTGTTACTTATACGAACGCATGGTTTATTATCGAAGATGGAAAAATAACTACTCTTGGTATGACGGTTGACGGAAATATACAATACTCTTATAACGTTGAATACGTAGACGTTGCAATAACTTTCCCAGTCGTTGAATAGAAACGTATTTTTTCTAAAAAATAATCAAAACAAACAAAAAGCCTAACCAAAGGGCGTGTCCCATAGGGATATTAATTCAAAATAAAAGTATAGCCCACTATATTTCGCAAAAAGCGAAATATGGTGGGCTTTATCTTTACCACAAAAGATTGAGTTTTAATAAGTTTAACCGAGCGTAGCGAACGCCAACGACTTTAGTCGTTTTATTTTTAGCCTTGTGGCTAAAAGTGATATGCAAAACAAGTTTTGCGTTAGATTGCGACTTGCAGTCGCAGTTATATTAAATAAATCCTTAACTCGCCGTAGGCGAATATAACTGCTAAAGCAGTTGGCGTTCGCAACTAAAGTTGCTCGGCAACACTGCCGTAGGCAATATAACTTGCGTAAGCAAATATAACAAATCCGTTCACGGATTTATTTAGTTGTCGCAATTCCCTACGGGAAGAGCGACAAGCGGTTAGGCTTTTTCTTTTAAGCGGTTAAAAGGCTTGCTTTCTTAAATATTCTAACGGCTAAAACGGTCATATCGTCGTTCTTTTTGCCGTTTGATAAAGCAAGTGCTTTCTCCATTATTTTATCCGCAAGCGTTTGTGGATTAAACGCAGGTACGTTACGCAAGAAATCAATTATTTCCGAAGACGAGCCAAACGCGTCCGAAACGCCGTCGCTTAAAAATAAAACGGTATCCCCGTCGGTAAGTTCGGCGTTACAAACGGAAGGTTTTAAGTCTTCTAAAATACCAAGTGGCAAACTGTTTCCTTCAATAATCTTAATTCCGTTTTTACCCAAGATAAAGGCGTAAGGCGAGCCGTATTTAACAAAATCTGCAGTGGCGTTTTGTAAATTTATAACCGATAAATCAAGCGCAGTGAAACAGTCGGCGGTGTTAACGGCAAGTAGTTTATTTACGGTGTTAAGAATAAGCGAACTATCAAGCCCCGCTTTATAAAAACTCTCTATCAAAGAGAGCGAAGTGTTTGAAACTTTTTGGGCTTTATCACCGCTACCCATTCCGTCGGATAGTGCAATCAAAAATTTACCTTCGTTAAGCCTTACCACCGAATAAGTGTCACCGCAAGAATTAGACCCGTCTTTAACCGCGCTAGAAACACCGAAAACCGCGTCGTAGTCGGGGGAGTGCTTAAAACATAAAAAGCACTTATCTTCAGAAATCTCGACCTTGTCTGTTAAAGTCATATTAATTCCCACCGTCTTTGAAACGGTTAGGCATAGTCCGTCTAAAGAAAATTCTTTGCTAGGCGTAATTAAACTGACGGTAGTTCCTTCTTCTTCACCGTATATTAGCAGTTCTTGAGCGTAAAACCCGTTTTTAAATAACGCGTCCGAAAGAGCGCGTTCCGTTCGGCTTTGGTATTTTAGCAACGCGCCCGTTTCTAAGGCTAATCCCTTTAAAATTTCGGCAACACCAAGCGCTTGCGAAGCGATTAATTGCCTGCCCGAATCAACCACGTCGTTTTCTAAAATTTTGTTTCGATAAGAAGAAAGATTTTTGTTTACGAAAAATATAATGTTGTTGGGGTGAGCGCAAAATTTTTCGTGGGGGAAGTCAATAAGCGAAAGTTTGCCCTTTGCAAAACCTATATCGATAAGTTTTATAAGAGTGTTTTTGTCGGGAAAGTTTTGGTTTTTGCAATAGGAATAGTTTGAACAGTTAGCGCACACTTTGTTAAGCGTTTCGTTAACGATTTTGTTTTTTGCCGTTTGTTCTTTAGTAGAGTTTTGGTTAAAAACCGTAAAAGATTGCGCCATTTCGTTAAAGACGCCCGAAAGATTGTATAGTCTGTTTGAAACGAAGGTTCGGTTTCTGTTAATGGCCGTTCTAGACAACTGTTTTTCTCTAAACGAGTATAATTTTTCTTTTAGGTTGCTAATAGGCTTATAGGGGATAACTAAAAATAGTGCTCCGCCCACCATCATAAAAACAAACTGCATAAGCGTGTAGTCGTAGCCGAAAGGCAAAAAGGTAAACGCAAGATAATCGGTTGCTACTATCGCCACTACGCTAGCAAATCTTGAAAATTGAATAAAACATAACGAAGATAACCCGTATAAAAGATAAATGGACAAAAAGGCAAGGTCAGAGTAGTATAGAGCGTTTGAAAGCCCCAGCACAACTGAAAAAACTAAAGCCTTGTCCGTTCGATAAATAAATGCGGAAAGCAAAACGAGAAGAACGCAAACGCTTTTCCAAACTAGCGGAGAAATAAGGTTAGAAAACCCAAGCCCAAATAGAACGGCATTGATTAAAAGGCAGGCTTTTTCTTCAACGTTCCACTTAAATTTCAAGCCTTTTTCAGTGATTGCGCTTGCGGAAATTTTAATTGTCGCGGAAAGCAAAACTATAAAAAAACTAGTTAAAATACGCTTTTCAATAGACAAAAAGGTTTTCGTATCCCCCAAAACGATAAACGCCACGGTAGATAAAAGGGCATAAGCGGTTATTTCCCATTTGACTACCGCGCCACTTTTTTTGTATAGAAAAGAAATAATTATAAAAAGAAGTGAAGCGATTGCCCCCGCAAATAAATACCCAGGTGTTTGAGAGAACAAAAATGCGACAAGCAAAAGTAGCGGAGTAATAAAAACGTTCGCGCCAGAGACCATCGCAACGTCGAAAATGGCGATAGAATATGGAAGCGGTTGTTTTTCTAAACGGTTAAAGACCATAAACAAAACGAAAAGGCAGGCGTGAAAGGCAACGGAAAAATAGTCTAATTTTTTACGGTTTTTCATAATATCTCCAAGTTAAATTTTAACTTCTTACATTTTATACTTAAGTTAAGGGGATATTTTTGCCGTATATTGTTAAAAAAGAAGAAAAAACCGATTAAAAAAATTAATAAAAGGTATAAACAAAACTTTTGAAAAAACACTTTCAAAAGTCAAAAAAATGTTGTACAATAAAAAAAACCCGTCAAGGAGAAAAAAATGATAAAAGTTGGTATCGTCGGTTACGGAAACTTAGGAAAAGGCGTTTCGTTAGCCCTAAAAAAAGCGCCTGATATAGAATGCGTTGGTATTTTTACTAGGAGAGACGCTAGTTCGGTAAACCCGTTGGTTGATTTAAAAGTATATCCCACGTCGTGTTTAAATGAATTCAAAAACGAAATAGACGTTTTGATTTTGTGTGGCGGAAGCGCAACGGATTTGCCCCAAACGACCGCCGAATATTTGCGCGATTTCAATACGGTAGACTCTTTCGACACCCACGCCAAAATTCCAGAATATAAAGAAAAACTAAACAGAGTTGCGAAAGAGAGCGGTAAACTTGCAGGAATAAGTATCGGTTGGGACCCAGGTCTTTTCTCTATTGCAAGAATGCTATTCGGCGCAGTTTTGCCCGAAGGTAACGACTATACTTTTTGGGGCAAAGGCGTTTCACAAGGCCATAGCGATGCAATAAGAAGAATTCCCGGGGTAAAAGGCGCAATACAATACACTATACCTAAGGTGGAAGCGTTAGATTTAGTTCGCTCGGGTAAAAACCCCACTTTGTCGGCTCGTGAAAAACATTTGAGAGAATGTTTCGTTGTGGCAAACGATGGTGCGGATAAAGCGTTTATTGAAAAAACTATAAAAGAAATGCCCAACTATTTTGCCGATTACGACACGGTGGTTCATTTTATCAGCGAAGAAGAACTTAAAGAAAAGCACTCTAAATTAGCGCACGGCGGTTTCGTTCTTCGTTCAGGCAACACAAACGGCGATAACTCTCATTTATTAGAACTTTCGCTAAAACTCGATTCTAACCCAGAGTTTACGGGTAGCGTATTGCTATCGTATGCTCGTGCAGTTGCTAAAATGGCAAAAGAAGGGCATAGTGGCGTAGTAACGGTGTTTGACGTTCCTATCAAATATCTTTCACCGAAAACGGAAGATGAGTTAATTTCAACTTTATTATAATTAGAGTAAAATGGCAAGAAAAGGAAGTTACTATTCAAGATATAAAAGGGAAGCAAGAAAGGCTATAAAACGCGCTCCCAAATGGGCGTTAGTTTTGGCGTTCGTTTTAGCCGTGGTTTGCGTGCTCGGTTATTTCGTTTACGATAAATATTTTAAAAATCAACCGCTCGCCGTCGGTGAATTTTCCGTTCATTTTCTAAGCGTTGGCCACAAAAACAACGGCGACTGCATATACGTTAAGGCGGGCGATAAAGATATTTTAATCGATGCGGGAAGCGAGCCTGAAAGCGTTCCCACCATAAGAAACTATATCAATCGCTACGTTACCGACGGTAAATTAGAGTTTGTAATAGTAACTCACGCCGACTACGACCATATAGCAGGATTTGAGTGTGACGATAATATATTCGAGTATTATCAAACGGATATAATAATAGATTTTCCAAAGACTAATAAAGCGGATAAAACCGCGGTAATCAATTATTATGAAAATTTGCAAAAAGAAGTTAACGCGGGCGCAACGCACTATACGGCGTTAGAGTGTTATAAAGGTTTGAACGGCGCTCAAAGTACGTACGAATTAAGCGAGAGCATATATCTAGACGTTTTGTATAATTATTATTACGAAAACGTTTCAAGTTCAGAAAACAACTATTCGGTGTGCGTTCAGTTTAGGCACGGCGGTAAAAAGTTTTTATTTACAGGCGATTTAGAAAGTTCGGGCGAGAGCAAATTAGTTGATTTTTATGAAAACGAGTTTAGTCAAGTAGAACTATACAAAGCAGGTCATCACGGCTCAAAAACTTCATCAACTCTAAAACTGTTGAATAAGATAAGACCAAAAATATGCGTAGTTCCGTGCACGGTTGGGTATGATCAATATAATTCTAACCCCGAAAACGTTTTCCCGTCACAGTCTTTCGTAGATAATATAAGCAATTTTACAGACAAGGTGTACGCAACGCAAATAGCAAGTTCAAACTCCGCGGGGTACGAACTTCTAAACGGCAACGTAATAGTGTCGTCTAGCGCCGAAAAAGTAGAAGTAATATGTACTGCAAGCAGTATTTTGCTAAAAGATACCGACTGGTTTAAGCAAAACCGCGCTTAAATTTAATAAGAATAAAAAAAGAAAAACCTTCGCATACTTTAGTTACGGAAGTTTTTTATGAAAGAAACGGGTATTGTAAGAAGGGTAGACGAGTTAGGCAGGGTGGTTATTCCAAAAGAGATGCGCAAAACCCTGCATATAAAAGAAGGCGACCCGTCACATACAACATTGATACCTTTCGACAGATTTTGTTGGGCGATACATAGTGTGGTTGGACGTTTTTTGGAATAAAGGGATTGATTTTTCTTATATAAAGTTATAGAATTATAATAAAGAGGTGGTTTTAATGGAAAAACGGAATGTTTCTATTCAGCTTTTGCGCGTGAGTGCTTGTTTTTTAGTGTTTTTTGTTCATTTTGGGCAAAGAGTTGGTTTGAGTGGAATATTAAAAACTTTTACAGATTTCGGTGCCTTTGGCGTTCAACTTTTTTTGCTAATAAGCGGTTTTCTCGCGGGTAAAACTTTTTTAGAAAATCCAGACATAAACATCTTAACCTATTACAAGAAGCGTGTGATCGCCATATTACCCTTGTACTATTTGGTGATTTTATATTATTTTATTACAGAAAATATTTTAAATCATTACTTTTCGGTTATCCCCTCTGATGAATTGGGTTTTGGATGGTTTAGGTACATATTTTTGTTGAATGGTTTTCTTAACAGTGATACATACTTTTGGAGCAACTTGGGAATAACATGGACTATTCCGATTTTTATGTTTTTTTACTTGATCGCTCCGTGGATTCTTAGAAAAGTAAAAACAATTTTTTCATGTGTAATGATTTGGGCTATTGTATTTGTAGTAACCCAAGTTTTGGAAAGATTCTATAGTTGTGTTATCTTTACTCAATTGCACATCATGTTTTTGGGCGTCATAGTTTATGCTTGTGTAAAAAAAGGACGCAATTTGCCTGCCATTGGGGCTTTTCTTGTTGCGGCAATATGCGCAATGATATTAGGCAATACGACATATGTTTATGTTTTGATTTTTTCAAGTATTTTAATTGCTATGGCTAGTTATAATTCGATTAGTTTACCTAATTGGCTTTCTAAGATAATCGATGTCCTCGACAAATATTCATATACGCTATATCTAATGCACGGAGTAGTATTTTGTAGTGTTTTGGATAGACTAAATGCTTTGGGTGTTTCTAAAATTATAATCGCTGCAATAGCAATAATTGGTACTTTTGTAGCAACTGTCATTGTTGGAAAATTTATAGAAAAACCTATTCAAAAATTTTTAAAAAAGAGATTTTTAAACTCATAGAATAATACAGTATAAATCTCCTTGTTTTACAGATACTAACAGTACAAATTTGTAAAGCAAGGAGATT
>JAEIGA010012997.1_pt1 | contig 12669 bp, 14 predicted proteins | sample 9270691 | NCBI WGS metagenome assembly JAEIGA01 (sample SAMN17057246, study PRJNA624740) | gut metagenome | biome: biome; isolation source: fecal sample | host: Bos grunniens | place: China: Xizang | collected 2019 | reverse complement strand
CATTTTTAACCTTTTTTAGTAATGTCGAAGACACGCATTCTTGAAAACTTGCACAAATATCAGCTACAGGCAATTCTTGTCCATCAAAACTTTTAACAAGTCTTAGAACCGCAGTCTTAAGCCCACTAAAACTAAAATTATATCCATCAACCTTAGCTTCAGGGAGTTTGTACGCAAAAGGGTTTCCCTCTTGAGCTAGCTTATCAAGCTTAGGCCCGCCTGGATAAGGCAACCCGATTAAACGAGCGACTTTATCATAAGCTTCGCCGACGGCGTCGTCTATTGTTTCGCCTATTATTTCAAGCTCAGAATAAGACTTAACATCAATAATCTGTGTATGTCCACCGCTAACTAATAGTGCTATAAAAGGTGGTTTTAAATCTGTATCAATAAAATTAGCGCTAATATGAGCATTCAAATGATTTATTCCAATAAAAGGTTTATCATAAGCTAATGCTAATGATTTTGTAGCATTTAACCCAACCAAAAGGCAACCGACCAAACCAGGCCCAACGGTTCCAGCGAAGGCTGTTATTTCATCGGGGCTTACTCCAGCTTGTTTAAATGCTTCATCAACAACTACATTCACTGCTTCAAGATGTTCTCTTGCGGCAATCTCTGGAATAACACCACCATATTCTTCATGAATTTTTATCTGTGAAGCTACGACATTTGCTAAGACTTCTCTTCCACCTTTTACAATTGCGCAAGCAGTTTCATCACAGCTTGATTCGATAGCCATAATTAATGAGTTTTCGTCGATTGTAACAGGTTTGTTACTAAATAATGTATTCTTAATCTTGTTCATAGTAATATTATACTATAAAATAATTTATGAAAATCCAACCAGCACGAACTAACTGGTAATCTATTCCAGAGGAACACTTGGGATAGTACAAGGATTTAATAGTGGTAATGAATGTGTTCCGACCTTAGGTTGAAAGAAAAAAATGAAGTTTTTAGATAAAGCAAAAATTAGAGTAGTATCTGGTCATGGCGGTAACGGTATGGTTGCTTGGCGTCGAGAAAAATATGTGGATAAAGGTGGTCCAGCTGGTGGTGATGGCGGTCGTGGTGGCGATATTTATTTTGTTGCTGATGAAAATATGTCTACCCTTTTGGACTTCAAAATTAAATCAGTTTATAAAGCTCAAAGCGGTGAGAATGGCGGAATAAAAGGTATGCACGGTGCTTGTGCTAAAGATACTTATATAAGAGTACCTTTAGGCACAGTAGTTAGAGATATTAAAACAGGTAAAATTATTGCTGATATTACAGAGGCTGAACAAACAGTTCTTATTGCTAAAGGTGGTCGAGGTGGACGTGGAAACGCAAGATTTGCTACTGCTCAAAAAAGAGCTCCACAATTCTGCGAACCAGGTGAGCCAGGTATTGAAAGAACTTTAGAACTAGAATTGAAACTAATCGCAGATATTGGTTTATTGGGAATGCCAAACGCAGGTAAATCCACTTTTATTAGCTCTGTAAGCTCTGCAAAACCTAAAATCGCTGATTATCCGTTCACAACTCTTGTTCCAAATTTAGGGGTTGTAAAAAAAGACGACGGAGGCTCTTATGTTGTGGCTGATATTCCAGGACTTATTGAAGGAGCTTCAGAAGGCGTAGGACTTGGTCACGAATTTTTACGTCACGTAGAAAGATGCCGATTCTTAATCCATATTGTTGATTTGACAGCAGAAGATCCTATTAAAAACTATAAAGTGATTAATGAAGAATTAAGAAAACATTCAGAAGCTTTAGCCAACTTATATCAAATTGTTGTGTTAAACAAAATTGATTCAGTTTTAGAAGAAGACAGGGGTAAATATGAACAAGAATTTAAAAAATTCACTCCTGATGTGTTCTTGATTTCAGCTGTCACAAAAGAGGGGGTAAATGAACTTTTACATTTTATCTCGACAAAAGTTGATGAGATTCCAAAACCTGAGTTTGATTTAATCGTAGAAGAAGACTTAGATGCATATAACAATGACGATAGCGAATTTGAGGTAACTAAAATTGCTAAAGATGCTTATGTTATTTCTGGTGGAAAAGTTAATCGTCTTGCTAAAGTTACAGATTTAAGAAACACTGAACAAGTTGTTCGTTTCCAAAATATTCTAAAATCAATGGGCGTATTTGAAGTTTTACATGATTACGGCTTAAAAAATGGTGATACCGTAATTTGCGGGCACTTAGAACTTGGCTATTATGATGACGAAATTTGGGGCGAAGGCTCTAAAGTCTAGGGGATGGCTTATGCAACTCGCAATCGAGCAAGCTAAAAAATGCACAAAAGACGTTCCGATTGGCTGTGTTATAAAAAAAGACGGTCAAGTGATTGCGTCTACGCATAACCGTCGTGAATTAGACGATGACGTGACGGCACACGCTGAAATCCTTGCAATAAAGGAGGCGCAAAAAGTTTTAGGTACTTCAAGACTAAAAGGCTGTGAATTATATGTAACTTTAGAACCTTGTCCAATGTGTGCTTGGGCTATTTCAATGAGTGGGATTTCAACTGTTTATTTTGGGGCTTATAATCAACAATATGGTGCACTTGGTACAGCTGTTCATTTACCCCTTAATCCAAACCTTAAAATATACGGTGGAATAATGGAAAAAGAATGTAATAAAATATTAGAAGATTTTTTTAAGAAAATACGAAAATAAAATATTTCCTCCCCTATAGGAGAGGATTAAGAAGGGGGCTAATTTTGATTACTAAAACAGAGTTAGACAAGTTAGTCAAAAAATACGAAACAATAGACTTTATAAAAGATGATCCTATTCAATTTCCGCATAAGGGTAAGTGTAAAGAGGAAGTTGAATTATACGGCTTTATTGCATCATTATTTGCTTACGGAAATCGTAAAATCTTTATCAAAAAGCTCGATGAAATATTTTCAAAAGCGGAAGGTGATTTAATTGGTTTTGTCAAAAACTGTGACTTTTCAAGCTTAAAAGGTGTTGAATACCGCTTTTCAAAAGAAAACGATATTATTCCAATTTTTGAGATATTATCAAAGCTTTATAACGAATCAAGAGGGCTTGAAGAATTGTTTAGATATGCTTGGTTGACACCTCACCCTAACCCTCTCCTCAAGGAGAGGGAACAAGTGTTTCTTCAAACTATTGTGGATTATTTTTATTCAAATGCCCCTAAAACTGTTTCACAAGGCTTTTATCACATGATACCGAATCCGCAAAATGGTGGTGCGATGAAACGGATGAATATGTTTTTGCGTTGGATGGTAAGAAAAGGCCCTGTTGATTTAGGAGTTTGGAGATTTATACAACCAAAAGATTTATTAATCCCATTGGATGTGCACGTAGCGAGAATATCAAGAGAAATGGATTTGCTTAAAAGAAAAAGTAATGATTTTAGAGCTGTAATTGAGCTTACAAACAACCTCAGAAATATTTGTCCAGAAGATCCTGTAAAATATGATTTTGCAATGTTCGGTTTTGGTGTACAATAAAACTGTAATAAAATTAAGAAGGTTCGCTAAAGGATGATTGAAAAGCTTTTATATTTGGGCCCAAATGGTTCTTATTCAGATTTAGCAAAAAATAGCTTTATAAAATATTTTTCAGATAATTGTGAATTTATTAAGAAAGATTCTATTTTTGATGTAATAGAAGAATTAATTGAAGCTAATGATGTAAAAGCAGGAGCTGTATTACCCATTGAAAATTCTATTGAAGGCTGTGTTAACGAAACTCAAGATGATTTACTAGTTTTGGCAAAGAATGGATATTTTGTATTTGCAGAAACTAATATTAGTATAAATCATAGCCTTATTTCATACGGTAAAAAATCACAAATAGAAACAATTATTTCTCATCCACAAGCACTTGCGCAATGTAAAAACTATATCCATAAAAATTTTAGGAGTAATGTTAGTTTAATTCCGAAATTATCAACATCACTAGCAATAAGCGAATTATCACAAGATGATATGAGTATCGCAGCAATTGGAAGCAAATATTGCGCAAATTTATTTAATGTTCCGATAATTGAGGAATCTATTAATGACGAAATGAATAATAAAACTCGTTTTGTTTTACTATCAAAAGAAACTCCTGATGATATTTCAAATAATAAAATTAGCATAGTATTTTCTACTAAGAACGAATCAGGAGCTCTAAATAAGATTTTATCAATTATTGAAAAGCATGGACTAAATATGACACATATAAATTCAAGACCTTCTAAGAAAGAATTAGGAGAGTATTTGTTTTATGTTGATATTGAAGGACATATTAATCAAAATAATATAGAACAAGCTATGGTTGAGATTAAGAGCTCAGCTTTGTTATTTGAAATTATTTCAAAAGGAGCTTTACTTATATAAGGTGCATAAACATGAATTTAGTAAGTATTATAAAGAAAAAAACAGGTAAAACTTTTTTTACAACTCCAAGTCATGGTGGAAAGTTTTGTATCCTACATAAGTTTTATCAATGGTATAAATCAGATATTTCAGAAATAGATGCTCTAGATCCTCAAAAAGCTTTAGAGGATGCAGAATTCTTAGCTACAAAGATTTATGGAACAAAATTTACAAAATTTTTAACAAATGGCTCTACTAGTGGCGTGATTGCAGCTATATTAGCCTCAAATGCTAAAAAAATACTTATTTGGGATAAAGCTCATCCTTGTCATAAAAACGGAGCAATGCTTGGAGGTGCTAAGATTATAGAATATTCGTTGCCTTTTGATAAAGATTTGGGAGTATATCGTCCTATATCATTGGAACTAGCTGAGAAATTAATTAATGATTACACTCCTGAAGCTATAGTTATCACTTCACCTACTTATGAAGGCTTTGTTGCTGATATTGTAGGAATAAAAAATCTTTGTCAAAAGAATAATGTCCTTTTGATTGTAGATGAAGCTCACGGAGCGCTTTATCCATTTAGTGATAGATTACCCCAATCAGCCGTAAAAATTGCAGATTTTACGGTTCAATCTTTGCATAAAACTGCTGGGGGTATAAATCCAACAGCACTGTTACATTCCAATTATATTAACCCAACTAGTGCGCTTAATATGATTAGTACGACTTCTCCGTCATATCCAATGCTTGCAACAATTGAAGCTAATATTAACTTTTTAAATTCAAATCGTGGTCGAAAATATATTGAAGATTTATTAGATAATATAAAGAAATTAAATATTCCTTTATTAAATGACGATCCAATGAAAATATTATTAAGAGGTGGATTTGAGCTCTCAGATAAGCTTTTTGATCAATATAATATAGAGGATGAAAAGACTAACGAGAAAACAACAATGCTATTATGTGGAATTGGTACTGATATTAAAAAACTTACACGATTAAAGCGAGCTTTAAAGAATATTAAGCTTTAAATCTTGTTTTTTACTAGCTTCTACAGCTAATTTGTCACATCTTTCGTTGTATTCATGCCCGGCATGGCCTTTTATCCACTCGAATTCTACATCATGGATTGACTTTGCGTTAGTTAACCGCTTCCAAAGCTCTACATTAGGTACAGGCTTGTTATCAGACTTGCGCCACCCTCTTGAAATCCAATTCTCCAACCATCCTTTATTAATAGAATCAACTACGTATTTACTATCTGAAATTATTGTTACATTACAAGGTTTTTTAAGAGCTTCAAGCCCGATAATTACTGCTAATAATTCCATTTGGTTATTTGTAGTTAATTTATATCCCTCTGAAAACTCTTTTTCATGTTTAGTTCCATCTTTATCAATATAAACTAATATTGCTCCATAACCACCGGGTCCAGGATTTCCGCTACAAGCTCCATCTGTGTATAATGTAACATTTGATTTATTTTCCATAATAATAAAATAACATAAAAAAAGAAGGTATTGAATTTATCATCCACACCTTCTTTTTTATTTAAAAATTATTCTTACGCAGCTTGAATTTCTGATATTAAATATTTAGCTACCCATTCAAAATCCTTATTAGCAGAAGCTGCTTTTTTAAGATATTCAACAGATGCTTCACCTATTCTAATGAGCGTCATTGCAACAACACCTCTTTTAATACCTTTAACACTTTGAAGTTTTGTTACTAATTCTGGAACAACAGCAGAGCCTTGTTCTACTAATTTATTTTCTAATTTGTTTTTTGTATTGTTATCAGCGGTTTCTAATTCGCAAAGGATTTCGTCTACTAAATGCATTTTATTTCTCCCATATAATTTTTTCAATATTCATATTATAGATTAAATTTTTGATAAACTCGGATTTCTTTACTTAATCTTTATATGAATGTAAATTTTGAGATTGATTAATATTCATACAAAAGGTTTACTCTTTTATATTATTGAATTACACTAAATGTATATTAGAATTATTATATAGTTTAATCCAAATAGGGAGTTGACTTTATGAATGTCGATAAAAGAAATATATCAATACAAGTGCTAGCTGCTATAGGTCTAGGTCTTGCAATAAAATTAGCTTTTATTTATTACTCAGCGAATTTTGATAAATATGCTTTATCAAGTTTTTGCTCAATAAATGATTTTATTGATTGCGATGGCGCTGCAAAAACAACTGTGGCCCAGTTTTTAGGAATACCACTTGCGTATTGGGGGATATTTTTCTATATAACAGTTTTATTTTTGACTTTGGTAAATAAACTTAAAAATGTGAAGTTTTTAAAGTTTTTAGAAGTTTTTAAAGAGCCGAATGCTTATATTACGGTGCTAGGAACTATCTCTTTTATAGTTTCTATGACATTAGCAGGGATTAGTTTATTTAAAATCCATAAACTTTGTCTGCTATGCCTATTAACATATTTTATAGATTTGATAATAACACTTATTGCATCTGATGGAATGTTTAAAAACATTGTCAAATCCTTTAAGACAACTTTTGTTGACTTCTTTGAAGGAGCTAAGAAATATTTTAAAACATTCCTTGTGCTATTGTTAATTTTTACTAGCTTTTTAACATATTCAGCTCTAACATTAAATTTTGTACCACATATTAAAAAACATAAAGAATTATTAAAATACAAAAAAATAAAATATAATCCTTATCGAGCAAAAGGTAATTTACTAGGAAATGAAAAAGGTGATGTCGTAATTGAACTTTATTCTGATTTTGTTTGTCCTTTGTGCTATATCAACAATATCATGTTGCATCAAGCTGCAAAAGAATTTAAAAATATTAAAGTAATACATCATAACCTACCTTTTGATAAAGAATGTAATGAATTTATTGAGATAAACATGCACCCAAAAGCATGTTTTATGTCCAAAGGCGCAATTGCAGCACGGGAGGAAGATAAATATTGGGAAATGGTTTCTTTACTTTATGAAAATCAACCTAAAAATATGGATGCAATGCTTAAATTAATTGAACAATTAGATATTGATAAGGATAAGTTCTTAAAAAACTTTAATTCTAGTAAAACAATTAATGAAATTACAGATGAAATAAAAAAAGCAGAAGTGCTTGAAATTGACGCCACTCCTACTATGTATATAAACGGCGAACGTATTATAGGTGTAAAACCGTATTATGATTTAAAAGAAATATTGATTAAACATGGTGCAAAACGAAAATAAAATATTATTACATGCTTGCTGTGCAATATGTTCAGCTTATCCTATTCAATTATTGAAAGAAATGGGATATACTCCGATTGTGTATTTTTGTAATCCTAATCTTGATACATTAGAAGAGTATAATCGTCGACTCGAAGCTCAAAAAAAACTATGTGAATACCACGATGTAGAATTAATTATAGAAAATTATGAACCAAATGAATATTTGAATTATATCAAAGGACTTGAAAATGAGCCAGAGAAAGGATCTCGTTGTGATAAGTGTATTGAATTAAGACTAAGAAAAACTGCGCTTAAAGCAAAAGAATTGAACTTTAGACAATTTACCACATCGCTTGTTATTAGCCCTCATAAAAATTATGAAAAGATTTCTTTATTAGGAAAATCTATTTCTGAAGATTACCTTGCGATACATTTTAGAAAAAATGATGGATTCTTGAAAACAAATAAAATATCAAAAGAATTAGAACTTTATAGACAAAATTATTGTGGTTGTAAATTTGCAAAAAAATAAGATATACAATTTCTTGAACTTATGTTATTATATGAATGTAGATGAGGAGCAGAAATGGGCTATAAAATTTTATCAAAAACAGAATTATGTCCAAATCAATATGAGTTGGTAATCCAAGCTCCTTATGTTGTAAAAAATGCTCAAGCTGGTCAGTTTATTATTTTTAGAGCTGAAGAAAATGGTGAAAGAGTTCCATTAACAATTGCTGATGTTAATAAGGAAACCGGAGCTTTGACGATAGTATTTATGGCAGTTGGTTACTCTACCAAAAAGCTTGCAGAATTAAATGTTGGAGACGAACTTATAGATTTGGTGGGGCCGTTAGGCCAACCAACCCTTATAAAAAATTATGGTACTGTAGTATGCCTTGCTGGTGGCTATGGTGCAGCTCCTTGCTATCTTATAGCAAAAGCTTTTAAAGAAGCTGGAAACAAGGTTTATATGATAATGGGAGCGAGAACTAAAGAGCTTATTTTCTGGGAAGAAAAGATGAAAGATGCTTGTACTGAACTTTTTGTTACAACAGATGATGGTTCTTTGGGAGAAAAAGGTTTTGTGACACAAGTCTTAGAAAGAATTATTAAAAACGAAAGAGTCGATTATGCAATCGCAGTTGGCCCAATGCCAATGATGAGAGCGGTTGCAGAATTAACAAGAGATAAAGGGATTTATACAGAAGCAAGTATGAACCCAATAATGGTTGACGGAACTGGCATGTGTGGAGCATGTCGTGTAACTGTCGGTGGCGAAACTAAATTTGCTTGTGTCGATGGTCCAGATTTTAACGCTCATCTTATAGACTTTGACGAAATAATTAATCGTTGTAAAATATATAAAGATGAAGAACGAAAACGTAGTGAAAATTGTAATTTAATTAAAATGGCTAATAAAATATAGGAGATAAAGAATGGCACCTCAAGAAAAAACAATACCGTTATGCCCACTAATGAGTGTCGGTTCACAAGTAGAAATTGTATGTATGCAAGAAAATTGTGCGTGGTACTTGAAAAATTATAAAATTTGTTCAGTATATATGATGGCGCATAATTCTATGCTGGATGTACAAGCGAAACAAAAAGCTGCAAAAGGTCAATAGTTTTATAAAGTCGGATTATATCCGACTTTATCAGTTTTATAAGGAGTAATAATGAAAAATACAGTGGTTATAGGTGCTCAATGGGGAGATGAAGGCAAAGCTAAGATAACAGATTTATTAGCCCAAAATGCCGATTTGATTATAAGATATCAAGGCGGATGTAATGCCGGACATACGGTTGTTGCGAATGGAAAAACCTATAAGTTCCATTTAATACCTTCTGGTATTTTATATAATAAAGCTATTTGTTTTATCGGAGCTGGCACTGTTATACATCCAGAGTCATTTGAAAAAGAAATTGAAGAATTAAAACAACAGGCAGTTAACTTTGATAATTTAAAAGTATCCCCACTTGCTACAATTACAATGCCTTATCATATTGAGATAGATGGATGGTCAGAGGCAAATTCTGGCAAAGGGAAAATTGGGACTACGAAACGTGGAATAGGTCCTACATATACTGATAAAATGGCAAGAATAGCTTTTAAAATCCAAGATTTATATTCATTAGATGCCTTGAATGAAAAAATTGATATGATTTTACCGATTAAGAATAAAACATTGGAAAAAGTGTACGGATTAGAGCCTTATACGAAGGACTGCATACTTTCGATGTGTGAAAAATATGCTGAGCTTTTCAAGCCTTATGTTTGTTTTGAATGGCAAGATTTACTTAATCGTTATAAAGATAAAACCGTTCTTTTTGAAGGAGCACAAGGGGTTATGCTTGACATCGACTATGGAACATATCCATTCGTTACGAGCTCAAACCCAATTGGAGGTGGAGCTGCCGTAGGAAGTGGCTATGGCCCGACTATGATCCAAGAGGTCGTAGGTGTATCAAAAGCTTATGTAACAAGAGTTGGAGAAGGCCCTTTTGTAACCGAATTGACTGATGAAATAGGGAAACGGATACAAGAAATTGGCCATGAATTTGGAGTGACTACAGGACGACCAAGACGTTGTGGCTGGTTTGATGCTGTAATTATGAAATATGCAGTCTTGGTCGGAGGAATTACAAATGTAGCATTAACTAAAATGGATGTATTTGATACCTTTGATGAAATTAAAATTTGTGTTGCATATAAAGATTGTAGAAATGATAAGATTTATACTTCATACCCAACTGATGTGTTTATTCATAAATATTTAGAGCCAATATATGAAACTCACGAAGGCTGGAAGTGTGACTTAACAAAGATTAAAGACTTTGATGAATTACCAGAGAATGCAAAAAAATATATAGCTAGAGTCGAAGATTTAATTGGAGCGCCAGTTGGAATAATATCAGTTGGTCCAGATAGAGAACAGACAATCTTTAAGCAATATTAAGATTTTCTTGATTTCAAAAATTTTTTATATTATATTACTTCCTGTGAGGTGCATATATAAATATTGCACTAGGTAGCGTCTTCATAAACATAGATTTTTGAAGAAAATAGTAAAGGAAAGAATTATGAACTTAAAGAACAAACAAGAAATTATTGAAAAGTTTGGTGCAAATGCAAAAGACACTGGCTCAGCTGAAGTGCAAATTGCAATGCTAACAAAAAAGATTTCAGAACTAACAGAGCATATGAAATCTAACAAAAAGGACTTTGCAACAAAAAGAGGTCTTTTAATGATGGTAGGTAAAAGAAAAAGATTACTTTCATACTTAAAAGATAAAAACCTAGATGGCTATAGAAATCTTATTAAAGAATTAGGAATTAGAGGCTAATTCAGAATAGGTTAATTTAAGAGAGGTTGTTCAAAAAACAAGAACAGCCTCTCTTTTTTCGTTACATTTACTTTTCCCCTCTCCTTCGGAAGAGGGCGATGTGTACCCTAAAAAGTGGACAAAAAACTCGCTAGATTTCTTCGAGCTTTTTCAATAAGCTGGTTCCCCAAAAACTTCGTTTTTGAGGATGACGCAAAAGGAAAAGTCTTTGCATTGAGCTTCGCAGTCATTCCGTGATTGACATTAAAATTATTGTCAGGCTGTGCCTGACCCACAAGCTACGAGCTTTCCCCTCTCCAAAAGGAGGGGGAATATAAAAGAGTCGGGAAATCCCGACTCTTGCTTTATTATTTGGTTGATATTTATAGAATTGCAAATACGTTTTCAAATTTACTAGTATCATCAAATAACTTTTTGAATATTTTGCTATTTTCGCTTGCATTGCGGATAGTATCATATCCTGCAGAACCAACATTATATTCAACACCATTTTCTACAAATTTTGTAATTTGTCCATTAGGTCCAATATGTCCAATACAGTTAGCATTTACTTTGAAAGTCGCAGATTGAATATTTTCTGCAGTTATTTTATATTCATTTTTACCAATGTCTACAATAGCTTTTCTTACATTTTCATTCAAAGACGTTAACTGATTTAATGCATCAGAGCCGATTGCATATTTATCTGTTACAGCCTCAGCAAATTCTAATTTACTATTTTCACCAGTTTTAAATATTCTTAAGATACCGTCTTTAAGATGAGAGATTTGCGTTGGGTTTAAATCTGTAATTCCATCAACATATTCACCTTTTGCTAATTTTGCAATAATATCATCAATTGTAGCTTTATATGCGATATCAACAGCCTCTGTAGCATTAGTATATTGAGTTACTTTACCGCCAGCTTCCCAAGCAATTTTGTTACCATCATGAACGAAACTACCACTTTGGACAGAAACACCATCTGTTAACACAGTTTTTCCAGCTTTTGTTGTTGTTACATCAGGAGCTTTAGCATTTGTTCCAAGGTTAGCTAAATCATCTTTATAATTAGCTGATGTCGATAGAATTTTATGTTGTTGTCCTGGTATTGTTACGACATTTTTTGTTTTATCATAAATAACTTTTTCTGAAGATTTGCCAAGTGATTTTACCCCTTCGCATAGTTGATTCCATAGACCTTTTGTTCCAGGTGCTTTTGCTCTTCCTCTTGAAATTAGTGCCGCAGCACCTATTGCAGCAATAGAAGTTGCAGCTAATGCAATCGCGCCCCCATTGCCACCTTTTTTAGGTTCTTCTGCTCGAGGTACAGCGACATGGGAAGACGGAGAGCTTGTTGCAGCTGAACCAGTTGCTGAAGTTGCTTGAGCTAAAGCGCTAGCGGATGATGCATCTACGCCTTGAAAGCTTGGGTTCTGCAAATTGAAAACACTTGTATTATCAGCCGGATTTTGATAAATATTTTGCATTGATAAATAATTCTGAAAATATTGATCATTCATCGTTGGATACTGCATGCTATATAAACTATCTAACCCTAATGAACCATAAGTCATAATGACCGCCTTTCATATACCTTTATAAAATTAACCCTTACATGTATAAAGTATTTTGGGTTCCAATAATTGCCATGTTTTGAAATATGTCGTTACAAATCTTTACAAAAGTTTTTATTTTACCTAATCCCAACCTGCTTGGTTGCTCGCATTGAACAGCCATTACGAGTTGTGCTAAGAGACTTCGTCTCTTAGCACAACT
>JAEIGA010012996.1_pt1 | contig 12670 bp, 16 predicted proteins | sample 9270691 | NCBI WGS metagenome assembly JAEIGA01 (sample SAMN17057246, study PRJNA624740) | gut metagenome | biome: biome; isolation source: fecal sample | host: Bos grunniens | place: China: Xizang | collected 2019 | reverse complement strand
ATGCGTCATTAGACATTAAGCACCATGTAATTTGTGAAGGAAATGCAAGTGACAGTGTATTATCAGCCACAACAGTTTTTGAAGCTCCAAATGTTGTAAGTTTTAATGCTGTTGAATCAACACTTTCAGTAGATCTTTGAAGTGTAAGTCTAGCCATATAATCATTATCATGTGAAAAATCAGCTGCATTTCTTGCTTGTGTAGTACATTGAAAACCATCAAGAAAAGTCCAGTTTGTTGTTTGTCCTGCTGGCATTGGAAGGCTAAAGGGAAGATTTACACCGAAATCAAGCAATAGTGCTGTATTGTTATCATTTGCAGGTGTTGTTCCTGTATATAATCGTAAGTCAGTAATTGTTAGTTTTGCATTTTCAGGTGTTAGAACTATATATCCTGAAAGTGTAGCATTTGAAGTTCCATTATTCGAAGTAATTCCACATGGTCTATTACTCCAGTTTCTTCTAATTGGTCTGATTATAAAGTGTCCTTGATAAGCACTTCTAAATAATGTTGAAAGTAATTTATAACCACTATCAGAAGGGTGATAATTATCAGATGAAAAATAACCTGTTTTTAGCAAAATATTAAATCCTATCCAACCTAAATATTCCATTCCATTTTTAGGCATTAAATCATTAAAAGCGCAGTTAACCCAAAAAGCATCGTCAAATATACTTGAATCATCAATGTGCTTTTGTGCTCTTGACTCTGCTAAAGTGCAACTAACTCTTTTTAAATTAGGAAAGTTGTTTTTACAAGTTGTAACAAATGTTGATATTGCTGTTTGTAAATTAGATCTATAATTGCTCCACGTATCTGTTTCGTGTAATGATCTAGTATCACCCCATGCACTAACAACAATTACATCTGTAACCTCATTATTATCAATATTTGAATCATTAATTGCATTTTCAAGTCTGGCTTGAAAAGTATCTGTGTGTTCTGTATATGTTAAAAATCCAATTCCTGATCCTGTTTTTTTCCATGTTTTATTAAACATATTTTTTGTTAATTCATATATCCCTGTTTCATTTCCAGTTGAACCAACACCACCAATATAGCTATTCCCAATATATAAAGCATTTCTTTTTAAATTATCAGTATCTGTTTGAACTGCACCTATTTGTCGTTCTAAAGAACTTTGTAAATCTGGAATTGTTGTTTCATTTATTGTTTCAATGGCTTGATTTATTTCACCAAATATTTCTTGATTAATAATTTGATCAAGTGTTCCATCTTCAGCCATATCATCTAATTTGGTATTAATTTCGTCTTGAACATCTAAATTATCAAAATAATTATCAACATAATTTTTAAGTTCAACATATAATCCTTGAAGTTCTTCAACAGCTTCACCATTGTTATTAACTGTTGGAATAACTTCTTTTTCTAAATAAGAACATAGCCATAGCAATTGTTCTTCAATTGATAGACCTGCAAGATAAGATGATGGAACAGCTCCTATACTCATGCAAAATCTTGTGAAAGGTCTATAATTTAATTTTTCAATATTTTCCATTTTATTTCCTTTCTAATAAATTCCCATAAATAAAGAATTTAATTTTTCAATAATTCTTGTATCAACAGCAACTAAAGATTTTCTATAATCCACTAACATTTTTTGATAAGAATCAAGAACACCCTTGTTTCCTTGTTCATGATGTGTAAGTGTTTCAATAGTATTTGAAGTTGATGTTGTATTTCCTTCAACAGAAGATTCTGTTTCGCTTCCATTTACTTGACTTGCATATTTTCCTAATAAAATATCTTCTTTATTAATATTTGTTTGAGGTGTATCATTAGAAACAGAAGTTCCACTTCCAGAAGAAGTTGATTCAGAGTTTGAAGATCCAGTTCCTTCAATATTTCTTGTTTCAGTAATATCAAATAAAACAGATTCCAAAGGATCATATTCCAAAGAATTTGAATAAACAACTGGAAGTTCAAGTTCCATTATTTCTTGCATTTTAATTTTAACCTGGTGTTCAAAAAGTCCTGGTGTTTCAAATCCTATTTCTCTCATGTAGTAATGATCAACAATTTTCTTTGCAAGTTTTTGTTTTGACCACATTCCAGCATTTTGAATAACTGAAATTTGTTCTGGTGTTAAATAATCCGAAAGATTATAATCAGAAAACCAGCCTTCAACTTGTTCCCTTGTATAATATTGATTTCCAAATCTATCTGGAAGGAATAAATCTTTTAATCTAATTGTATAATCAGCCATCTATTTCACCTCCAACATCAATTTCTTCAATATTTTCCATTTCTTTATAATCTGAAACAATACTTTGAGCATTTTTAATTATATTATGAAGATCAGAACGAACACGAACATCAATTTCTTTATCAGTTCCTGTAAGACCAAACAATTCATTGAATTGCTTACAAGCTTCTTTTCGTGGAGCAAGTGAAGCTTGAAGATTTAAGTTTATGAGTTCATTATTAGAATTTGCTTCATCTGTAATAAGTCTTTCAGCTTTTTCTATCATCACATTGTTAATCCCCAAATAGGTTAATGCCTCATTCCAGATTTCTTTTTTATAATTTTGAAGTTTATCAAAAACAACTGGTGCTTGAGTATTAATTGCTTTAATAGAATCCATGTCTTGCATTTGTTGTTTATCCCCAAATATAAATGGTCTATTTCCTCTATATTGACCATATAGATTCTCCATAGTAAGCCTTTGATTTTCACCAACTAAAATCATAACTGGTGTTCTTTGAGCTTCAACATTAGTATCTGAAGCTCTTTCTGCAATTGCTAACCTTTGAGCAAATAATGCAAGAGTTGGCTCTGTTGGAACTCTATCCCAATTATTTTGAACAAGAATTGCATTTGTTCCTTGAAGTTTTTCAATATCATCTGAAAAACCAGTATATAAAAGTTTATCTCTATGAAGTTCATAAGAATAACAATGTAGTCTTGTAGGTAGTCCATAAATGTTTATATATCCATTATCTGTACATCTGGTATTAATAAAACCATAATTTTCATCTTTGAATATTGCTGCCTTACCATCATAATATAAGGCAAGTTCCATAAATCTCGCATTCATTGATTTAGGAAGATTCACCCATTCAAAAATTGAAAGTGCTACTTTTTTGAATCTATCCAAATAATTGAAATAAGTTTCTGTGTTCATTAATTCAGAATCTAAAAAATCAATGTTATTTCTAGATTTTGAAAGTTTCTTTTTCATTTTTTGCGACTCCTTTCTTTAAATTTTAAGTTGTTTCTTTATTATTTCTTGAATAATCTAAAAAGTAAGTAGGATTATGCCATAATGTGATTCCAGAATTAAATAAAGTTTTAATAATTTCTAAATCCTCATTTGGTATATTTCCTGTTATATTAATTCCTTGTGTTTTAACATAGTTCCAATAAGGTCTATTGTTAATATTAGGAACTTTTAATTCGTTTGTTTGATATCCAAACATTGAGAAGTAATCATCAATTCTTTTAGCAAATTGATATTTTATATTGTATCTAGTAAATATATTATCGTCCATTAAATCATAACCAAGAAGTGTAGCATTAGATCCACCCATTGTAACATTATCTGGAAGCATAGCTTGTTTTTCTTTTTGTGCATTTATCATAGCAATATAATAATCATAATTTGCAGCAGTTTTATACATATTCAAGGCACTTGAAGCAACATTACCTAATCCTCCAAAATTCCCAGAAGAAGCACTTCCAACAATACTTGAAACAAGTCCAGCTGTTCCACCAGCAACATCATACATCATGTTTGTATAAGCTTGATTTTGTTGAACAGATATTATTCCAGAGTTTTCAGCAAGCCATGAATTATAAACATCAATTTTACTTGCAATTTGTGGGTAACCATTAAGTGTACAACTATCTTCAGTAGTGCTTCCAGAACGACCTCTATAATTTTGAGGAATCATATGAACAGTAGGATTTGGATTAACTTCTGAAATAAAATTAAATATTGGAGTTCCAGAAGTAAAATTTTCATATCTATATATTTTAGAAGTTCCTTGAGGTGGATTAAATCCAATATATACATAAGGATATTGTCTAACCTTGTTATTTTTTGGTGTATATCCATCTAAAGAAGATGGTGTGGCAAGTAAAGTTTTAGTTGTAGCAGCAGCTTTTCCAGCTAATTCATACATTCCATCAACATGATAACCAGATGTTCCTGATGTAAAATCAACACAATTCCCACCTGTTCCAGTTGATATTGCTAAAGATGGAACACTAAAATGTGCAACAACATATTCACTTTGATTATTTAATGTTAAACAAGTGGCAATATGTGCATAAGCATTTGCATTTGTTGCAACAAGATAAAAAACGGAAGTAAATATTCCATTTATATTATGAGCATTATCAGTTCCTAAATCAAATTCATGTGTAGATGTGTGTTGTGTTGGATTTATCATTGTTATTTTGTTATTTGAATAAGCCCACACATAAACAGGATTTAGACCTGATACATTCGCAGAAGCTGCTATTTTATATTCACCAGTTTCAAGATTTTCTGGAACAAGATTTGCTCCAGGTGTATCAGCAGCAATTCCTATCATTTCCCTTTCAACGAAAGAAGCTTTATAAGTTATATCAAATTGCCATGTTTGGAAAGGATCTGTAAGAATTGAAATTCTAGTTGTATTATCATTTAGATATTCCATTCCAGTAATGAAAGCATAAAACCATTTGCTTGAATAGTTTTCATTCTGATACATCACATAAGTAAATTCTGTAAGTTCATCATAAATTGCTGGAAAGTATATTGCAGAATCCTTTCTTTGATACATTGATCCTTCAACTTTTTCATAAGGAAGTGAAAGAAAATAATTTGTTTGTGCAGTTAAATTTGCAAAAGTTATTTGATTCTTATTATCTAATTTAATAGGACATTTTAACAAACGAATGTTTGTGTCTGGTGTAATATTCATTTGTTTATTTCCTTTCTTTTTAAAAAATAGAGGAAGGAAGTTAATATTCCTCCCTCTATGGGCTAAAAACTACTTATTCAGCAGCTGCAATTGTTAAGCTAATTGTGTCTGAATGACCATTTGAAGTTGCTGTTAATGTAGCAGTTCCAGCAGCTTTTGCTGTAACTATACAAGTTTTAGGATCAGAACTTGAAGGTGCAACTGTTGCTATTGTTCCAGTTGCAGCACTATCTCCTGCTGAATCTTTTTCAGCACTTATTGCAAAAGTTATAGCACTATTTGCTGAACCTGGTGTTGTTGCTAATAGGAATCTTTCAGTTGTTCCAGCTGTAATTGTAGCTGTACTTACAGGAAATTCAACTGCTGTTGCATTTACTGTTGCAGCTCCAGTTGCAAATACACAAGCATTTGCAAATAAAGAGAACTCATACATCTTAATATCATTTAAGAAATATTGCATAGCTCTGTTATTTGCATTGTAGTCATTCTCCATGAATGTATCAATAGGTTTAATTTTAAACCAATTTCTATCAGCAATTAAACCAAATATTGCGCTACCATCAAATATTTTTTCTCCATCATCTGCATAAACATCAAAATTGTCTACTGGATAAATATTTCCAAGAAGTGTAGCTTTATCAATTTGGAAAGCATTTGCTAAAACATTTAAGTCTAAATAAGCTCTAACATCATTTCTTAAAAGAATAACAATATCTTCTGGATCAGTCCATGTTGTAATAGGATTTCCTTCTCCACCTACTAAATGCCAAGCATTGTAAGAAGTTGATGGCATTTGGAAATTTAAGAATAATTCTCTAGCTTTTGTTGAAAATGCTTTTGCTAAATCAGCACTTGTTAAAGGTGAAGAAACTGTTTCAACTTTAACCATGTTGTTTTTGTAAGCACTTGAAACAAGCGCTTTTGTAAATTTGAATTCATTAATATACATTCCATTATATAATGAATTTGTAAGTCCAGATATAAAGCTGTCTAAACTTTCCCAAGAAACAAAAGCTTCTTTAAGTTTAGTTCTAATAATTGTTAAAGGATATTGCATATCATAGTTTTTAACTAGATATTGAACTTTAACATCAGCTTCATATTTTTGAAGGATTCCAGCAAAATCATTTGCATTGTATTGTCTACCTTTTGCTGGATTAACATATATTTCTTGACCAGCATATCCTAAAGGCATAACATTTCCTTCTAATCCTTTAAGTGGTGAATTGAAAGTTTTAGTTTCAATTTGTGTGTAAACTATTCTGTTTACTAAAGCATTGCAAAACTCATTATAAACTTCAGGAACAGTTAAAATAGGCTGTGCAAAAGTTCCAATATCAGTATCATCTTCCAAAATAGGAATATATTGATGATAAATATCTGAACTTATTTGTCTGATTTTGTTTAATGAGTTTTTAAGTCCTTGTGATAACATAATAATATTTCCTTTCTTTAAAATATTTATTTCAAGAAGTTGCCTTTTGAATCAAAGCAGTCCTTCCATGAAATACTAACTTCTTCTTCATCTTCTATTTTTTGTGATGAAGGTTTTCTTTGAAAAGATAAAGAGTCGTCACCCATTGAAATTTGTTGAAGCAAATTTCCATTTGTTTCAATTAATTTTTCTTTTTGATCTTTAAGCTTTTCAATTTCATCATTTCTTGCTGAAATATCAGAGTTCATTTTACTTGTATCTGAAATAAGAAGACCTATGTCATCAGCAATTAACCCAGCAGCTTCTTTTCCTATTTTTTCCTGAACTCTTTCAGTTAGTTTTTTCATTTCTTCGTTTGTCATGGTATACCTCCTTTATTTTATACAAACATTTGTTTTATGTCAAATTTTAGAATATTATAGTAGCCTTTCTAGATTTATACTTAAACCACTTTTTTGAATTACTAGATTCAGATGGTGTTGGTGGAACTGGTGTTCCATCATAAATATAAACAATATATTCTTCAGTATATTTTTTATTTTGGATTCCAGTTCCAACTAAAGGATCTACTGAATTTTGATATCCTCCAAGCCAAGTATCATTTCCATGATTTTCTCTTTCCATATGAATATGAAGTCCAGTTGAAGCAGTTCCAGCAGGATTTCCTTCATATCCTATTTGTTGACCTTGTAAAACTGTTTGACCTTGAACAACAGTTCTTGTTTCGTCCATATCACCAAAAAGCCAGAGATCATGATTTGTTGGATTATAAATAATTACATAAGGCCCATATCCAGAATTTGAAGTAACAGCTTTTACAATTCCATCACACATTGAATAAACAGGTTGACCAACACCAGTTTGATAAGCTTTTCTTGTTTGAAGGTCAACACCAGCATGAATATGATCACTTCTTTGTTCTCCCCATGCTCCAGTAACTAAAAATTCTTCATTAATTAATGGAGCTAAATTACATTGAGTTGCCATCTTCAAGATCCTTTCTATTTAATATCAATATGAACTGCTCCCTTCATATTTTTACTATTTGTATATGTATAATTAAGAATTCCAGATTTAACAAGTGTTTGACAATATGCTAACAAATTTTTAGTTGTAATATTTTTGATATAGAAATCGGCAGCCTTCCCTTGAACGTGTTTTGAGCCTTTAATTGAACCAATTAGAGAATCGTTATATTTTTGACACCTTGTTCCTGAAGTAATTATAACAGGATTTCCTCCAAAGTGAAATCTAATATCCTCTAAAATTTGAACTAATTTGTGATTTATGTTATTAGCTCCACACCCACAATTACAATTAAATTCCTTTTTTTCAAAGTGTTTGAAATTCCAAGTGTCATTTGTTTGAAATAATTTTTCCCTTGTTTTGATTCCACATATACCATCTGGAACAAGTCCGATTTTTCTTCTGGAATTCAACACATTTTTGAATAGTACGATCTCCAGCCAAGCCATCTTGATTTGTTCCTAACTTTTCTTGTATAATCTTAATATAATTAATTAATGCTAAATCTGTAATAGATCCATAAATTCCATCTGAAGTAATATGCACTAAAGTTTGAAATTGTCTAATAGTGCAATTTAAAAATTTTAAATTTTTTATTCTCCAAATTTTTGATAACATATTATTTTCCCTCATTATCTTTAATATGATCTTCTATATTTTCAAGTCTATCTGTAATTAATTCCAAAGATGTATTCATCTTTGAAATTGTTTGACTCATTTCCTTCATAGTAGTCATTTGGAAATAAATCATGTAAATAACACAAACAACACCTAATCCATTATTTATAACTAAATCAACAATATTTTGAATAGTTTCCATTTTAATCCCTCCCTTTTTCTTTATTATATAAATATTAAATAAAAAAGTCAAAAATAAAACCCTCCATATAGGAGGGCTTTAAAAAATACAGAGTAAGCATATTTATATTATAACATATAAGTTATAAAAATAAAACCCCTCATATAGAGGGGCTTTTACATAGATAATCTTACACTATTTATATAACATAATAAAAGATAATTGTCAAATTTATATTTTAACAATTATCTTATATTATCTTCCTTTATTGTGAAATCAGTTTCAACTAGTTTGACTCCACCCTTTAAATATTTATAAGTAAGTTTTCCATGAGCTGTAAATCCTTCTTTGAAATTTTCCCATGTAACTTGATCGTAACAATTTTCTGGAAGTCCTGCACAAGTTATTTTCATTTTTCCATCTAGTTCTTCAATGTAACATTTTTGTCTAACAAATTTTGCTTTTGTTGCAAATCCTTCCCAAGCCCAAGCTCCAAGTTTATAATCATCTATTTCACAAAAGTTTTTAAGTTCTTCAATTGAAAGTAAAGTATGAATTGAATCAGTATCTGAATAGATATAAAAATCTCCTCCATATTTTTCAATTGAATAATCTCTTATTTTTTGTGATGTTTCAATTGTAACCTTCCTTGCATAAGCTGTAATAAAACAAGCAACTGGAAGATATATTCCATTTTTTTGTTCTGCTTCACTCATAGTAAAATGAATTGTTCCATCAGAACCAATAAATGGATATTTTGATTTTATAACACATGATTTTGCAAATTTTCCATATAAAGAATTTAGCTGCATTTTTGCAATTGTTCTTTTTCCTTTATTGCCTTCTTTTCCAGCTTGAATTTTCTTTTCAGTCCAATAATCAATGTATTTATTAAAAAGTCCTTTTATTGATCTAAATTTAAAACCATCAATGTAAACTAGATTTTCAACATCATAGTGTTCCAAGAACATTTCAAGGTCAACATTTGTCAAAGTCAAAACAAATTCTTCACCCTTTGAATCTTCAATATATTCATTTGTTTGAAAAAAGAAATTTTTTTGTTTTATCTGAATAGTAGGAATCTTATTCTTTTTTATTTTAAATGAACATCTTAAAGTTTGAATATATAATGGATAAAGATTATCTTTTTTATATTCACCTTCAAAATAAACAGGTTTCCCAAAGGGTAGTGCTTCATAATACATTCTAGAAGGATACAACGAATTTACATCTAATATATAAACATCATGTAAGGTTAAATCTTTATATATAGGATTTAAGTATGTGAATCCACCTTTATATGCTGGTCTAATTAAAGAATCTTCTTCAAATGTTAATGTTGGAAAATAATGTTCAAATTTTTGCCTTCCAGTAATTTGTTTATAATAGTGCATAGCATTTGAAGCAGCAGTCATTTTTGTAAGCTTTTCTTTGAATAATTCGTGTAAAGCCATAGCAACAATTTTGACATCATTTTGAACATATTCAAATTCTTCTGGTGTTAGTTCATGACCAACTTCACGAAATTCATTGTAATCAATTTCAAGTTTTGATATTGGAAGGTTAAAAGTTTTTGCTATATCTTTAACCTTCATATTAATAATTTTAAGTGAATCAATAAAAGTTATTTTCTTGACCTTCTTTGACTTTACTTCTTTATAAACTATAATCTCATAAAAAGCTCCAAGATCTGAAATAATACATTGAAAAGTTTTATCCCTTGCTTCTTTTCTATCTTTAACTAATTCAAAGCCTTCCTGGTATAGGTACGAAATAATAAATGCTCCATCAAATTTAAGGTTATGAAAATATATTTGTGGATTATTTAAGGAATCAATTTCTTCAAAAAAAGATTCAATAGATGTTCCAATTCTTGTTTCGAATTTTCCTCCAATTTCACATAAAGCCCAAGCCCACACATAGGTTTCATCTTCAAGCCATGTGCAAGTTTCAAAGTCAGCTGTGAATTTTTTCATTTATTATCCTTCTTCAATTTTTATTCCAAAGTTTTCAAGGAAAGCATTGAAATTTTCTTGTGTGAAAACAACATCACTTTGATATTGAAGATCATCAGGATAATATTCACCTTCTGGAAGTGCTTCAAAAAATCTAACTGGATTCTTAAATTTTCTAGCCCATTTTTCAAATTTATCAAAGTTTTCAAAATCACTATATTTATCCCTCATGACCTTCATATAATTTTGTCTAAAAATATAAGCCCTTCTATATTGAAGCTCTGTTTGATTTATTCCAACCTTCCTTGCTTTTTCAATGAAATCACTTCCCTTTAATTTATATAAGTTTTTATAATCTTTAAGTTTTAATTCTAAATCTTTTTGTTCTTGAGATCTTAAAGCTTTAGGAAGTTTATCATTTACATCAATTTTAAAATTTACTTTTGTTTGCTGCTCTAATGTTGCAATTTGATTTGAAAGTGAATCCATAACAGATTTTCTTCCAGAGTCTAGTTCCCTCTTTTGGTATCTTGTTATTTGTTCACCATTTTCAAGTTCTACAATATCAAATCCACCTGGAAGCTTAATTCTTTTAAGAGAATCAATATATGCATTTAAACCTTCCCTTGTTTGTATTCTATCTCTTAAATCTTTATATTCAACTTTTTCCAGAAGAATAACTTGATCAACTATTTCTTTGTTCTTTTCAATTTCTTTATTAAATTCAGAAACAGCCCTTCCTAATTTGATATAATCTCCTCGCTTCCAACGTATCATTTTATTTTCCTTTCTTTAGAGTAAAGTATTTATTAATCTTGAATCTTGTTCGATTTCTTTATTTGATGATAATTCTTTGATTCTAAATCCTCTTTTCTCTATCTTTTGATAATATGAAAGCATTAAGAAAAGTGATAAATTGATATTTACATGATATCTGGAAACAATTTTTAAGTTTTCTTGTTCAATAAAAGTTAAGATATTCTTATTAAATCTATTTTTATTAAATTCAGAAGAAAAATAAAATCTTAATCCATTAATATCAATATAGTAATCAGAATCAAACAAATTCAAATAAATTCCTCTAGCTGTTTTCATTTTTCTTTTCCTCATTCCTAATTAATCTTTTTACTACTTCATTAATTTGTTTTTTATTAAATTCTTTATTTTTGTAAAATTTGTCTTTTGTTGCTCTTAATTCTTCATCATCTAAATCGTGTCCCATTTTAAATCCTTTCAGAAGAATATCTAGAATATCCTTCTTTTGTGGGGTTATACTGAATAAATCTAGATTTTTTCCCAGTGTCTAGAATAGGAAATGTGAAAACTAAATTAGAATGGAAGATCTTCTCCAGGTTCATCTGGATAAAATTTTACTGCTGTGTATTTTCTTCCAGTTTTCTTTGATTTTGCTTCATACATTAGAACAGGAAGTCCATTCTTGTTTACTTCCTCTTTTTCTTCAGCTGTAATTTCTTTTAAATTGCTTGTTAAAACACTTCCACCAAAGAAGAATGAATCAGCGATTTCATCAACTATGAAAACAGCATATTCACCATCTTGACCATCTAAAAAGTCAAAATCTCTAATTGTAACACTTTGACCAATAAGTTCTGAAGCTTCACCTTTTGTTCTTCCTTTCATGAATGGAATTCCTTCATTTGAATTCATATTTAACATTTTTTCTTTTAAGCTCATTTTAGCCCTTCTTTCTACTATTTAATGCATAGTTGCAGCATTTTATGAATTTTCACTTTTAAGCTTCAAGTGTAAGCTATATATTAAGAGTTTTCCTCTTTTATATTCTTTCTAAAAATTTTACTTATTATTTGATTATATTCTTTTGCAAGTTTTTGTTCCTTCCTCTTTTGATTCAGGATCTCCCATCTTGCCTTTTTCTTATAGTAATTATTCATATATAATTTCCTTTATTTTATTTAACATAAGCTTTTCATTATTATAATTATTTACTTGAAATATAGCTTTTAATTTTTCCATTTTATCCTGGAATTTGTCATTCTCATTTGTTAAATTTTTAATCAATAATTCTTCAACACTAAATTCTTGTTTTTTATTACATTTATGTTCTTTCTTTTTTATTCTTATCATTTGTTATTTCTCCTTTACATATAACTTTTATATCTTCTAGTTTTTCTCCAGAAGTTACATCAAATAATTTTTCAAGTCCTTCTGGAAGATCTTCAGCATTTATTGTTTTTTGTCTTTCTTTTCCATCTTCAATGAATTTAAAAATATACTTTTTCATTTATTCCTCCTCTAATAATTCTTCTAAAATTGTTAAAGTATAATTTCTTGTTATTGAATTTTCATCATATATTAGGCTTTTAATATATTTTATTTTTTCTCTTATTTTGTCTTTGCTTATATATTCTTGTTTCACTATTTCATCAAGTACTGCATATCTGAATTTTTTATCTAATTCTTCTATTTCTTTTTGTTGTTCTATATATGCTTTCAATAATCGACTAATACTATAAATCTCAATACCACTTAAATATTTTTCTT
>JAEIGA010012995.1_pt1 | contig 12671 bp, 15 predicted proteins | sample 9270691 | NCBI WGS metagenome assembly JAEIGA01 (sample SAMN17057246, study PRJNA624740) | gut metagenome | biome: biome; isolation source: fecal sample | host: Bos grunniens | place: China: Xizang | collected 2019 | reverse complement strand
TGATGCGCCTTATTAATATGATAACCTCAATTGATTTACCGATATACATCCTTTCGGGGATGCATCTTTTTTGTCTAACTTTACAGCATGAAAACTGAAGTAAATCCTAAAGATACAGCCAGGGCGGAGGCATTTGAAATGTGGATGACATCACCCATGCCTATGGTTACCCTTACCAAGACTTTTGACGTGAGCAATCTGCTTAAGGCAAGCAGGAAATCGGGCGTGAAATTCAATGCTCTCCTGAGCTGGTGCATTGGAAAGGCGGCAACCCAGGTAAAGGAGTTCTATCTTCTTCCTGAGCAGGACAAGCTTTATCAGTATGATGCTATTGCAGTAAATGTCATTGTCAACAATAGTAAGGGAGGAATCAATTCATGCGATATTCCGTTCTCTGAGGATATTACAAAGTTTGCCGACTCATACAATACACTTACAAAGCAGGTCGCAACAGAGTGCAAGAGCTCTTTTCTGGAGGATGACATGATAGTGGGAACTTCTGCAATGGTGCAGACTGAGCTGGACTGCATAGTGAACCAGTACACAGACAAGTTCTGCAATCCGATGGTAATGTGGGGCAAGTATCGTAAAGGATGGTTCAAGACCAAGCTCCCTATATCCTTCCAGTTCCATCATGTCCAGATGGACGGTGGGCATGGTGCCATGTTTCTGGAACTTCTGCAGAGGGAAATGAGGTCTTGCTGCTATAGGAAAAAATAGAAAAAGGTTTTACCTTTGTTTGAATCATATTTAGGGAGAGCTCCGGCTTTTGTATTGATAAATTAACTGCATAAAAATATTAACGTATGAAAAGAATTTTACTTATTGCAGCCATGTTGTTTGCATCGGCTCTTTATGCTTCTGCTGAATATAGCAGATATTATGTCACCGAAACTGTCACAGGTCGTGATGGTATGTATTGCATCCGTATAGATTGGGATGAAAAGCTTTACGAATTGGAGGGTGACGGTAATGAAGGCGAAATCAGGAATTTTAAAGAGGATGGTAATAAGCGTACTTTTGATGTTTATTTCGATGAGGGATATGGTACCAAGAAGAAGGTTCTGTCTGTAGTCTTCACTACAGAGAGCAAGGACACGTTCACGATTGCAACTACAACTCCTTCAAATGAAAAATCTGTGTATAAGGTATCTACAAAAGATCCTCATGGATGGGATGATTCGACTCCTTCAAATTCGGTAGAGGGAAAGATCGGTGAGAAGGCAAATGCTCTTAAGGACGCAATCGGCAAAGGTATCAACAAGGGTATCGATTCGATGAAGCAGAAAAAGGAAGCAAAGAAAGAAGCTAAGGAAAATGGCGAAGAGGCTAAGAAATAAAGACGACGTGCATACGCACAGGCTCTTAAAGCCCAAAGCGAAATATGAGACATCCTTACCGGGTGTCTCTTTTTTTATTCCTTCAAGTCCTGTGGGCTTGTTCGTTTGAAAAACTTTTCCGATTTTTGTTTGTTAAACGAATTTAATTATGAACTTTACCGGACTTCTTGTGGGCCTGACTACATTCCTGATAATCGGATTATTCCATCCACTTGTAATCAAAGCAGAATACTATATCGGTATCAGGAGCTGGATATTATTCGCTCTTGCCGGACTTGTCTTCGCCATAGCATCCATTATGGTCAGCCATCTTATATGGTCGACTGTTCTTGGCGTAGTTGCGTTCTCGTCATTCTGGAGCATATTGGAAGTAATTCATCAGCGGGATCGTGTGCGGAAAGGTTGGTTCCCAGAAGGACCGGGACATAAAAGATAAGCCCTGAAAAATGAAAATTCACAGACTATTACTTACATTACTCCTATCTGTATCTTTCGTTACATTGTCAAATGCGGAAGAAAAGAAACTTATTAAAGGCTTTTCCGGAGGAATGATGCTTCATTCCGGTTATCAGTTTGGAGGCGATAATCCCTACAATCTGGATATCAGCAGTCCAACATTCGGTATCGGAGGTTGTGCAAAACTTCATTTTACCGAGCATTTCAGATCAGGATTTGAAGGATACTTCTCAACAGCTCCTATCCGAAACGTTGCTCAAAGTGGAAGTAATAACAAACTGTTCTGGACAGGAGTCTTAGCAGACTGGTACTGGCAGAAAGGAAAATTCATCCCATATATCGGTACAACTTTGGGTGGTGGTATGGAAACATCATTCTATATGTTTGAGGGAGACAAGCACGATTGGGAACTTGAAGGAAAGGCAGTACTTCATAAACAGCCGTTCTTTGCAATAGACCCTTATGTCGGAATAGAATATGCTGTAGGCGAAGCCCTCAGACTGACACTCAAGGCTGACTGGCTTCTTGCCATAAATTCAGATGGACTGAACAGACCGATCGGCCCACGCTTCTACTTCGGTTTCATCTTCGCTCACTGATCGGAGCAATGAAATCGCGATATGAGATAAAAGAACTCCATACGAAGTAGCATACAATATTTATTTTAGCAAAATTTACGAAATTAAGAATATGAAGAAAATAGGTCTGATCGCATTTTCAGTGCTCTCGTTATGCTTTGTGGCTTCATCTTGTAAGCCGGTAGAAGAAAAACCTCAGGTAAAGAATGTAATATATCTGATCGGTGATGGAATGGGTATGGGAGCTGTTTCATCCTTGCTTCTTAGCGAGGATGCTGTGACAGGATTTGAAAAGGCACCTGTAGTCGGACTTTCAGAAACGAGTTCTGCCAATAACCATGTAACCGATTCACCTGCAGGTGGTACTGCATTGGCTACAGGAATACGTACAAGGAATGGTTATCTGGGAGTTGACCCTGACGGTCAGCAGTTGACAAGCATCATGCGTAAGGCGCAGGCTATGGGCAAGCGTAGCGGTATTGTAGTAAATACCACTCTTACTGAAGCTACTCCTGCAGCATTCTATGCCGGTGTCACACATCGCAATATGACATACGATATTGCAAAGCAGTTTACGGAAAGCGGAGTAGATGTGGCCATAGGTGCTGGACTTGATGATTTCATTAATCGTCCGGATTCTATTGACCTGACAGCAACTCTTATCGAGAAAGGGTATGAGGTATGTCTTCATTGGGAGACAGTGCTGAATACCACTTCTGATAAATTTGTAGGTATATTGCCTTTTGGCGATGTTCATCGCAGAAATGAATCAGATGATGTTACAGCCAGCGCAGCTGAAGGTGCAGAAGTGTGTCTTGCTGCAAAGATGGCGGCTACATCTGAAGTTTCCGATGGAACTCATCTTTCAGAGCCGACCGTATATCTGGAAAAGGCGACAGCAAAAGCTTTGGATGTCCTTACCCGTACCAGCGATGAAAATGGATTCTTCCTTATGATCGAGAGTGCAATCATAGACGGATATGGTCATAATAATGATCAGGATGGTCTCATAACAGAAATGAAGGAATTCGACCGTACCCTGTGTCTGTTGGTTGAATATGTGAACCAGCATCCTGAGACATTGCTCGTAGTGACTGCTGACCATGAAACAGGAGGAACAGGCATTACTTACAATACTCATGAAATCGGTGAGCAGATACCTTTAAAGCTTATATTCCGTACTAACGGTCACACTGGTACAGTCGTTCCTGTATTTGCATACGGAGCTGGAGCAGAGGCCTTCGGCGGAGTAATGAAGAATATGGATATTCCTAAGAAGATTGAAGAGCTTATAAAGTAGGAAAAAGGGTTGGCAATTAAAGCCAACCCTTTTTTACAGGTCAATGCCCATGATATAATCGTTCATATAGTAGCCATTGCCTATATGAAAATCTCCTTGTCTAAGGATCTTCAGACCAAGATGCTGATAGAAGCCTATGGCAGGGTTGTTTCTGTTCACATTCAGCTCTATCCTTGCCTTGTTTCCAGCTTTACAGCTGCTGACATGTGATACCACTGTGTCAAAAAGGATGCGTCCCAGGCCCTGTCCCTGCTCAGAGGGGAGTATGTAAATCTTCTGAAGATGGAAAAGCAGTCGCCCGTCTTCTGCCTTTCCGTCCGGCTGGACTGATACATAGGCACATGGGCTGCCTTCAGAATAAGCTAGATAATATACATGCCCGTCCTCCATCTGCCTTCTGAGGCTATCAGGAGAATACATCCAGTCCATCATATAGTCCATTTGTTCCGGAGACAGGATGTCCTTGTAGGTATGTCGGAAAACAAGCTCGGCCATATCATGAATGCACATGATATGGCCGTAGTCAGCTTGTACGATGTCAAATTGTTTCACTTCGCAATGGGCTTATTCAAGTACCTTTACGGCCTCGTCAACATTATTCGGACGTATGATGACGTTTGCTGCCTCGCCATCTGAGAATGCGTACATATACTCGATGAACACATTGTTTGCCGCAAGCTTCTCAAGTACGGTAGACAGAGAACCTGGAGTATTCGCACAATTAAGGCAGAGTACATCTGTAAGCATCACAGCCACGTTCGCAGCTCTAAGCACTTCGACAGCCTTATCGACATCAGGTACGATCAGACGAAGAAGTCCGAAGTCCGCTGTCTCGGCCATACTGAATGCCTGCATGTTTATCCCATTGTCTGCAAGTATCTTTGCAACCTCATTGATTCTTCCTGTCCTATTTTCGAGGAAGATAGATAACTGCTTGATAATCATATTACTTAAGTATTCGTTTGTCAATTACATGTTTTCCTTTGCCCTGAGAGCGCTCGATGCTGCCAGGCTCCATAAGACGCACGTCCGCAGCAATAGAGAGAACGCTCTTGAGCTTGTCGCCGAGCTTCTTTTTCATTGCAAGCATGCTTCCGATGTCGTCGCTGAAGAAGTCCTTCCTTACCTCCACCTGTACCTGCAGAGTATCTAGATTGTTGATTCTGTCTACGATAAGCATATACTGTGGCTCGAACTCCGGCATTTCGAGAATGACGCTTTCCACCTGTGAAGGGAAGACGTTGATACCTCTGATGATAAGCATATCATCGCTACGACCTACGATTCGGCCCATTCGTACTGAAGTACGTCCGCATGGGCAATCTCCAGCCATAAGGGTACAAAGATCTTTTGTACGATATCTCAGGAGAGGCATACCTTCCTTGGTGAGTGTAGTGAATACAAGTTCACCCTGTTCTCCATACGGAAGCTGTTCCAATGTCTCTGGATTGATGATCTCAGGGTAGAAATGGTCCTCATTGATGTGTGAACCGTTCTGTTCCTGACACTCGTAAGAAACGCCAGGACCCATGATTTCGCTCAAGCCGTAGATGTTATATCCCTTAAGTCCGAGACGTGACTCGATTTCCTTTCTCATGCTCTCAGTCCATGGCTCAGCACCGAAGGCACCTATGCGAAGGCCGATCTCGCTCTTGTCGATACCAAGCTTCTCCAAGGTCTCAGCCAGGTAGAGTGCATATGATGGAGTACATGCTATACCTGTGATGTTCAGGTCCTTGATGAGGCGGATGTGCTTTTCTGTATTACCAGTTGAGGCAGGGATTACTGTCGCGCCAAGGTTCTCTACACCATAGTGGGCTCCAAGTCCTCCTGTAAAAAGACCATAGCCATAACTTACAGAGAAAGTGTCATCTCTGGTCACTCCGTATGCTGTAAGGCAGCGTGTCATCACTTCTGACCACACTGCGAGGTCCTTGCGGGTATATCCTACGATTGTAGGATTGCCGGTTGTGCCTGAAGATGCGTGAACGCGCACGATTTCAGAAGCCGGGGCAGCCTGTAGGCCATATGGATAGTTGTCGCGGAGATCCTGCTTTGTCGTGAACGGAAGTTTTACGATATCATCAATTGTCACGATATCCTCAGGAGATACATTCATCTCCTGCATCTTGTTTCTGTAGAAAGGTACATTGTGATAGACATACTGTACCAGTTTCTGGAGCCTTTTTCCCTGCAGTTCCCTCATCTGCTCACGGCTCATGCATTCCTTGTTTGGATTCCAGATCATAGTTTCACTAGTTTATCGGATGGTCCTGACGGAAAGCCTGCATGCGTTCCTCCAGAACAGAATATAATTTATCATTCATACGTGATGTACATGCTCGTACACCTTTCTGGCTGCTTCCGGTGGTAGAAAGCGAAATGCTGCTGACACCATAGTACAGCAGTTCCCTGAGCAGTTCGCCTCCGTCCATGTCACCATATCCAATGGTAAAGAAGAAACCGTCGCCAACTGGCTGGCTTACATCTGAATCGTATACCAGATGAAAACCGTTATCGATGAAGATCTTCTTCATCTTTTCAGCTCGTACTGCATATTCACGGGTATCTTCCACGAAATTCAGCTGTCCCTCGGTAGAAAGACGAAGCATTTCTGCATAGGCATACTGGGTCGACGCTGTACAGCCGGAAGTGATCATATAGAGTATTGATGCGATCAAAGTCTCACCGAATACGCCGGAGTCATTATATCTCTTGGCCAAAGCCTCGTATTGTCTTTCAAACAGTGCATCGCTTATGCACAGCATTGCCATTCTCTGTCCGGCATAGCTGAAGATCTTGGATGCAGACAGCATGAGGATATAGTTATCTGTATATCTCGCGACTGTAGGAGGATAAGGGGCCTGGAAAGGATGTCCCAGTTCGCTGCGGTAGTCCATGCAGAAATATGCAAGGTCTTCCATGACTATGACATCATACTTGTCGGCAAGTTCTCCGATTATCTGTAGTTCCTCCTCCTCGAGGCAGATCCATGCCGGATTGTTAGGGTTGGAATATATGATAGCCGCAACATCTCCTTCCGCGAGCATTCCCTCGAGTTTTTCACGGAGAGCTTCACCTCTGTAAGCATATATGTCAAAAGCCTTCCAGTCTGCTCCTATGATGCGGAGCTGTGATTTCTGGATAGGGAAGCCTGGGTCGATGAACAGAACCTTGTTCTTGCCAGGGATCCTCTGGGTACATGCTATGAATGAACCGAAAGATCCTGCGACGCTTCCTACTGTTGGTACACAACTGCGTGGGGTTATGTCAATATTCATGAACGCTTTCACAAAGCGAGATGCTTCGTTCTTGAGTTCAGGCACACCTGCGGCAGCAGGATATTGCGATCCGACTCCACGGTCAAGAGCTGCTTTTTCAGCTTCAACTCCATAACTGTTGACAGGAAGTCCGGGTGAACCCTGATCCATGCGGACAAATGGGATTCCGGTATTCTTCTCGAGGTACTGGGCAACAAGAAGCACTTCACCGATTGTCGCCTTGGACAGGTCAGCGATATGAAGGTCTGCAACGGCCTTTTCTACCAATTCTTCATTGAATATCTTCATCTTACATCTGAATCATTAAGAACCGGAAACTTTGCTCTGAAGGCTTCCAGCATATCCATATCAATCTCTGCCGAAGCGGACATTTCCACTCCGTCCTCACATTCTGCGATGATCTTTCCATAAGGATCCACGACCATGCTGCCACCGGCATATTCATTTGAAGGGTCCTTGCCGACACGGTTCACTCCTGCGACATAACACTGGTTCTCGATGGCACGGGCAACAAGCAAAGATTTCCAGGCCCCCATACGTACTGAAGGCCAGCTTGCTACATAGAAAATCATATCATAATCACCGTGATTGCGAGACCAGATAGGGAAGCGGAGGTCATAGCAGATTTCCAGAAGAATCCTTACACCTCTGAATTCAACGACCACTCTTTCATTTCCAGCTGTGAAATGCTCATGCTCGCCTCCGTATGTGAAGAGGTGCTTCTTGTCGTAATGATGGACAGTTCCGTCCGGCTGGACGAAATAGAAACGGTTATAATACTGTCCCTGTTCCTTTACTGCGAGGCTTCCGGCAATAGCCGCATTTATCTGTAAGGACTTTGCCTTCATCCATTGAAGGGTCTGTCCTTCAGCCTCTTCAGCAATTCCGTCGGGGACAGTACAGAATCCTGTAGAAAACATTTCTGGCAGGATATAGATGTCTGCTTGCGGTAGGGAGTCGATGATTGAATCCACCTTGCGGATGTTTTCCGTCACTTCAGCCCATACGATATCCTGCTGAATTATGGAAATTTTCATTGCTTAAGTTCGTTAGTTCCTTTGAACTTGTAAAGGTAAGCAATTTTTTCCAGTTAACGCTCTTTTTCAAAATGTTCCACTCCAACTCCGCAGGCTGGACATACCCAACCTTCAGGCAGATCTTCAAAAGCGGTTCCCGGTGGCACTTCAGCTATCGGGTCGCCATCTTCCGGATCATAAATGAATCCGCAGAGAATGCATACATATTTGTCCATAACTTCATGTTTTTGTCAATATGCCTGCAATCAAGTTTAGGACCATAATGTCATTTCAGATTCTCCATGATTCTTTCTACCTCAGCACGAATGGCGGAGTCATCTGCTATAGTGTCCTGAAGAGCATTCAGACGTGCTGCGTTGTCAGACCAAGGGATCCACAACTTGAGATATCCGCCTCGTCCATATTTTTCTTTGAGGTGGGCGACTGCGCGTTCCAGATGTGCCTCACGACTGAGTTCCGGATAGTGCTTGTGACCGAATTGGATTGTACGACGTATGATTGTTTCAGCTTCGATGACTCTGTCCGCCTCTGCTACAATTTTTCCATATATGCTGCGAGGTTCCGCTTTTCCTGATGCGCGGTGGTCTTCTGCTGCCTGAGCGATAAGCTCGACTTCATCCGGTCTGAACCATTGCAGGAGATTACTGTCTGCTCTGATTATTTCTCCTGAGTCAAGATGATGTCTGTCTCTGCCGTTTACAAGCCCGAGGTCGTGACATGCGGCAGCCATTTTCAGCAGTTTCCTGTCAATGTTTACCTGCCATTGAGGGTCAGGGTTTTCCTGTGAGGACAGCCATGGCTCCATTTCATCAAGCAGCTTCATCGACTGGTCAATTACTGTAAGGGCATGGTCTTCCTTATGAGCTGCGTCAAAATCCGCATATCGCGGAACGATCACCTCATAGATATATCTGTCTGTTTCGCTGATTCTGTTCACGGTAGAATAATTCAGGCTTCGATGAGTTCCAGAGCTTCCGGAGTAATATATGTAGTTGCTACTGCTAGCATACCCGGCAGTTCCACAACGACACGGCGTGATTTCTTGATTCTGACGATTACGCCTTCAACACCTGCAAATGGACCTTCGAGGATCCTGACCTTGCGGCCTTCGCGAAGCTTGGCTGTGATTTCTTTAAGATAGAGCACTTCGTCTGCCATGACCGTACATATCGTGATGAAGTCCTTCATGGCCTTATCCGGTACTATAGCAGGGTGCGAAGTCGCCTTGTCCCAGATGTATCTGGCTGGATTAGCTTCTCCTAAAAGACTCATGAATTCGTCCAGAGCACTTTTCTCGCAGTTTACGAAACAAAGGTTTGCCACAGCCGGAACCATCTTGGTGATATGCTTTCCATTTACCTCAGACTTGTGCTGTCTCATAGGTATGAAAGTCTCGAACCCTGCTTCATTGAGCATGGTCTGAAACTTAAGTTCTCTACCGTATGTCACTCTGATGGCGTACCACATATCTAAAGCGATCTTTATTGGGGGTACAAATGTAAGTAAAATAATCAAGAAAGCATATCCTTATGAATGGCACAGTTTGTGACCGTGGCCGACGAGTATGGTGTAAATTATAATAATTATAGATTATGGATGAGAAATGTAAAATGAAGGTGGACGGGGAGATACCCGTATTTGCCTCGCTTCCGATGAGGGAACCAGCCCCAGCGGAATTTATTCCTAAGCACGGAACAACAGCGGATATAGCATATCAGATGGTTAAGGATGAGACTTTTCCACAGACTCAGCCACGACTTAATCTCGCAACATTTGTCACTACCTATATGGATGAACATGCAACCCGACTCATGAATGAGGCGGTAGGCATCAACTATATCGATGAGACTGAGTATCCGAGAGTGGCAGTCATGTGCGGACGCTGCATCAATATGGTTGCGAATATGTGGAACACTCCTGAAGAAGGAGACTGGAAGACAGGAGCTGTCGGCATAGGTTCTTCCGAGGCCTGCATGTTGGGAGGTGTTGCTGCCTGGCTGCGCTGGCGTGAGCGTAGAAAAGCCCAGGGCAAGGCTTATGATAAGCCTAATCTTGTGATGAGTACTGCCTATCAGGTTGTATGGGAAAAGTTCTGTCAGTTATGGCAGATAGAGATGCGTACAGTGCCTATTACCCGTGAGAACCCGACTCTTGACATAGAAAAGACAATTCAGATGTGCGATGAAAATACTATCTGTGTGGTTCCTATTGCAGGAGTTACATGGACAGGTATGAATGATGATATCGCTGCTTTGGATGCTGCTCTTGATTCATATAATTCCAAGACCGGTCATGATGTTCCTATTCATGTGGACGCGGCATCCGGAGGATTCATACTTCCTTTCCTGAATCCGGAAAAGAAATGGGATTTCCGTCTGAAATGGGTTCTCTCGATCTCTACTTCGGGACATAAGTACGGTCTGGTATATCCGGGACTTGGTTGGGTAGTCTGGAAGGATAAGAAGTACTTGCCGAAAGACATGGCATTCAGCGTCAATTATCTCGGAGCCAATATCACTCAGGTGGGACTCAACTTCTCACGTCCGGCGGCTCAGATTCTCGCACAGTACTATAACTTCATACATCTTGGAGTCGAAGGTTACAAGGCGGTACATTCGAATTCGATGGCCATTGCTCAATATTGCCATAAGGTCATAGGCGAAATGCCTTGTTTTGAAAACTACTCCAAGACTCTTGAGAATCCGCTTTTCATCTGGTCGATGAAGCCGGAATATGAACAGAAGGCTAACTGGACTTTGTATGACCTGCAGGATAAGCTTATGCAGAGCGGTTGGATGGTACCGGCATATTCAATGCCTAAGGATATCGAGGATATGGTGGTGATGCGCGTCGTGATACGTCAGGGAATGTCTCGTGATATGGCTGACATGCTCATGACAGATATCAGGAATGCGGTGGCAGAACTGGAGAAGCTCGAATATCCGACTCCTACATGCATAGCTGCACGCAAGAGCATGAAGAACAAAGGTCATGTATATACTCATTAACGGTATATTAAATATGTAGAATTATGAATACACAGAAAGGGAGTGCAGGCAAAGCATTCAAATTAAGCGTAACGACCCTCGCAATCATGAACATTACTGCTGTGGTAAGCTTGCGAGGTCTGCCGGCTGAGGCGATATATGGCCCTTCATCGGCATTCTATTATCTTTTTGCAGCTGTTGTGTTCCTTATTCCTACTGCTATGGTTGCCGCAGAACTTGCTGCTATGTTTTCGGATAAGGAAGGTGGAGTCTTCCGTTGGGTTGGTGAGGCATTCGGAGCCCGCACAGGATTTCTGGCAATATGGCTTCAATGGATAGAATCCACTATCTGGTATCCCACCGTGCTTACCTTTGGTGCAGTGTCATTGGCCTTTATAGGAATGAACGATGTGAGCGATGCAGCTCTTGCTTCGAACAAGATCTTCACTTTGATCACAGTACTGACCATATACTGGGTTGCGACCTTCATTGCCCTTAAAGGACTCGACTGGGTCGGCAAGATCAGTAAATGGGGCGGAATGATAGGAACGATAATTCCGGCAGCCTTGCTGATAATCCTCGGAATCGTATATGTTGCGACAGGTGGTCATAACTATATGGATATGTCTCGAGGCTTCTTTCCTGACCTGAGCAGAATGGACAATCTGGTACTGGCCAGCAGTATCTTCCTCTTTTATGCGGGAATGGAGATGATGGGTGTACATGTGATGGATGTGAACAATCCTTCACGAAATTATCCTAAGGCAATAATCATCGGCTCATTGGCGACTGTCTGCATATTCGTGCTTGGTACATTCGCTCTTGGTCTGGTCATTCCTGCGAAGGATATAAACCTGACCCAGTCTCTGCTCATCGGCTTTGATAACTATTTCAGGCATTTCCATATCTCATGGGCAGGTCCAGTGATAGCAGTGGCTCTTATGTTCGGAGTTCTGGCGAGCGTGCTTACATGGGTTGCAGGTCCGTCAAAGGGTATATTCACAGTTGGAAAGGCTGGTTATCTGCCTCCATTCTTCCAGAAGAGCAACAGTCACGGAGTTCAGAGAAACATCCTTCTTGTACAGGGAGGAATAGTGACTCTTCTTTCGCTTCTGTTTGTGGTCATGCCTTCGGTGCAATCCTTCTATCAGATACTGTCGCAGCTCACGATCCTGCTCTATCTGATCATGTATATGCTGATGTTTGCGGCTGCAATTGTTCTTCGTTACAAGATGAAGGATGCTTCCCGACCTTTCCGTATAGGCAAGGGTAATGCACTTATGTGGATTCTTGGAACAGTAGGTTTTGCAGGCTCTTTGCTTGCCTTTATATTGAGCTTCATCCCTCCTGGACAGATTCAGACCGGAAGCAATACGGTGTGGTATGCTGTGCTGATAATAGGCTGTATAGTGATGGTGGTGATTCCGTTTATCATATATGCCATGCGTAAGCCGTCATGGCGTGATCCGGGAACCGATTTTGCGCCTTTCCATTGGGAGAAATAGTGGATATGTCCTCGGAGATCGCTATATTTGCCTGAAACAGCAGGGGTATGGAGAAGGACGAGATTTTCGAGATGGCCGAAAGGTATGTGAAGTGGACAGGGAAGTCGGTATTTCTGACCGGCAAGGCGGGAACAGGCAAGACTACATTTCTTAAATATATCACAGAGACAGTAAACAAAAGGTTTGT
>JAEIGA010012994.1_pt1 | contig 12671 bp, 9 predicted proteins | sample 9270691 | NCBI WGS metagenome assembly JAEIGA01 (sample SAMN17057246, study PRJNA624740) | gut metagenome | biome: biome; isolation source: fecal sample | host: Bos grunniens | place: China: Xizang | collected 2019 | reverse complement strand
TACTAGTCTTCTATTAGAACAAGTAGCGAACACCAAGGCTAATGCCATCGTATAAACCAGCAGTGTTGAAACCAACACCATTAGCACCTACAACACCAATAGTTGGACGCCAGTCTAGTGAAAGTTGCAATGGGAACCAGAATTGGTATTCAATTCCTACGTGACCTGCAGCACCTACGTACCACGCACCATTGTCTTTTACACTATCCAATAGGCCGTACATACCACCTGATGCACCTACACCAAGATACCAGTTCCACTCACCTTTGTTGTTCCAAGGTACTGCTGTACCGAATGGGTTAACCCAGTCATATGTAACTTTTGCACCAATACCATTAAATGCAGGAAGGTTTACAGATACATCTAACATGTTTGCATCGCCGAAACCGTGTTGATATGACAAATCAACACCATAACCCAAGTTAACACCGATTGCGCGAGGTTGAGCAACTGCAGCTGCTACGCCCATAACTGCCATAATGGCAACAAGTAGTAATTTTTTCATAACTTTAATTTTTATGTTTATTATTATGTTTATTTACTAACAGTTTTTCTTATTTATTTTCCCTTTTGGGGTTTTCTGTTTGCAAAGGTACTATTATTTTTTCAAATATCCAAATTATTATATCACTTTTGTAGTAAAAAAACATCATGAGTTTTTATTTTCTTGCGTATCTCAAAAAAAAATAGTACCTTTGCGCCATAATTATCAATATATTCAAGGTTACAAATTTATGATCATTTCTAATCGTATTGCTGCACTCGAAGAGTCAGCCACTCTGCAAGTGGCAGCGCTTTGTCAACAACTCCGTTCCGAAGGAGTAGATGTTATAGGTCTTTCTTTAGGTGAACCAGATTTTCCAGCACCAGCACATGTCAAACAAGCTGCTATTGATGCCGTTAATAACGACATCTCACACTATGGACCAACTCCTGGTTTCCCTGCTTTGCGTGAAGCAATAGCTGCATCACTCAATAAGGATATCAAGGATTATCCTGTACGTCCATATAATGCCAATGAGATCGTTGTGTCTGTTGGTGCAAAGCAAGCACTTTGCAACGCTATCGAAGCTATCATTGGTCCTGGTGATGAAGTTATTATGCCTACACCATGCTGGGTAAGTTATGTGGAGATGGTCAAGATTGCTCAAGGTAAGAGTGTTTTGGTTAAAACTACTATGGAGAATAATTTCTGCCTTACAGCAGAGCAACTCGAGGAGGCTATTACTCCTAATACCAAACTCTTAATGCTTTGTACCCCTAATAATCCTACTGGTTCTGTATATACATATGATAACCTCAAAGCTATTGTAGAAGTACTCAAGAAACATCCACAAATTATTGTATTGGCTGATGAGATTTATCAACATATCCTTTATACTGGCAAACATGAGACTCTTGCACAATTCCCTGAGTTAGAGGACCGTCTCATCATTATTAATGGTGTCAGCAAGGCGTATGCTATGACAGGTTATCGTATTGGATGGTTGGCTTGCCACGACAAAGATTTTATCACAGCTGTCAAACGCCTCCAAGGTCAAACCATTAGTTGTGCTACTACTATCGCACAAAAAGCTGCCGAAGCTGCCTACGCAGGACCACAAGACTGCGTAGAGGAAATGCGCCAAGCGTTTGAGCGTCGTCGCAATCTCATTGTGGGGCTAGCAAAGGAGATTCCTGGCATGAAGGTTCTGGAGCCACAAGGGGCTTTCTATCTCTTTCCAGATGTGTCTGCTTTCTTTGGCAAACAATATAATGGACAAACCATTAACAATGCAGATGAACTAGTGACCTTTCTTCTTCAAGAGGCACATGTGGCATGTGTGTCAGGTAGTGCATTTGGCGAGGATAATTGCATCCGCTTCTCATACGCAACAAGCGAAGATCTCATTATTGAGGCAATGCGCCGCATGAAAGAAGCCTTGGCTAAACTTGCCTAACTACCTTTAGAACCTTTAAAACTTTTTAACATAACATAAGAAGGGAGCCTCACGCTCCCTTCTTATATTTATCTGCTGCTCGTCCCGCTATGGTCAATTGAATAGAGTTAAACAAGTTCTGCCAGATGATGTATGCAGCAGGTGCCATTGAGGCAATCGGTACTAGATATGCTTGTGCCATCCATATGGCTAGGGTAGTGTTCTTTTGACCAAATGCTTGCCCTGCTGTGATTTGGCTGACTTTCTGCATAGAATAATTCGCTGCGGCAGGATTGATAAGAACATCTTTGTAGTCGCTTCCTTTGGTAGCTGCAGGAAAACAATAACCAATCCATTTACCCAATCCAAACTGCATCAAGCAAGTAATGAGCGAACCTATACATAAGATAGCTACGGTCCATAGACTGTATTGTTGATGGAGCAATGAGTAGGTCAAATCTCCCATTAGTATTACCAATGTGAATACCCATACATAGAAAGGCATACTAGCTAGTTTTGGGGATAGGTTGAAGCGCTTGTCGCTGCCATGCGATTTTTGGTATTGATTATAGATATATCGTAGCAACCAAGCGGCTAGGAATGGTGCTATCAGTAAAGGCGATATCTTTCGGAGTATCACCAAAAAGGCTTCCCAAAATTCAATGCCTGATTCTGGATTTACTATTGGGAAAAAGATGGGTACGATAATAGCTGTTGCTATATTACTTAATAGGGTAAATGATGTCAAGTTTTGAATACTTCCCCCTAGTTTTCCTGCTATGATTGCAGCAGCAGAAGCTGTCGGCATCAATACGCACAACATGAGTCCTTGTGAGATAATTGCAATGTCATTGTCAGACATTGTCTTACACCAGCTTAAACTATAATTTAATGCGTAGTATATAGCAATACCTAGTACTGTTTGAACGGCTAGAACCATCCAATGCCATTTTCTCAATCGTAAGTCTGCAGGGTTAATCTTGCAGAATGTAAAAAATAGCATCAAGAATATTAGCGGTGATAAGATACATGTCATATGACGGAATACAGGAAATCCTATTACTCCCACTATCATCGCCAATGCCAATGCATTTCGCTCTAAAAATGATCCTATTTGTTTTATACCCGACACGATAGTTTTCCCATTATTTATTAACAGCCTTTACTCTATATCCTGCTGCCTTTAGCTGTGCCAATAATCCATTTTCTCCGCCCAAATAAACAGCGTTTAATGTAATAAAAGCTTTACCTTCTGCAAGATATGGACGTAAGCGTTTAACCCATTCTTTGTTGCGTTTGGCATATACTTGATAATCTGAATAGGATAGGGTACTGACGTTATCTGGTGCTTTCATGGTATAAGCCATGTCTGTTAGGCGTCCATATCGATACATATCGCTCATGGTGCGCTCAAATCGTGTCTCTCTCTCTGGATATTCAACGATTTTAGCCAGTTCTTTACATTGCCAATGAAAAGGTTCACGATCAAAGATCATATATACCGTTTCTCCTATGTCATCTAATCCATATATGGGGATTTTATTTTGTATGGCAATCGCTTCAAAGAATGTTTCCATGGTTCGCTCTTCGTTGTAGCCTAACCATGTTTTGAGTAGCTCATTTCGATACATCTCTGTGATGTATGAAGGTTTCATTCTTCCTAGTTTATCCAATCCCATTCCCAATGTTAGACGCAATGTTTGGTCGATGGCTTGATATTCCTCTTCGGTAAAGAAGTTTTGCAATAATATAGAGTCAGGTAGCAGCGCTGATTGACGCAATATGGCTATGGCTTCGTAGTCTTGTACAGCAAATTCTGTAACTACCTTGTCACATGCACTAAAACACTTGAATACATTAGGTATTGTATCTACAAATGCCATATCCACCAATTTGTTGGTGGCTAATATATAGGAGGGAGCAGAGGTTGAATTGCTGGATATCTTGTACAGTACCTGTGCATAGCAAGTTAGTGTACCCCAAAGCATTGTTATGCAAATAACAATGAGTCGAGTTTGATATTTTCTAGTCATGTATTTCATTGAAATCTTGAAATCAAATTATAGGCTTGATATATACCTAATTCACCTGCCTTACTCAAGTCTGCTAGACCTTTTTCGGTTTCATTGATGTAGATATATGTCAGAGCTCTATTGAAGTATGCTTCTGCAAAATCGCTGTCCACTGTTATGGCTTGTGTATAATAGGATATCGCAGCTTTATAGTCCGATTGAAGACAGAGCATATTGGCTTTGTTGTAGTATGCAAATGAGAAATCAGCTTGATGTTGTATTACATAATCATAGTCACGTAGCATTAGTTCAAAGTCTGCTCCATCTATCGTTTCTCCCATAGCACGCTTATACTCTAGGAGTTTAAAGCGCCAATTAGCACGACAAAAATATGCAAAATATAATGTCTCGTCTATTAAGGTCGCTTTGGTAATGTCATCTATGGCTGATGAGTAATCTTGTACCAATGCAAACTCAATGGCTCGTGCTACATATGCTGCTGACAGCTCTTGCTTAGTGTGGGCTTGTATATCTGCAGTTTGCTCTATACGATCAATGGTGTTAGATAGCAAATTGATTTGTGCAAAGTGCAAGTTCACCATCTCTGCAGTTAGAGTCAACTCTTGTGTGGTAAAGTGCAATGGAGCTGCTAGTAGTTTTGTCTTGTTGTAGGTGTCAATGCTAGCATGCGAATAATTGGTTTGTCTGAGCGACGTGGCATTGCTTTGTACCGCATAATATGACAACAAAATGTTTGGTTCGTTGACTACGTCGGCATATTGTTTTTGTATTGAACCTCGTGTTTCGCTATTATACTTGTTCTCTTCTTCGCTAGTTTCTTGATTTTGTGCTGCTCTCGCGGAAAATTCCTTACGTCTATCGCGTTGTTGAGGCTGAGCTTGTGCCAATTGCATGTTCGTCTGAACAGATTGTATGCTGTCTTTCTTCTGCTCTAACTCATACGCTTTCTGTCGTAGGTCATATGCCGCTTTTTCATTCCCCATAGATGATTCTGCTTGAGCTGATAGATAGTATGCAGGTATGAAAAATGGGTAACGGTTAATCAACGTTTGGAAGTCATTTCTAGCTTCTTCCCATTGACGTAGTTGCATTTGAACGATACCACGTTGATAGTATATGTCCACTTGGCTTGGTTCTAGATTGATAGCGTGTGTCAAATCTTCCAACGCGCGATTATAGTCGCCTACTTCTGCTCTCAATATACCTCTATTATAGTAGCATTGTGCGTCGTTGGGAGTAAGACTAACCGCTTTGTCATAATCAGCCAATGCACTACGATAGTTATGACGCTGATAGTATATTATACCTCGGTTGATATAGTCGCCTGACCATTTGCTTCCCAGATTGATGGATCTACACAATGATACCAATGCATCTTCTTGCTGTTCTAGCATCAATTGTACCATACCTAATGCTGACCAATTAGAAGCATTTTGCGAGTCATATTCTGTCGCCTGGGTAAATGCGTTCAGTGCGCAAAGGGTATCATTGCTTCTCAAGCAGATCGATCCCTTCTCAAAGTATAGTGCCGATGACTGTGGTTCGCGGTGGAGTAGATAATCGATATCTTGCAGCGCAAGGTCAAATTTTTTCAACTCTGCTCGAACGTCTGCTCGCATGGCAATATAGGTGCGGTTCTCTGGTGCGAATATCAAGGCTTCATTAAAGTCCCTTTCGGCTTTTTCCATTTGATTGGTCATGCGGTATACATAGCCTCTAGTATAGTATGCACCTGGTAAAAATGGATTTCGCTCAATAGCTGCATCGCAGTCCTGTTGAGCTCCGGTGTAGTCGCCCAATTGAATCTTGGCAATAGCACGCAGTAGGTAGGGTTCACTCAAATAGGGTTTGAGTTTGATGACTTGATTAAAATATTGAATGCTAAGTACATAGTCGTCAAAGTAAAGCGCATTACGTCCAATGGTTGTAATGCGATCTGTATTCAGCTGTGCACATGTCGTTCCAATACCTAAACCACATACACAAAGAACCAGTATGATATATCTCTCAACTCTCAACTCTCAACTCTCAACTCTTAACTCTTAACTCTCAACTCACTTACATCCCGCCTCAGGATCAAACCACTCAGGGATATCAAATTGTTCTTCTGCACTATATCCTAATTCAGGATCTGCATATACTTTTTGCATGTATATTGACCATATTGGCAATGCCATATTGGCTCCTTGTCCTGCAGACATATTATCAAAGTGAATGGATCGGTCTTCGCCTCCTACCCATACACCACTTACCAATGATGGGGTGAATCCTACGAACCAACCATCGGAGTGGTTTTGTGAGGTTCCTGTTTTTCCTCCCATAGGTGCCTTCAATCCATAACGGAAGCGTGCACGTACACCAGTACCATGATCCATTACGTTTTGCAGCATATAGATCATTTTATACGAGGTGGTTTCGCTAATTACTTCATGTGAGTTTGGAGTGAAGTTGGCGATTACGTTGCCATTGTTGTCCTCTATTCGGGTTACATACAATGGTTCAATACGTATACCCTTATTGGGGAAGGTAGTATATGCATCAACCATCTCTTGTACACTCACCTCGCATGGACCAAGACACAGACTGACTACAGGGTCTAGTGGACCTTCAATACCAAATGAGCGCATGATATTGATCAATTGCTCTGGAGTGAAGAGTGACATCAAATAAGCTGTAATCCAGTTGCTAGATTTTTCTAGTCCCCAGTTAAGTGTCACCATTTCGCCTTGGTTCTTCGTGTGATCATCACGTGGAGTCCATCTATTACCATTTCCATCTATCAAGGTCACTGAATCGTTGACGGTACTGTCGCAAGGCCACATACCTTCATCCATAGCCAATGTGAATAGATATGGTTTGATCGTAGATCCTACTTGTCTACGACCTGTGCTGACCATATCGTATTGGAAGTAAGAGAAGTTCGGTCCACCCACATATGCTTTAACGGCGCCGTTGTGTGGATCCATAGACATAAATCCGCATCGCAAGAAATGCTTGTTCCATCGGATAGAGTCCATAGGCGACATGGTTGTGTCCACAGCTCCATTGTATGTGAAGACTCTCATGGCCACTGGTGTGTCAAATATCTCACGAATCTCTTTTTCGTTTTTACCCTCTTTCTTTAGCCCACGATAACGATCTGTTTGACGCATTGCACGAGTCATAATACTGTTAATCTCATCTTTGGATAGCGTTTGTGAGAATGGAGCATAACTCTTCTTACGTTTTTCACGGAAGAAGCTATTTTGCAAACTTTGCATATGCTCTGCTACAGCTTCTTCTGCGTATTGTTGCATGCGTGAGTCAATCGTTGTGTAAATGCGTAGACCATCGTGATACAAGTCATATGGTGTTCCGTCTGGTTTTTTGTTTTTATTGCAGAAACCATATAATGGGTTCTCATCCCATTGACGCTGGTCTATTTCATACTGAAACTTATTCCATTCAGCATAGTTGCTTTTTTTAGGCTCTTTGGCTGTCAGTGTTTGTCGCAAATATTCACGGAAATAAGGTGCTAATCCCTGTTTGTGGTCTACTGATTGGTATTTAAGCTCTATGGGTAATGCTTGCAAAGAGTCACAAACCTCTGCCTCCAAATAACCATATTTGCACATCTGGTCTAATACCGTATTGCGTCGGTTCAATGCTCGTTCAGGATAGCGGCGTGGATTGTAGTAGGATGGGTTTTTTAGCATTCCCACCAGCATTGCTGCCTGTTCTTGAGTCAGTTTGTCTGGAGTGGTGCTAAAATAGACTTGAGCTGCAGATTTGATACCTACAGCGTTGTACAAGAAGTCAAACTGATTCAGATACATGGTCAGTATCTCTTCTTTTGAATACAATCGTTCCAATTTGGTAGCTATTACCCACTCAATAGGTTTTTGCAATGCACGCTCTACCACGTTTTCAGCGGTAGGCGACCAAAGTTGCTTGGCTAGCTGTTGTGTAATGGTACTACCACCACCTGCTCTACCTAATTTTAAGATTGCACGCATGAGCGATTTGAAGTCTATACCCGTGTGATTGTAGTATCTTGCATCCTCTGTAGCTATCAATGCATTAATCATGTTAGGAGAAATCTCATTGTAAGTTACTCCTACACGATTCTCTTGACGGTAGTAGCGACCTAGCAATTGCATATCTGATGATATGACTTCAGTGGCATATGTGTTCTTGGGGTTTTGTAACTCTTCCAGAGGTGGCAAATAGCCCAACCAACCTTTAGCAGCCATAAAGAACAATAAGAATACAGTCAATATTCCCACTGTAAAAATGGTCCAAAAGGCAGGCCAGAAAGCTAATGAAAATAATACCTTAAATCCGCGATTTTTTTTATTCTTTGCCATGTTATTGTATTAAAACATCAAAAATATTAGTTCGGTTTCCTTATAAAGCTTTGCACTTTTCTTGTAGCCAAGCAGCTTCTTGCTCTGTTAGCATGGGTGCAGTCTCTGCATATACCCACTCGTGATATGCATTAATCCATGCTATCTCCTGTGGAGTCATGCGACTTAAGTCAATCATATGGGTATCATAGTAGCAGAGGGTGAGTGTTTCAAATTCGTAGAAAGTCTCACCAGTAGCGTGTGCTTCAAGATTACTGCATTCTCGCACAGCAATCAGGTTTTCAATTCGAATACCATATTCATTGGCACGATATATTCCTGGCTCGTCCGAACATATGTTTCCTAATTGCAAAGGGTTGGTGTTGTTGTCTGTGCGAATGTTTTGTGGTCCTTCGTGACAACCCATAAAGTGACCCACACCATGACCTGTACCATGACCATAGGTCATCCCCTCTGCCCAAAGGAACTGACGCGCAAGCACGTCTAGTTGGTTTCCACGTGTGCCTTTAGGGAATCGAGCGCATGCTAAAGCGATATGTCCTTTGAGCACTGCGGTATAATCGCGCTTAACAGCTGCTGGGATATTGGCTGGATTACCCACCCATACTGTACGTGTGATGTCGGTGGTGCCATCTAAATATTGTCCACCTGAATCAAGAAGTAGTACACCTTCTCCCTCTATCTTGGCACATTTCTCTTCTTCTGCATGGTAGTGTACAATAGCTCCGTTGCCTTTCCATCCAGCTATGGTGCAGAAACTGTCATCGGTATAGTTCTCACCCATGGCGCGCAATTCGCCTAGTTTCTTAGCTAGGGTGATCTCTGTTTGAGGGGTGTTTAATGCTTCGTTTTCTAGCCAGTAGAAGAATCTAGTCAAAGCCACTGCATCTTTGTGCATTGCTATGCGCTCGCCGTTAAGCTCTGTCTCGTTCTTCACACTTTGCATCTTGAGTACAGGGCTTGGACTAACGTTTATTTTTTTTACTTGAGCGTTAATAGCTTCATATAATGCTTCGTTCACTTTGCCACCATCGTACATGATACTGCTAACAGACAATTGTTGCAAGTATTCAAATACGTGTTCATAGTCCATTACATTCACTTCGATGGATTGCAAATATACTTTAGCTGCTTCATCCAACTTACTTGGAGCCACAAATATGGTACATTTATCCATTTCTACCACCACATAACTAATCAAACATGGTGTGTAATCTACATCTTTACCGCGAATGTTTAGTAGCCATCCAATCTCGTCTAGAGCTGATACTACTAGTGCTTGGCAATGTTTTTCCTGCAAAGCTTGTCGTACGCGTTGCAACTTGCTCTTTACGCTTTCGCCCGCATATTTCTCACTATATTCGTATAGCAATGATGTAGGTATTTCAGGACGACCTTGAGTCCACAATGGAGAGATTAAATCCATGGATACCAACTCCAGTCCGCCCTCTTGCAATTCGTTCTTAAGTGCGCGATAGCCATTTACACTATACATCTCTGGATTAACTGCCACTCTCGCCTCTTGCCTTTCGCCTATAGCCTTACACAGCCACTCGGTGATAGTAGGGCAGTCAATATCGCTTTCACGCATCAGTTCCACGCTCGTTCCTTGCAACTCCACTTCTGCTTGTAGGTAATAGCGACTATCTGTCCACAACAGAGCTTTATCCAAGGTAATGACGGCTGTACCTGTTTCGCCAAGGAAACCTGTGATCCATGACATCTCTGTCCAGTGAGGAGCCATGTACTCGCTAGCATGCGGATCAGTACCAGGTACGATGCATGCGTAAATATCTTGTTCTTGCATCAACGCTCGCAGCGTTGCCAATCTCTCTTTAATCATTTCTCTTGCCTTTAAACTTTAAACTCTAAACTCAAAGCTATGCGAGGAATCAGCGCATAGCTTTAAATGACATATCCAAACTCTTGACAGAGTGGGTTAGTGCACCTACACTCACAAAATCTACGCCAGTCACAGCATAATCATGCAATGTGTCAATGGTGATGCCACCGCTAGACTCTATCTCAATATGTTTGCTGTTCTCTTTTTCCCAAGCACGGATGATTTCTACAGCACCCTTGGTGCGCTCTGGACTGAAGTTATCCAACATGATACGATCAGGGATATTGGTAGCCAATGCTTCGCGAATCTCATCCTCGTTGCGAGTTTCAATCTCAATGCGTAAATCTTTGCCTTTCTCCTCGCAGTAGTTTTTAGCGCGAGTGAGTGCAGCAGTGATTCCTCCGGCAAAATCCACATGGTTATCTTTAAGCAGAATCATGTCAAACAAGCCGATACGGTGATTCATACCTCCACCAATCAGCACAGCTTCTTTTTCCAAATAACGAAGACCTGGAGTGGTTTTGCGTGTGTCTAATACGTGACAGTTGGTGTCTGCTATTAGACTTTGGTAGCGGTGTGCGGTGGTCGCTACACCTGACATGCGTTGCATGATATTGAGCATGGTGCGCTCTATTTGTAGCAGACTCAACTCTTTGCCATATACGCGGAAAGCAATATCGCCCGGTTTTACGTGTGCTCCATCTGCTAGCAATTGCTCAAAACGGCACTCTGCATCAAAATAAGCCACAATCTCTTTTGCCACTTCAATACCAGCAATAATACCTTCTTCTTTCACAATGAGCTGTTGGCATCCCATCTCTGTCTCTGGAATGCAACTCAATGATGTGTGATCGCCATCACGTATATCTTCTTCAAACCAAACTGCAATGAGTTTCTTCAATTCTTGTGTATCCATATAATCTTTGACTTTAAACTTTCAACTTTAACCTAAAATCTGCTCCGCATGATTCTTGGTATCTACTTTTTCAATTATTTGTCTCAACACCCCTTGCTCGTCAAACACAAAGGTTTTGCGTAGGGTGCCTATGCAGGTTTTGCCGCACATCTTCTTCTCTCCCCAAGCGCCAAAGGCTTGCATCATTTCGGTACTAGGGTCTGATAGCAGGGTGAATGGCAAGTCGTTTTTTGCGATAAAGTTTTGATGCGACTTCTGACTATCTTTACTTACCCCCAACACTTGATAACCTTCTGCTAAAAAACGCTCGTGGTTATCGCGTAGATTGCATGCCTCCGCAGTGCATCCTGGTGTACTATCTTTGGGATAAAAATAGATGACAGTTTTCTTGCCCACCAAATCTTGATGAGTCACAGTGTTGCCGTTTTGGTCTACCACACTAAATGCCGGCATTGTATTTCCTAGTACTAGCATAATCTTAATTGTTTAATATTCGGTGCGCAAAGATACAACTTTTTTTTTATATATACAAGTATATACAAAAAAATCGTGGTTTTGCCACGAATTTTTTATCTCTCTTTACCAAATCATTATCTCTATTCCCAGTACTCGTAACACCCGGCATCAGGCTTTGCTTTGCGCGTATACCCTGCTCGGTCAATAGGATAGGTCAAGGCTATGGTGCTATCAGCTATACCTCTAGCAGGTGATAGCGAATCCAAATGAAAATCGTAGTAGTGATAATTTTTGGATTTGTAGTAGATGTTGCGGAATACCATTGTGTCCGCGTCGCAGGCATATACATTATTGCGTGCAAAAGCTTCGGTCAATGAGTCAGCGCGTAGATAGTTGCCTACAAATTGTCCTTCGTAATGCTCTACTAACGGTGTGGCCACTACCAGATTGTTCTTTCTGCCACCAGTGATGATGCAGTTGTTAAACGAACTATTGGTTTTAGCCATGTTTTTGCTTAAGTTGTTGATATATACCGCAGCCACATCTTCTGGTATGATATTGGTGTGTATGTTTAGGTTAGTGTAAGGGTATCCGTAGTATGCGGCTATGGTGTTGTGTGTAAATTCGTGTTTGCCCCCCGCTAGGTATACACAGTAGGATGCACAGTTGCTAATCTCGCAGTTAACCACCTTGGCATCAATGTTTTGTAGAATCAGTCCATATACAGAATGGTTGTGGATTCTACTATTGGTTAATTCCATTTGTGGGAGGTGTTCTGTCTTTTCAGAGTAGGCATACAATCCGATATTGCCAGATAAGATTTCCACATAATCCAGTGTGTAGTTAGGGCATGGATCATCTTTCTCTGTTAAAAGGTAGATGCCATTCCATTGCCCAGAAGCCATTCGATAGGGTACTGAATCAAATAGGCGGTCAGTTCTATCGCCGCGGAAGATAATCGGACGATCTTTCTCACCTTTGGCCTGTACATTTCCGTACGCATGTAGAAGCGCACCGTTGTGCATGTATATGGTTGTGCCTGCTTCTATGTTTAGGTCACCAGCAACCACTATGGTATCGTAAAATAGATACGGCTTTTTGTTGGTCAATGTAAGGTCTTGGTATATTTTTAGTCCGTTCTTTCCCTGTATTTTTTCT